>ENA-ORXC01002161-ORXC01002161.1-marine-metagenome-genome-assembly--contig:-NODE-2161-length-10929-cov-4.305842_pt1 | contig 10929 bp, 8 predicted proteins | sample MGYA00237865_ERZ511478 | MGnify/ENA metagenome assembly ERZ511478 | reverse complement strand
TTTAATTATCTTCGGATTTATAATAGCGAGCTTTCATTTTAGTCTTACAAAAATATTAGAAAAGAAAAGAGATAATAAGGCTACTGTATTTCACTCTTAATTGCTTAAAATATATTATGCGACTCTTCATGATGAGGGTCGCTTTTTCTTATTAGAAGAAAGTTTGTGAATAATTACACTGCGCGAAACGTTTCCTTATAAGTGCCAAAGCACGAAATAGGAGAATTGCTATTAAGCAATTACAACTGATTAACTGAAACTCGGAATGAAAGCCGTCAAGTTGAGCTGAAACGAGTTATCTGATCCTCCTACATGCACATAATGATAGTAGTCAGAATGTGTATGAAGCTAGGTAAAGTCGGCTGAAATGAACCTAAGTTGCTCATCTGTAACTGCTAGACTAAAGTGAACAGTTTTTGCTAGATAAAAATGAACACTTTTTCATCCATAATAACCTCAGTTACGCTATGATGATATTTTCAACATAGTGTTAGCTGGAGGAATGGAAAGGTGGAAAAACTAGCATTGTACATAGAAGTAAATCAACTTAGGGAAAGAGGTTTTAAGATAGCAGCTATATCTAAGAAGTTGGGAATATCAAGAAATACAGTTTATAAGTATTTGGATATGTCATTCGATGAGGCAACAGATTGGGTCTCAACATTGAAGACCAGAAGTAAAAAATTAGATCCCTATCGGGATATAATTCTAACCTGGCTAAAAGAGCATCCTGATCTTTCTTCAGCACAAATTGAGGACTGGTTGAAGGAAAAGATCCCAGCAATAAAAGTTGGTAGCAGCACCTTAAGAAGTTATATCAGTGAATTGAGGGATACTTACCATATACCAAAAGTTATTCGTATCAGGGATCATGAAGCTGTAGAAGAGCTTCCAATGGGGATGCAGGTGCAGGTGGACTGGGGAGAAATGAAGGTTAAAACGTCGATGAATAAAGAAATAAAACTTTACTTTATTTCATTTGTCCTGGCGCATTCTAGATTTAAATATGTTGAATGGCTAGATAGACCGTTCACCACAAGAGACACTATTCGGTGCCATGAAAGTGCCTTTCAGTACTTTGATGGTATGCCGGAGGAAATCGTTTATGATCAAGACCACTTGATTACAGTGAACGAAAATGCTGGGGATATAATCCTTACAGGAGACTTTCAAGCATATAAACAGGAACGGAGTTTCAGGGTTTATCTATGTCGAAAATCAGACCCTCAAAGTAAAGGGAAAATTGAGAATGTAGTCAAGTTCATCAAAGGGAACTTTGCCAAGAACAGAGTATTTTTCAACTTGGAAAGCTGGAATGAGAAATGCCTTGCCTGGCTAGAAAGGACAGGTAATCAAAATGTACATAATACTACAAAAAAGAGACCGGCAGAAGTGCACGCCCTGGAAAAGCAACACTTAAGACCAATCTCATCCCTGCTCTCTATCGAGAGCAACCTTAGTACAAGTATAACAAGGTCTGTGCATAAGGACAATGTTATAAAATACAAATCCAACCGATACTCCCTGCCGCTAGGAACCTACCGGCCCAGGGGAAATAATACAGTTTATATTGAAGTAAAAGAGAGTGAGCTGATTATTAGGGCCACTCCGCAAGGAGAGATACTCGCCCGTCATCGTTTAGGCCTTGGAAAAGGAGAATTGATTAAGAACCGAAACCATGGAAGAGATCGATCCAAAGGAATTGAAGCCTTCAAAGAAACAGTTATAAGGCAATTGGCCAATCACGAACAAGCAAAGCAATTTATCCAAGAGGTTGGTACCAGATATCCAAGATACATGAGAGACCAACTTCAAGTAATTCAACATACAATTAATCAATATAGAAATGTCATTGATGAAGCCCTTACCCACTGCGTTAGAGACCATCTTTGGAGTGCAAATGATCTTCGTGATGTCGCTCAGCACTTAGACAGATTAACAGAAAACGAATTATTCCCATCTCCTTCATTTCAAGAAATGAAGATGACTACTTCCGCAATAAAAGCCACTGCACAAACTAGGGATCTGACAACTTATGTAGAGATTATGGGAGGAATCAAATAATGACAGGAACGGTGCAGCTTCTTCAAGAAAACCTCCGCCATCTTCGGATGGCGGAAACAGCAAATGAGTTACCAACATTACTTCGCAATGCAGAACAACATTCGTGGACTTATCTTGAATTTGTAGAAGAAATACTATCATTTGAACTGAAGCGCCGGGAGGAGAAAAACAGGGAAAAGAGGTTGAAAAAGGCTAAGTTCCCTTATTATAAAACCCTTGATGAATTTAAGATTGCCGAGCAGCAATCATTGAGCACCCGTCAAATCGAGCAGCTTAAAGAGCTGACTTGGCTTGAACAGCAATACAATATGATCCTTCTAGGTCCACCAGGTGTTGGCAAAACCCATATTGCGATTGGGCTAGGACTGGAAGCGATACAAAACGGATATAGAGTATCCTTCTATACCATGGGAGAACTAATAAATATCCTCAAATCCCAAGAGTATCTCCGCAAATCCCAACTCCAGCTTAAGGCTATAAAAGAAGCAGACCTAATCATCATTGATGACCTGATGTATATGGCAATGGATCAACGTGAGGCCAACTTATTCTTTCACCTTATCAATGATTTATATGAACGAAGTTCAATAATCCTTACATCTAACAAAGGGCCTGAACAATGGGGAGAATTGATGGGAGACAAAGGAATAACAACGGCCATTTTGGACCGATTGCTTCATAAAGTTGAAGTCATTCACTTAAACGGAGAGAGTTATAGAATTAAAAACAGAAGAACAATTTTTGAAGCAAAAAGTGTTCAAACTTAATGAGCAAAAAGTGTTCAAAACTACTTGACGGTTACATCATCTAGAATATGGTTTGTGATAGGTCGGGATGCTACAAAATATCTATGGTGAGAATGTCCAACTGGACTGACGAACTTGCGAATGTACGGGTCTAGATTTTAATACGCTCGAAAGGCGTATGCTGCGAACGCAGTGTCAAACACCGGAAAGTACGAGTAGTGTATAGGAACTTCGGGATATCTAACAAATGAGGATATAGGTTGGCAGGCTTAAAGTGAGCACCTACGGATATATGTAAAGCTAGGTTAATCGGAACGTTGTAAGTAAGAAACATCCACTATTAAACGACTACTATCGGGATGGTGTCTATAAGATAATATAGTTATCGAAGTGACTTTACTCTTGCGAAAGTAGGGATACAGTACCGTTGAAGCGTGTAACGAGCGTGGAGGGATAGTCCCGAGTCTTATCTTTGAAAACTAATATAACTAAATGAAACTCACAGGGTCGAGTAAGATGATGGGACTTTCCGTAAGGAAGGAGAAACAATCCATCGGTGAGTACAGCTTTACGACATGCAGAATATTACGGTATGCAAGACATATTTGATGACCTTTATGAGCGAAGTAAAAACAATGCTACAAAGGGTTTAAGGCTATATGAACATATCATATCGAAAGATAATATCTTATTAGCCTTTCGGAACATTAAGGCTAATACAGGCTCAAAAACAGCTGGAACTGATGGCATCACAATTGACCAATACAAGATTGAAAACGCTGATGAATTTATTGAGGAAATTCGAAAAGCATTACAGAATTATAAACCTCAAACGGTCCGAAGGGTTGAGATACCCAAACCCAATGGAAAGAAACGTCCATTAGGTATTCCAACTATGAGAGATAGACTAATCCAACAGATGTTCAAACAAGTATTAGAGCCAATATGTGAAGCTCAATTTTATCACCATTCATACGGATTTAGACCAAATAGGTCAACTCATCATGTAATGGCTAGATGTCAGTTCTTAGTCAATAATGTGAAGTTGCATCATGTAGTAGACATTGATATACAAGGTTTCTTTGACAACGTGAACCATTCAAAGTTAATTAAACAAATGTACAGTATAGGCATACGGGACAAAAGAGTTTTAACGATTGTTTCGAAAATGCTAAAAGCACCAATCAAAGGCATTGGTGTTCCAACTAGAGGAACTCCGCAAGGAGGAATCTTATCTCCCCTTCTATCAAACATTGTTCTAAATGACTTGGATTGGTGGATAGCTAACCAATGGGAACGCTTAAAGACCAAACGCACTTATGCAACTAATTATAAGACAAGAGTGCTAAAGAAAACGAATCTCAAACAAATGTATATCGTTAGATATGCAGATGATTTTAAGATTTTCACAAATTCCCATCAATCAGCTATCAAAACATTTCACGCTACCAAGGAATACTTGAAAAGTCAGCTTGACCTTGATATATCAACCGAGAAATCAGCGATTACCAATCTTAGAAAGAGGAAATCTGATTTTCTAGGTTTTTCTCTTAAAGCAGTAACCAAGCGTAATAAATACGTGGCCAATACACACGTTATGGATAATAAGATGAAAAATATACTAGAAAAACTTAGATACTTAATTCGCGAAATCCAAAATAAGCCAACACCGCATACCGTCATGGATTATAACGCTTATATTCTCGGAATAAAAAATTACTTCAAGGTTGCGACTCATATCAATAAAGATTTTGGGATATTAGCCTATCGTCTATTGAAAACCATGTATAATCGTCTAAAACCAATTGGCAGATATGGAAAACCTATAAAGCCATCAGAAACATACAAGAGACTTCATAAGAATAATTTCAGAACATATAAAATTGCTGGTGCATATTTATTTCCATTAGGAGATATTCAAACAAAGAATGCCCTGAACTTCAGTCAAGATATATGTAATTATACAAATGAAGGAAGGCTTAAACTTCATCAAAATCTTAGAGCCGACGTTGCCATAGAAATTAACAAAATGTTAAAAATACTTTACGGCAAGGACAATCTAGAAATTGCAGATAACAGAATTTCAAGGTACTCAATGCAATTAGGAATATGTGCAGTAACAGGGGGATTTTTAACATCTAATCAGGTACACTGTCATCATAAGCTACCCCGACATTTGGGAGGAACAGATGAGTTTAATAATCTTGTAATCGTACATAAAGATGTCCATAGATTAATCCATGCTACAAGTGAAAAGACGATTGAACGATATAGGAACATTCTTCAATTGGATGGAAAACAATTGAAGAAGTTAAACCAATTTCGTGAAGTTTGTAATTTAGTTGCTTTAGTCTAAAAGAATAAGATGGAACGCCTAATGCGGTGAAAGCCGCACGTTGGGTGTGGAGCAGGGGAAAAGATGGAGATTATATCAAAGTCTTACCTATTGCTATTAAACTACCATGAAAATTAACTTCTGCGATTCTTTAAAAAAGGCAATACTTAAGAAGACGCAGCTCGTTCGTTTTTTAAAAAGGGAGAGCGCCAAATTCATTGATCTATGGTAAATGGATGGACTGGTTTAAGATGCTTTAGGTTCTTCTAACTTAACAATGTATCCTAAGCTTTCTAGTCTTTTTAGTGAATGCCTGACAATCGATTGTTGTCTCTGTTTATCAAAGTAGTCTTCGCCTAAGTCTACATACATTTCTTTATGTGTTAAGAGATAATAAGAGATACGTAACATGGCGTGAGCGACTACGATTCCAGCACGTTTCTTGCCTTTTCGTGAGGCTGTACGCCTATACAGTGCTCCGAGATAGTTTTTGGATCCCCTTACGGAATGAGCTGCCTCAGTTAACGCCGACCTTAAATATTTGTTTCCTTTTTTGGTTTTAGCCGATTTCCTTTTCCCTGCACTTTCATTCTGTCCTGGAACCAAACCTGCCCAGGAACACATGTGGGCTGCAGTTGGGAACTGCTTTTTTACATCCGTTCCTATTTCAGAAAGGATCTGTTCAGCCATCCGCGTCGCAATGCCTGGAATGGAATCAAGTATTTCTACATCCTCTTGATGAGAGCTTACTCTTTTCGCGACTTCTTGATCGAGCATCTCGATTTGTTCAGTAAGAAAGTCAATATGGCCCAAAATGGTTTTTAACATTAACCTTTGATGGGAGTTAATATAACCTTTTAAAGCCAGTTCAAGTTCTTCCTTCTTCTTTTTCATGGTGCGTCGAGCGAAGTTTGCTAGTTTCTCAGGATCTTCTTCTCCATCCGCGATTGCGTCAAGCATATCCCTTGCCGAAACACCAAGTACATCCGAAACAACAGAACCCAGCTTAATGTTCGCGCCTTCCAACACCTTTTGGATTCGATTATGTTGTCTGGCTCGCTCTTCAATGATACTACGGCGATAGCGCACCAGTTCGCGCAGCTCTCGTTGATTCCGGTCGGGAATATAACTTGCTTTAAGTAGTCCATGTCGAAGCAGTTTGGCAATCCATTCTGCATCCTTAACATCTGTCTTGCGTCCTGGAACGGCCTTCATGTGTTGGGCATTCACCACTAAAAACTCGATATCCTCAGCTTCCAGTAAATTCACGATGGGTTTCCAATAAACGCTCGTGCTTTCCATGGCCACATGGGTACAGCCATGTTGTTTTACCCAGTCCACCAATTGTAATAGAAATACAGTTTTGGTGGAGAATGTTTGAATCTCCTTTCCATTTGGGGTGATAATACAGGCAGTAATGTTATCCTTATGGACATCCATTCCACAAGCTCTTTCAATGACTACATCCATTGAAAACATCCTTTCTACGGCAAACTTAAAATAGAGGCTGGTGCATCAACCAGAATAGGATTAATCTACCATGTGTGCTTCCCTAAACGGAGCTACAGTCAGTGGTGCACCGTGGTCGGTGGAGTCAGACTAACGGATGGGCTCTAACGCACCATAGTTCAGCGACCTTCCTCTTCCAGCCGTAGAATCAGTATTGACGGTTCGAAACCATTTTCATTCTCTGTGGTGAAGCGCCGATTTTCGCGCTTCATGAATGGCTAATGGGGAAGGTTAGTTCAATAAGTGGAACTGTTAGATAAAGGAATATATCTAGTATTTGTAGAATGTAATTAAAAGAAGGAGTTGAGTAAGTATGGAATACCTGGTCTTGTTGATTGTGGTAGGTGTATTACTCTTTACCATATTTCGAATTCTAAAAAAGAGAACTTTACCTTCGAACCGTTATACTCCATTTGATGATATCACTCAACAAAATATTAAAGTAACCGTGAAAAAGAACGAGGAATACAAGGAAGAAGAAAAATAACATATGGTGTTTTAATTTAGTGCATTAACTCTAAAGGTTAATGCACTATTATATTGTGCTAACGATGCAGGTTAGCATTCCTGTAGATCGCTATTTTTGAGCTTTGAAAAAAATAGGGCTCCTCAGTAAGATATGAGTAAGACACGACTCTAACTCAAACTTAGGAGGAACCCTTACTATGAAGTTTAAAATGCAGGACAAACAAAATCAACTAATAGAAAGAATTACTGATAAACATCTCGTTGTTGGTGTGGATATTGCCCAACAATTTCACGTCGCCAGAGCAGTGAATTTCCGGGGGATTGTAGTGGGAGATCCGATCACTTTTCAAAACAATGAAGAGGGATTTTCAACTCTTTTAATCTGGATAAAAAAGCTTGAAAAATTGCATAAACTTGAGGCAGCCATAGTCGGTATGGAACCTACCGGCCATTACTGGATCAACCTTTCCAAATGGCTTATGAGACAAGATATTGAGGTAGTGACAGTTAACCCTCATTTGGTGAAAAGAAATAAAGAAAACCGTGATAATACCCAATCAAAGAGTGATAAAAAAGACGCTCTTGTAATAGCCGATATGGTGAAGAACGGTTACTACGCTTTTGTAAGGAATACTTCTGAGTCGTTTGAAAAGCTCAGAGTACTCATGTCAAATCGGGATGTCATTGTTAAGAGACTTGTAAGCTCGATTAATCAATTGAATCGCTGGGTGGATATTGTCTTCCCCGAGCTTAGGCAAGTATTTAAAGACATCACTGCTAAAGGGGCCATCGCAACACTTCGGCTTTTCCCATCTCCAATGGAACTGGGTTCCATGAAGCCTGAAGAGATCGTCGCCGGGTGGAAGTCACTCATGAAGCGACAGCCTGGATTAAAGAAAGCCTATTTACTCCTCAATGTAGCCAGGAAATCAGTTGGTACAAGACAAGCATTAGATGCTTATAAATTTCATCTTGAACAATTACTCGAAGAGTATGACCTTGCGATTCAACAACTTGAAAGAGTTGAGCTGGCAATCAAGGATGAACTACCTAAAATTCCTTTCGCGAATAAGTTACTTATGATTAAGGGAATTAGTGAAATTTCATTAGCTGGTATTTTAGGGGAAGCAGGAGATTTAAGTGGTTTTTCACACGGAAACTCTTTACTTCGTCATGCAGGGCTCCATCTCGCTGAAGCTAGTTCAGGTAAGTGGAAAGGGCAAATTGTCATTTCCAAGCGTGGGAGATCTAGGCTTAGGCGTTTCCTATACTTAGCCACTATGAGCCTGGTGATGAATAATCCGGAATTTAAGACCATTCACGCCCATAACGTTAAAGTCAAGAAAATGAAAAAGATGAAATCCATCATGAAGTTAGTTGGAAAGTTAGCTCGAATATTCGTAGGAATAGCACGAAAAAACGAATCGTATTGTGCCAAGAAAATCCAACCATTAACGGAGTTGGCTGCCTAGTTTAACCCATTTTTACCGTTCTCGAAGAGAACTCCTAGATCGAGTGTTGGCTTATTCGCAGGATTTCAAATATGTACGGAGTACCAGATTTATTCAACAAAAGGGCACTGACCCATCAGGTTAGCAAAACTGGCCTCCACCCCTTGGATAGGCATGACGAAGGAATGAGAGGGCAATTGACCCGTTGAGACATGGGAGGGAAAGCCTCCAAGGGCTGGCGTGGAGAAGTACATCATATGGTAGAATATGGAGTATAAACCTACTCCTCTATTTAACTATGTCTTCACGTAGCCATTTGTCCAGAATCTACTCCTTTTAATTTAGAAATATATATCCATGGAGGATGAAATCCTGCGAATAAGCGAGCATTCGTGAGTAAACCGTATTAAACTGAGGGAGTTGAATAAAGAGTAAGGTTAGGGAACACTAAAATGAGGTGTTTTCTATGAAAAATTATATTGGCTTATTGTTATCAGTTCTTTTTATTATACACCCTATTATTGCAAGAGCAGAGATTGAAGAATATGAAATTGTTAGTAGGAACGACAAAGAAAATATAACTTTATACGCTAAGAAAATGAATGGCTTATTTAGGGACTTTAAAATTAGTTTCAAAGGTGGAATTTACTCAAGACCCTTTTGGATTAGTGAAACTAACCCTACCTATGCTCCTCAAATTATCTACAAAGACATCAACAAAGACCAATTTAAAGAGTTAATCATAATTTTGACAAAGGGTTATGGTACAGGGGTATTATGGGAAGATATTAATGTTTTTGACACACTGAATAATCGGTTAAACGTAAACGAAGTGATTGTTGATAATCCTTTAGCAATTATTCATAAGAACGTAAAAACTAAATTATACGCAGAAAAAGCCGAAATCATTGTCGGTGAAAAAAAGTGTACAATTGACATAACTCCTTTAGAGATCAAACCCGAAAACATATTTGATGATATAGGTTTTGGGAGCATTGTCGATTATGAAGTTAGAGACAATCAACTAACTGCAAGTGTTGCTGGACAAATATCTCCAGCCAGTTTTGTGGGAAGTATAGTAATTATTTATGAATACCGAGACAAAATGTATCAAGCAAAATCGATTGAATTTCAACCTTGTAAATAAGCTAATAAAGAAATCTCCTAAAAATAGCCTGTGCGTTGATCCAGAAGGATTAACGCCTTTTTTGTCGAGACCCTTATTAAGCTGAAAAAGCAGTTTATTTCAGTAACAACTCACATATATTTAAATTAAAGAAAGGCCTTTTACGTTATTATCAATAAATATGTTGTTTGCGGAGGAGAGAAATAAAATGAAAAGTACAAAAGAGATACTCATACTATTTTTCGTTAGTGCATTTTTAATTGGGTGTTCTAATTTATCAAATCCAGAACCAACACCCGTCCATCCTTTCTTATCCGCAGATAAAGAGACGTATGCTTTATTAGTTGTTGGTGAAAAAAGTGCTGATTATTATCGTGGATTGCTGGATAAAAATAAAATACTTAATGTCAAAAAAATAAATGGAAGAACTTCTTTAGAAGATACAAATGAACGATATAAATTTTTAGAATTAGAAAAAACTCTAGCATTCGTTTTATTCGATACTAAAGATGTTGTTTATAAATCTTACAGTGAAGAAGAATTAATAAAATTTTTAGAAGCCAGTAGCCCGAATTAAAATGCAACTAATTCGACTTTCCTGGAAAGTTGATCCCAGGAAAGTTAATGGCTGTTTTTATGGAACAAACGGGTAGGTTAGTTCAATAATTAATGCCACCATTTCTTGTTGGTGGCATAATTTAGACGAAACTACTTCTTATATGGATTTTTGAACTTGTGGTAAGAGTCTCCACCTTCAAGTTGCCGTCTGGTTTCTGCATCAATAACCGTGTATTTCCAAAACTCTTCATCCTTGGTCTGAACAAAAGAAGCGAAGAAATATACTTGGCGTTCAGGATGTATAGCTGGAGAAAGTTCATCTTTGGGTTGGCACATATACCTTCCGGTTTTCTTTTCGAATGTCATAACTGCATCAGGTACTTCTTTGTAAGATAATTTTCGTCTAACACTATATGCGGCATCTTTAAAATCTTTATATTGATCCTTCTTTAATTCTTTATAAAACTCATTTTCATTAATGTAGGTCTTATTTTTGTTAGATGGATAATCGAACTGTTGAGCTGATGTTGGAACGGCTAACTGTGCATATAAACTAAACAAAGTAATTAAAATAATAAATCTCTTCATAAATCCACCTCCCTCTATAAATGTTGATTTATCAACGGTTTGACCCGTTGATGGGGTGTCAAAAAAATATTTTTCGACACGCTT
>ENA-ORXC01002160-ORXC01002160.1-marine-metagenome-genome-assembly--contig:-NODE-2160-length-10931-cov-42.538880_pt1 | contig 10931 bp, 10 predicted proteins | sample MGYA00237865_ERZ511478 | MGnify/ENA metagenome assembly ERZ511478 | reverse complement strand
ACCAACAACCAACAACCAACAACCAACAACCAACAACCAACAACCAACAACCAACAACCAACAACCAACAACCAACAGCGAACAACGAACAACCAATTAAAGTCCATTCATAGCGGCTTCGGCACAGCGTTCTCCGTCCATAGCTGCGGAAACGATTCCGCCAGCATAACCACCACCTTCACCACAAGGGAAAAGACCTTTGATTACAGGATGTTCTAATTTTTCATTTCGTGGAATACTTACGGGAGATGAGGTTCTAGATTCTACTCCCACGATATTTGCTTCAGCCGTATAATACCCATGCATTTTATCTCCAAAGGCTTTAAAACCTTGGCGTAATCTACTACCTATAAGTTTGGGTAATAGTGAATGTAGTGGAGCAGAGTTGAGTCCGGGTTGATACGAAGTCGGATTTAAATTTACAGAAAGGTTTCCTTCTACAAAATCTGTCAATCGTTGGGCGGGAGCGGTTTGTGTTCTTCCTCCGGATGTAAATGCCAATCGCTCTAAAGCTTTTTGATATTCTAGTCCTTTAAGCGCTCCAAATTTCTCGTATTTAGGAATATCCTTATCCACATTTATTTCAACCACGATACCCGAATTGGCATATAGGTTGTTTCGTTTGGATGGAGACATTCCGTTCACCACTACCTCGCCAGGTGATGTTGCAGCAGGAACTATGAAACCGCCAGGGCACATACAAAAAGAATACACACCACGTTCTTTTACCTGTTCCACCAAGCTATAAGAAGCCGCCGGTAGTAATTCGCTACGGTCACCAGAACAGTGGTATTGAATGCTATCTATGATATGCTGTGGATGTTCTACACGCACGCCCATAGCAAATGACTTTGCTTCAAGGGCAATATCTTTTTTATGCAGTAAATCAAATATATCACGAGCTGAATGTCCCGTTGCCAGTATTACTCGTTCCACAGCCATTTCATCGGTTTCGTTTAAAACAATCTCTTTTAAGGTATTATCTTTAATAACGAAATCGGTCACCTTGGTGTTAAAATAAATTTCACCACCGTGATGCTGAATTACTTCACGAATATTCTGAACAATTTTAGGCAGTTTGTTGGTTCCGATATGCGGATGAGCATCAACCAAAATTTGGTCTGTAGCACCGTGAAAAACTAAACTTTCAAAAATGCGACGAACATCGCCACGTTTAAGGCTACGGGTATATAATTTTCCGTCAGAATACGTGCCGGCACCACCTTCACCAAAGCAATAGTTACTTTCTGGGTTAACCTGATGGTCTTGATTAATGGCTTTTAAATCTCGTCTACGATCTTTTACATTATTACCTCGTTCCAGAACAATAGGTTTGTATCCCATTTCTAAACAACGCAGCGCCGCCCACATACCAGCAGGTCCGAAACCAACAATATGAATTGGTTTTGCTTTTGAGACATCTTTGTATTTAAAGTTAAGGGTATCGCTAGGGGCAGGTTCATTGATATAAATTGCCAGTTTGTAATTAAAGAAAATTTTAGGTTTACGAGCGTCTATAGATTTTCGGAGAACCTTAATTTTAAAGGTGCCATCTTCGAGTCCCAAGTACTTTGCCGCGCGAATTTCTAATCCGTTAGGTGTGCCTTCTTCCTTTAATGATAACCGCAACTGTACATTTCTGACCATGCTGCAAAATTAAATGAAATTATATTACTGATTTAATTATACAGACATTCCTTTTAAGGTAATTTGAATTATAGATTTATTTAGATATTTCATTTAAAGCTTGTTTAAAAGAGTTTACAGAGCGTGTAATATCAGATGCAGTTGTTGCCCAAGAACAAACACTGATTCTGATTACTTTCTTGCCATTCCAGACAGAACCGCCCGCCCAACATTCTCTTAGGTCTTGAACCCTTTTCATGACTTTATCCGTTAAGTCATCATCAGCACATGAAATTAACACTTGATTAAAAACAACGTCATTAAGAACAGAGAATCCTTCTACAATCTTAATTTCATTGGCAAATTGATTGGCTCTTATGTGCATTTCATAAATCATTTCATCAATACCTTTTTTACCCAAATATTTCATTGTTGCCCAAAGCTCAATAACTCTGGCTCTGCGTGACATCTCAGGCGTGTAGAACATTCCATCTCTTTTACCACTTGTAACAATATAACTTCCCGCCATGTGTAGGGCAGATCTAATTGCAACTTCATCTTCGCAAAGAACAATACCACAATCATACGGAGTGTTTAGGGTTTTATGTCCGTCAACAGCCCACGAGTTGGCTCCTTCAATACCATTTGTTAAATGCTTTAATTTATTTACGGCACCGGCCCACAGACCAAAAGCACCATCAATATGTACCCATGACCCTGCCTTTTTTGCAATTTTACATAGCTCGGAGAAATTATCAAAAGAACCGCTATTCACATTCCCAGCTTGTAGAATTAATATAGTTCTATCATCTAATTGGGGTAAACTTGATAGTTCTAGTCTACCTTGATCATCCACATCTACCCATTCAATATTTTCTTTACCAAATCCTAAAAGTCCGATTGCCTTAAGAATAGTTGAATGTGCATGTTTACCAGTAACAATTCGTAGTTGAGGAGCATTGAACAAACCTTTATCGTTAATATCCCAATTTAGGTTGGATAGTAACCTAAAGCGCGCAGCTGCCAATCCGCAAATATTAGCCGTAGATGTTCCGCTAACAAAACCAGCAACCGTACTTTCAGGAAGATTAAAAATCTCTTTTAACCATTTCTCAACCACAGTTTCCAGTGCAGATCCAATAGGTGAGAGCACATGCATGGCCGGTGCTTGATCCCAAAATGTAGATATAACTTTTGCGGCTAAACTTACAGGAATTACAGCACCAGAAACAAAGCCAAAATATCTGGCACCTGTTGTGGTAACTGTCGCAGGAGAACCGTATTCATATAAAAATTGGATTACATCATTCGCATTGGTAGAATCTAGCGGCATAGATTCATCGAATTTATCTAAGTCGGCTAAAGCCTCTTCTGTGGGATATACATTTCGTTCAAAAACACTTTCTAGGTATTCTTTTGCAAATTGTGACGCTTTTTCAAAAATGATTTTCTCATCCACTTCTTTATACATTTGGTTCTGTACTAAATTTGTAATGCTCATTCTTATATGTTTTTAGAATTGTTACTTATTATCACATTCAAAATTGAACAATTTATAGATACCATAACAGATTCAGTTTTTGTAAATTTAACCAGTACAGATAAAAAAATCATATTGAAATCAATACCCACAAAAAGTTATAAGTACATTGAAATCGCTAACAGTATAGAGCAACAAATTTATGACGGAGTTCTTAAGTTAGGCGATAAGTTACCTTCATTACGTGTATTGCAGCAAGAATACGGCGTTAGTATAAGTACCGTTCTACAGGCGTATTATCAATTAGAAGCAAAAAGTTTAATTGAGCCTAAAGCAAAATCTGGATATTTTGTCATTTTTTGCTCACCGGATATTCCAAAGAATCCTGTTAAGAGTAATCCGGATCAATCATCTGTAAAAAGTAGTTCAACAGAGATTATCGTCGATTTTTTTCAAAACCTTTCTATTGAAAAAGGCGTTGATTTTTCATTGGGTGTACCATCAAAAAAGTTGTTACCAATTGCGAAGTTAAACAAGGTAATGCATGAGGCAGTTATATCGTTGCCGCTAGGTGGCAGTGCGCAAGGCGATATTTTAGGACGTGAGAATTTACGAAGACAAATAGCGAGAAGGTCTATTTTATGGGGAGGTAAACTTACCGAAAATGATGTAATCATAACATCTGGTTGTACCAGCGCATTATCATTTTCTTTGATGACCGTAACAAAGCCAGGAGATACGATTGCGGTGGAAAGTCCTGTTTATTTCGGATTGTTACAACTTGCAAAGACATTAAGGTTAAGGGTTCTGGAGTTACCAACAGATCCCCTTACGGGTATAGACTTGAATGCCTTAGAAAAAGCGATCGATAAGAATGATATTAAAGCAATTGCAATAATTTCAAATTTTAATAACCCAATGGGGAACACCATGTCTGATGATGGTAAAAAGGCATTAGTGAAAATTATTCAAAAACATAACATTCCGCTTATAGAAGATGATATATATGGTGATATTTATTATGGCGAAAGTAGACCTACTACTTGTAAAACCTATGATGATACAGGTCTTGTAATTCTATGCGGCTCTTTTTCTAAAACTCTTGCTTCTGGTTATAGGGTGGGATGGCTGGCACCAGGTAAATACTTCGATGAAATCGTGAAACTAAAACTTTATTTGTCTTCAACCACGGCAACAATTACCGAAGAAGCATTGGCATTGTTTTTAGAAAAAGGAAGGTATGACCACCATTTAAGAAAGCTACGGCAAACACTACATGCAAACAGTTTAAAATTTTTAAAAGCTATTGTAGCATATTTCCCTAAAGATACACGAGTAAGCAAACCCAAGGGAGGGTTTTTATTATGGGTAGAATTAGCTTCAACTATAGACACAGAGGTACTCTATAAGTTAGCGGAATGTGAAGAAATTAGATTTTTTCCTGGAAAGATTTTTACTCTCCAAAATCAGTACACTAATTGTCTTCGTCTTAGTTACGGACTGGTTTGGAATGAAGAAATAGATAATGCTTTATACCGTTTAGGAATGCTCATTAAAAACTATGAGCAGATAAAGAACTAAGCATTAGTTTGTATGAAATTATTTTTCCACAATAGTTCTAAAAGTCAAATTTACTCTAGGGTTTTTACTTTTAGTAGTTGGCGGCAATCGATGTAACCAATTCGTTTGCGTTTCATCTTTCATAATCAATAAGCTGCCATGTTCTAAAACCAATTCTACTTTCTCTTTGGTTTCTTTATGTTTAAAAGCGAATTTACGTTCATCGCCAAAACTAAGAGAAGCAATGGCTCCGTTCTTCTTTAGGTCTTTTTCTCCATCGCTGTGCCAAGCCATACCCTCGCTACCGTCGTGATATAAGTTTAGCAAGCACGAGTTAAAGGTTTCTGAAGTTGCTTGTTCAATCCTATCTTTTAATTCCAGTAATTCCGTCGTCCATGGTAAAGCCAGTTTTGTAGTATTAGAGTAAGTATATTGAAATGGTTTTTCACCATACCAAGCTACTTTACGTTTGGTAATAATCTTTTTACCAAAGATGATAGCTTCATCATTTTTCCAAACAATATTATTAAGCAGTTTCTCTAGATAATTCTCAGCTTCCTGTTGGTTAAGTATTTTTCCGTAATAATTAACTGTGCCACCCTTCGGAAGTAAGTTTTTACTATGGTCAACCTTTATATCAAATAATTTCATTTTCTAATTCTTGCAGATGTGCTTTTACAAGCTAATAAAATTTTAACGCTTTAAAAAACAAAAGCGAATAGCTAACCTTTTTTATAAGATTATCTATTCGCTTTTATAATTAAAGAGAACTCTGTTGATTTATACTAATTGCTTTTAAGCAAGTTCTTAATCAACTTGTTCCATTTTTCTATAGACTGAAACTCTCCGCTCAATTGATAGTTTACTTCAGCATTATAGAATTCAAAAACGGTATCGGGTTCATTTGCCTTTTTAGAAAAAAGATTCAAAAGTAAACGCTCTGTTATTTTCTCTTTTCTAGCATACGATTTGCCTATGTTGGCAATTTCAGAGGTGTTAATGGTAGATAAATCGGCGTATTGCTGATTTAAAACATCACCATTTTTAGAAATAAAGAATACGAATTTTTTCTGTGCATCAACACCTATGGCGTAGTGACCAAAAATTTCATGTTCCGTTATTTTACAATTATGTTTACTGGCAACATCGTTAAGAGATGTCATCATTTGTTTTTCTTTCGTTTTTCTACTTCTGCTAGTTACAACAAAAGGCATTGCACAAAGTGCAACAGATGCTAAACCAATAGCGGCTATTCCTAATTCCATTTTCTAATTTTTTAAATATGATATATTGTTTTCTGTATGATGTTTTAAATAACACCATATCAAATAGTTACATATGATTACCAAAAAGATAACCTTAAAAAAAATGGATTACCAGAAACTATGGAAAGGAAAGATGAGATCAGACTTTCTATGTCTTATCAATAACGTATTAGCGAACAGTTGGTACTGCTTTATTCTTGCTACAAAGCGTAACTCACTATTATTTAGATGTGAGTTGAAACTTGTAAATGGTAATTTGTAATTCGGTGACGATACTTCGGCAACATCAGAAACTGAAATTTCAGATTGCTGTGCATGCGGAGATAATGTCTTTGCAGATTCTTTGAATAAGGATTGCTTACTGCTGTTTAGACTTATTACAACCTCTTTAGAAAAGCGTAACGTATTTGCAGAACTATATATCCCGAAACAATAAATTGTAACGAGTAATAGCACTCTAAATATGTTATTTGTACTTTTCATATTATGCAATAACCGCTTGGTTTAGAATTACATTTACTTCTTTTAAACTTTCGTCATTATCTAGCAGCAATACTAGCGTATCATTAGCTTCTATAATGGTAGAACCGCCGGGTCTTACAAAAGTGCCATCTCGTTTGATCATAACAATGAATGCAGCCCTTGGTAAGTGCAAATCTATTATACGTTTATCTACCGCAAAACTATTTGGCAAAATTATAACTTCTTCCATAGCAGATTTCGGTAGATTGAGGATATACCTGTCATTTTCTGCTATAGGTTTCACTTCGTCAGGCAAAGCAACATTCAGCCATTTTGCAAAAATAGACAATGTAGTACCTTGAATTAGTACTGATGAAACCGATATAAAGAATACAATGCTGAAAATGATATTCGCCTTGTCAATACCTGCAAGTAGGGGATAGGTAGCAAATACAATAGGTACCGCACCACGCAAACCCACCCAAGATATATAGAATCTTCTACCCATTTTCATTTTAAAGAACATGAGGCTCAATAAAACACTAACTGGTCTTGCTACTAGAATGAGGAATACTGAAATAAGTAATCCGATGCCTAAATATGGAATAATTTGCGATGGAAATACTAATAATCCTAAGGTTAGGAACAATACAATTTGCATTAACCAAGCCATACCATCGAACATTTTTAAAATGGTCGATTTATGTATTAAATCTTGGTTACCTAAATATACGGCACAAATGTAAATGGCTAAGAATCCATTTCCACCAACGGCATCTGTAGCTGAAAAGGTGATGAACATTAAAGCGATAACCAATACCGGATACAAACCTTCAAAACCAAGTTTAATTTTGTTGATGATAATCTCGCTCAATTTACCAAAAGCAAATCCACCTATAGCCCCCAGTATCATTTGTTGTAAAAATAGGGGTATGATGGAAAGAACACTTAAATCTTGATTAATGACCAAGGTTAAAAAAGCAAGTGTAAGTACATAGGCCATAGGGTCGTTACTACCACTTTCTAGTTCTAATGTAGGTCTAAGGTTGCTTTTTAAAGCTAAGTTCTTTGAACGTAATATGGAGAAGACTGCGGCGGCATCGGTAGATGAAACTATTGATCCCAAAAGCATACTCTCGTAAATGGTAAAATCTGTAATGTAGTACACAAAAGTACCTAGTGTAAGTGCTGTAAGTAAAACACCTAAGGTAGAAAGTACCAAACCTTCTTTTAAAATCGGTTTTACAGCTTTCCAGTTGGTATCTAATCCACCAGAAAAGAGAATAAAGTTAAGAGATACTATACCTATGAATTGTGCAAGCTTAGGGTCGTCAAACTGAATGCCACCAATACCATCAGAACCTGCCAGCATACCAATAGCCAAGAAAAGGATTAATGTAGGTACCCCAAACTTGTAGGAGGTCTTACCTACTATAATGCTAATAAACAGCAGAATAGAACCTACTAAAAGTATGTTTTCTATGGTAAGATTCATTGGTGGTTGTGAATATTGATTTTAATGCGGTAAAGTTAAATTATTACATTAATCTATTAATTTAAGAATGTTAATGTTATGTTGTAATTAAGTTGTTTTTGCCATAGCAATAATTAAAGATTTGTACTAAGTTTATCTTTTTACGTTTAAATGCTGATATAGCCCAATAATCGATATATGAGAGTTACTAAATATTTTTTTCTTGTTTTTTCATTAGTAATAATGATTAATTGTAATAAAGAAAATGAGGTAAATTCGGAAAAAGTAATTGAAGAGGAGAGAAATGAAGAAATTGAAGCTATAGAGGAACCTGAGACTGTTGTTTACTTTACGTATAATGCAACAGAATTGTCTGATCAAGAAAGATGGATAATCATTCATGATGTCAATGGTAATTTATTAGATTATAGACGAGAAAAATTAGAAGGTTCAATGGAGTTTTCAATTGATATAGATTCTGTTCCTGAAAAAATTAATGTTACAAAACTTGCTTATAATAATCCTGAAGAAGGTAATACTGAGTATCATAGAGTGTTGACATTTACAGACATTGACATTGAAAGTGTATGGGATGATAACAATTTTGCTATAACAGGAAATCTAATTGGAACATTTGATTTCAAGATTGAAAATATAAATGGATATGAATGGTATACAATTTCTACATTGTATAATACATTGCGATCAGGTGATTATAGTACGGAAGTAATTGATGGGAAAACAACCTTAAACCTATACAATATTCCATTGTATGAAAATCTAGAGTATTTTATAAATATTAGGGGAGTAAACGGTAGAACTAAATATTTTAAGATAAATCCAGAAAATGAAGGTATTTATATTCAAGATTTTAGCAACTTTCTAGAATTTGATGACTATATAGGAATTAATTTACCAGAAAACTTATTCTATTTTTTACAATCGGGAGGAATTGATTCCGATCAGTCAAATAGCTATTGGGGAGCAGGGCAACCTTTTGTTGAAATTTTCGGTAACGGCGAACAAATGCCAGAAATTGGTTTCTTAGATGGATATGCTAATTATAAATTCGGATTAACTATTTCTTTTTTAGATTACAGTTATTCTTATTATCAAATTGGAGATAAAGTTTCGGAAATTAGTATTCCTAGCAAACCTGCTTTTACTTTAATAAACGAAGATGTTTACCATTTAGAATTTTCTTCAGATTTAAACCCATTAACAAAAAAAACTAATTATGTTTCTGAAGTGCAAAATGGAGGCGTGTATTTAAACACTTCATGGGATATTTATTCAACTGGTAGTAAAACTCAAGAATTAGGAAGTTTACCAATTGAATTATTGGAAAGGTTTCCAAACATGAATATGGATGATTTGAACTTAGGTTATATTGTTTTATACACTGAAGGTTTTGAGCAACAGCAATTTTTTATTGATCAAACTTCTAAGATAAGAAATGGCAACCATATCAGTGAGAGTTTTAGGTTTGATGATTTTTAAAACATCAATGAACCTCCACATTTAATCTTTACAAATACAGAATTATCTTAAAGCAGAGTTAATCTCCGTTTTATATAGTTTAATATAAATACATTTGCATGTATCAATATATTAAACACATCATGGATCTAAAACAGGTTGAGAAAATTTCTAAGGCATTAAGTGATGTTAATCGGTTGAAATTGTTGCGGTACATGCAAAAGAATCAAGGTAAGGTAGAATGTACTAAAGCCTGTAATTTGCTAGATTTAGCACAACCTTCTATAAGTCACCATGTAAAAAAGCTTGTAGAAGCAGGCTTGATAAACAAACACAAAATAGGTCGTAATTATAATTATACCTTGAATCATGAAGTGTGGGATAATTACTTGTTGAGGTTACAAAATCTGTAATTTTTTTAAATAGATATATAGATACTTTTAAATATATAAATGAATTTATCTACATGAAAAATATAAAATATTCTATATTGGATTTAGCCATCGTATCTGAGGGTACTACGCTAAAAGACACTTTTGATCATTCCGTAGCTCTTGCGCAAGCAGCGGAAGAAGCTGGTTATACACGTTTTTGGCTGGCAGAGCATCATAATTCCATAGCTATAGGTAGTAGCGCAACATCTATATTAATAGGTAAGATTGCCGAAGAAACGAAAACGATACATGTAGGGTCTGGCGGAATTATGTTGCCAAATCATTCCCCATTAATTGTAGCGGAGCAGTTTGGGACATTAGGAATTCTATATCCGAACAGAATAGATTTGGGTCTAGGTCGCGCGCCAGGTACGGATCAATTGACGGCACAAGCCATACGTTCAGATTTTTATCAGGCAGCACAGTCGTTTCCTTTAGAAATCGAAAAAATACAACGTTACTTTTCTACTGAAAATGCAGGTGCAAAAGTACGTGCTACTTTGGCGGAAGGGGTGGAGGTGCCCTTGTATATTTTAGGCTCAAGTACAGATAGTGCTCACTTAGCAGCTAAAAAAGGATTGCCTTATGCATTTGCCAGTCACTTCGCAACGACACACTTAATGAATGCTTTGCAAATTTATCACAATGAGTTTCAGCCATCGAGTGAATTAGAAAAGCCATATACTATGGCAGGGGTGAACATTATCGTAGCCGATACTGATCAAGAAGCAGAACGCATTTCAACATCGCTTTACAAAATGATTGTCGGCTTGTTGACAGGAAATAGAGGTTTTATGCAGCCACCAGTAGATATGACAGAAGATTTGCGCGAGTTAAGTCAGAATCAGTCTGTACAACAAATGTTGAAGTATTCATTTATTGGAAGTAAAGAGACCGTTAAAAAGCAGGTACAACAATTTATTGCAGATACACAAGTAGATGAACTCATTGCGGTAACCAACATTTATGATGGTAAAGACCGCATTAAATCTTATCAATTGTTTGCTGAAATTATAAAAGAACTAAATGGAGAGTAGAAATAACTGCTCTTTGTTTTAATCTTTTATTTCAACAGTAGATTGTCGCTCTCTATTAACGGTGAGTTTTGTTACATCTGGTCGTGAATAATGCCCAACGGAATCAAAATTCTG
>ENA-ORXC01002159-ORXC01002159.1-marine-metagenome-genome-assembly--contig:-NODE-2159-length-10936-cov-21.716180_pt1 | contig 10936 bp, 5 predicted proteins | sample MGYA00237865_ERZ511478 | MGnify/ENA metagenome assembly ERZ511478 | reverse complement strand
GCCCCTCTTTTATCAAACTTATTTAGAGCAATTAAATCGGCAAAGTCAAGCATGTCGATTTTTTCTAGCTGAGTTGCTGCGCCATATTCAGGAGTCATAACATATAAAGACACATCTGAATGTTCGGTAATCTCGGTATCTGACTGCCCAATACCCGAGGTTTCCAAAATAATGAGGTCAAAACCGGCAGCCTTGGTAATATCTACGGCATCTTTTACATATTTTGATAAGGCTAAGTTTGACTGTCGAGTAGCTAATGAACGCATGTATACCCTATCATTAAAAATAGCATTCATACGAATACGGTCTCCCAACAAAGCTCCACCTGTTTTTCTTTTGGAAGGATCAACGGAAATTACGGCGATTTTCTTATGCTCAAAATCCGTTAAAAAACGACGTACTAATTCATCAACTAAAGATGACTTACCAGAACCACCCGTTCCTGTAATACCTAATACGGGAGCTACCTTTTTCGTATCAACCCTTTTTCTAATATTGTTCAGAACCTCTTCATGCTTTTCAGGAAAGTTCTCTGCAGACGAAATAAGTCTGGCAATATCCGAATAGCCAAGTTCATCTACCTTGCAAAATTCACCATTTAGTTGTTCACCTAACGGAAAATCACTTTTGTGAATCAAGTCATTAATCATACCTTGAAGTCCCATTTCACGACCATCATCGGGTGAATATATTCTCTCTATACCATAAGCATGTAATTCATTTATTTCTTCCGGAAGAATGGTACCACCGCCACCGCCGAACAACTTAATTTGTGAAGCTCCTCTTTCCTTCAACAAATCATACATGTATTTAAAGTATTCTACATGTCCCCCTTGATATGAAGTAATAGCAATTGCTTGTACATCTTCTTGAATTGCACAATCAACAATTTCCTGCACTGATCGGTTATGACCTAAATGAATAACCTCACAACCTGTAGATTGAATAATTCTACGCATTATATTAATTGCCGCATCGTGACCGTCAAAAAGGGACGCCGCAGTTACTATACGAATATGATTTTGAGGTTTATAAGGAGTATGTATGATATGGTTCATTTTAAATGCTCAATTTAATTTTTAGCAGTCCATTTTTTTCGAGTGATGAATCATTTGAATTTCAAAAAATTGCCGTTCAACACATTACACTGGTCACTAATATTGATGCTGCAACAACAATTTTAGATTGATACGAAAATAAAGATTTTAATTAGCAATAATTCATTTTTACTCTATTTCAAGGGTATTAAATGATATATTAATAAATATTTACCTGAATTTTAACGAATTGCTATTTCCAAGAACATGAATTACCTTTCTATAATCATCTCTTCAATTAAAAAAGGCTAGATTTACGACTATTTTCATTGCTTTATCTATGATTTATATAGACCAATTAGGAAATCAATTAGACATAGACCATACGCCTTCTCGTATTATTTCTGTTGTTCCCTCTATCACAGAATTGTTGTTCGATTTGGGATTAGGCGATAAAATTATTGGATGTACCAAATTCTGCGTACACCCTAACAAACCATATCTCACGAAAAGCATGATTGGTGGTACAAAGGATTTAAATTTAGAAAAGATTGTAAAATTAAATCCTGATTTAATACTGGCTAACAAAGAAGAAAACAATAAGAAACAAATTGAATACCTGAGTGCATCCGTCCCTGTATGGATAAGTGATGTTAAGACTTTTGACGATAGTTTAAAAATGATTGAGCAAATCGGTTTAATTACAGGAACTTCTTTTCGTGCAAAGGAAATCATCAACCAGTTAAACAACTATCTAAAACCCAAAGCTCCTCTTAAAAAAGCTATATATCTCATCTGGAAAGATCCATACATGACCGTGGGCGGTGACACTTATATAAATGACATGCTAAACAGATGCGGTTATATTAATCTATTTTCGGAGCAAAACCGCTACCCCATTGTAACCTTAGAAGAAATAAGTGATTATAAACCTGATGTAATACTATTATCATCAGAGCCCTACCCATTTAAAGAAGAACATCTAAAAACTATTAAGGGTCTTATAAAAAATACGGATATAGAATTAGTTGACGGAGAATTCTATTCTTGGTATGGATCTAGACAAATCCATATTGCAACAAAAAATACCTAAACTATATTTTTAATTGATAGATCTAAAATAATAGAGCCCTTTTATAGTTATCAACTTTGAGTATATACTATTATACAAGATATAAAAGTAAAGCCATATTACATTGTAAATTTCATTAAAGCATATAATGGTAATATATAGTAACTTTGATGTATAATAAACCCTCAGATAACTAAAACCTAATTTCAGTTTATGTTCAGCTTTTTCTCCAAAAAACATTTCTTAATTGACCATTTAGACGGATTTATTGATATTCATAATCACATCTTACCAGGTATAGATGACGGAGCAAAAACTATTGAAGATTCCATTAAGCTTATAAAAGGTTTTAATGAATTCGGAGTAACAGATTTTATCTGTACGCCACATATTATGGAGAATTATTACCCAAATAATCCAAGTACTATTGCAAGCTCATTATCGTTACTACAAAATGCTTTAAAAATGAACAATTTGGAGCATGTAAATATAGAGTCTGCAGCAGAACACATGATCGATTCTGGTTTTGAAAAAATTCTTGAAGACAAACAAATTATGCCATTGGCTAAAAATTATCTATTGATAGAAATGTCTTATTTACAGGCTTCGATTAATTTTGATGAAGCCGTAAAAAAAATAAAAAAATCTAATTACTCCCCCATTTTAGCTCACCCGGAGCGTTATGTATATTTTCACAACAAATTAAAAGCTTTAAATAAAATAAAAGATACAGGTGTATTTTTCCAACTAAATATGCTCTCTTTAAGCAACTATTATGGAAAAGATGTAAATAAAGTCGCTACTCATTTAATAAAGGAAAATCTAATTGATTTTATTGCTAGCGATACGCACTCTATTAATCATATAAATCAATTAAAAAAAATAACGGTTAATACATCAGTATTAGATTTATTATTTCCTATAATCACAAAAACGATCTACAGTTTTAAATAAGTTTACTTAATCAAAAGTTCTTTCTGATATCTATTACCATTAACATCTAAAATGTTAACAATATAGAATCCTTCTGTAAAATCATAAAGATTAATGGTCATATTAAGATCACCTTGTAGTCCATCCGGTAAAATACTTCTTATCAATCTACCTGTTATATCATAAAACTGAATTTCCTTAATTTGAATTTCATCCTTATTATTTAATGTAATGATATCGAAACTAGGATTAGGAAATAAATCGAATGATATTGACTTTGTATTCGCTAAATTCTTCGAAGTATTTGAGTTTATCTTTTCTAACTTTAGATTATCGTAATACACCGTACCCGCATTTTGGGAGGCATAGTTCGTGAACAGCCAGATGTCCAAGGTCGTCAGATTGTTCGGTACTATAAACGTTCCGCTATAGGTGCTCCAGCCGGCACCGTACGTATGCGACAGCAATGCCGTATTCGTCTGGTTGTTTTGGTTAATCTCTATCCTTGGGGTCCCTGTACTGCCTTCCGCATCGAGCGTGACGGATAACTCGTCTCCCGCATCTATACCTAGTACATCCAGGTCCAAGGATACACGGTAACGCCCCCAGGGCTGACCGTTGTCAACGTTAGATATCTCAAGCGAGCAATCAGATCCGTTCGTGACTTCGGATGTACCAGATACCGTATCCGGACCGCCGACCATAGTACCCGAAGGTAAGGTTATGCCTACTGCATCATTGGTCAGTAGATCTTCGCATACCGGTGGCACACTACCGTCGATCGCCTCTATCTCAAGATCGCTGACCGAGGAATTTCCGTCCTCGTCCGTTACCGTTAAGGTTGCCGTATAGATACCGGCATCTACATAATCGTGTTGAGGGTCCGGAACATCGGAACTGCCACCGTCGCCAAAATCCCAAGAATACGTTACGATACCCACATCGTCCGTGGATTCGCTTCCCGTAAAATCGACCGTCAAGGGAACCTCTCCGCTCAATGGAGCACCCGAGGATATGGATACCGGGGAATCGGCAGATGGTTCAACGGTGATCTCCACCGTATCGATAGCCGTCTGTCCGACCGAGTCCGTTACCGTTAGTATCGCATTGAAAATTCCCGCCGTTGTGTATATATGTGAAAGTTGGATACCCGTACCGGTATTCCCATCACCAAAATCCCATTCATAAGTGACTATACCGGTATCGTCAGAAGAAGACGACCCGTTAAAGTCCACTGTCAAAGGGGACGGTCCTTGCAAGGTGGAAGCCGTTAATTCCGATACTGGAGGTGTATCGACTTCCGCTTTGGATAAATTGACGATGCTCAGGTTATCGTAATACACCGTACCCGCATTTTGTGAGGCATAGTTCGTGAACAGCCAGATGTCCAAGGTGTTCAGATTGTTCGGTACTATAAACGTTCCGCTATAGGTGCTCCAGCCGGCACCGTACGTATGCGACAGCAATGCCGTATTCGTCTGGTTGTTTTGGTTAATCTCTATCCTTGGGGTCCCTGTACTGCCTTCCGCATCGAGCGTGACGGATAACTCGTCTCCCGCATCTATACCTAGTACATCCAGGTCCAAGGATACACGGTAACGCCCCCAGGGCTGACCGTTGTCAACGTTAGATATCTCAAGCGCGCAATCAGATCCGTTCGTGACTTCGGATGTACCCGATACCGTATCCGGACCGCCGACCATAGTACCCGAAGGTAAGGTTATGCCAGAGGAATCGTTCCTTAATTGATTTGAACATCCATCTGTTTCATCAACAACAATTACCTGTAAATCAAAAACTGCTGTACAACCACTTGCTGTAGTCATTACAAATTGACCTTGATTAGAGATATCAACTAAGCCATCATTTCTCTTAGGGTTATTTCCTTGAAAGACTCCTGTATCTATTTTATAAATATAACTTTCACTTCCTCCTGAATCAAAAGTAGGTCCATTTTCTTGTGGTGTGGTAATATAATATTGACTACCAGTTGTTACCGCTCTAATGTAAATATCTACACCCTCCTCTATACTTAATAAATTTCCTGTTTGCCAATGACCACTAATTCCTATTCGGTATTGAGCTGTAATGTCTTCTGTGGTACAATTCACAACTTCTGGGTTACCGGTATTGATTCCTTGTTGATAATATTCGTTTATTTCTGATTCCCCTAGTACTTTATTAAACACTTTAAGCTCATCTATTCTACCATTGATTTCATCAGTAATTCCACTACCATTAGCATAACTCGGCAAGTTGGCTGAAGTTCTCTCATCGTAAAAACCAGAAGATGTAAAGTGTGATTGTAAGCTTCCATCATGCTTAAATGGTATAGTGCCTGTAAGTTCTTTCCATGCAATCAATTTACCATTGGCATAAAGCTTCGCGGTTTTGCCATCATATGTAGCTGCCATATGCACCCATGTATCCATTGGTGTACGACCAGCATAAAGGTCAACTGGACCATTATTGGTTACAAAGGCCCATTTGTACATGGTGTTATGAAAACCAAAAAAAAGTGTGCTTACGTAGTCATGGCTAAATATACCAACATTAGGTAATTTCCCGGTAATTGGTGATGTAATACCTCCTGTTGAATTTCGATATGCCCAAGCCATAATCGTTATCTCGTCATCTAATGTTTGTAAAGATGGAGAGTTCTGAATATCAAGTAGCGCATTGCTACTATGTTCAAATCCATTGAACTCAATAGCACTTCCTATTATTCCGGAGTTCCAGCTATAATTACTTCCAGTTGAAATAGTATTTCCGTTATCATCATGCTCCACAATTGCAGCATTGTTATTATATATACTACTATCTAATGCATTGCTTCCAATACCATCTTCAAACTTCAAGTCAACAATTAAATTGTCATTAGTTATTTGTAAAGGAAGTGATGAACCAATTTTAATTGTAGCTGCCTTACTTGGCACCCCATAATTGTCAATTCCAAAAAGCATATAATTTCCAGGCGGTAATAGTTCACGATTAGGAATAAAAACATCATAAGTTCCATCACCTGTAAAATTCACAGGAATTCTTCTTTGCTCGTTATTTGTACTATGTGTAGCAGCTGAAAAGCGAATAAGACTAAACTGAGTAATTCCCGTACTTGCAGTAACCGTAATATTTGAATTGTAATCTGCTGATTTCGGCGCATCCGAAATGATAGGTCTAGTTGCTAAATTACCAGATGAATCAAACAAATATGTGGGACTATATATTTCAGCACTAAAATGATTGTTACAACCGTTTAAAAGATTATCACAAAGACCACCACCGCCAACGAAGACACGTCCATCGGTCATTAAAATGGCAACACTATGATAAGTTCTGGCTTCTTGCATTTGCGCAACCGTTTCCCATGTTCCAGCTCCTCCATCAGTGGCAGGAGTATACAATTCAGCAACATGACGAGCTCCAACATCTGTAAATACAGCACCTCTATCAAGTCCGCCAGTAACTAAAACTTGACCATTTGGCAAAACCGTACTGTTATGCATGGTACGGCTTTCTGATAAGTGACCAGCACTAACTACTGTTGGTAATTGAGGATAATCTACATTAATATCAATAACAAAAGCATTATTTTTAGCTGGTGTGGTACTATTAAAATTTTCTCCATAAGAAGTTGCTCCTCCTACTTTTAGAATTTTGCCAATATCAAACATAACCGTGGTGCCCTTCATAGAGTAGGTATCATCAGCTCTAAAACCTGCAGAAGTTATAGAACCACCTGGCTCATCCAAATTAATCCAATGCATTTCTTCACTAGGGCCCGCATGAAATAACTTTCCATTAGGTGCAGGCCATAACCACACATGATTATCTACTCGATACAGTGGATTTTGTTGACTTTCCAAATGAAGATCATTCGCTGTATAAATACTCTCACCCGTTATACCTGGCAAATTAACCCAACCGGATTCAGGTGTCCATAACTCTGCTGCTTTTCCACCATTATTACCAGCACCACCACTCCAAGATCCCCCAACGGTAAAAACGGCACCATTAGAAAGAGTTACATTACCTTGATAGCCCCTAGGAATGTTCATATCCGAAGCACGAGTCCAAATATTAGTTACTGGATCATAAATACTGGTTCGCTCGCTCGTAGTTCCTCCAGCGGAAAGTATACGACCGTCTGCCAAATTATTAATCCCAGGACAAAACATGTCATGATCAGTATCTGTTAAAGTCATACCTAAAGCAGATCCCAATCCTCCATTACCCGTTGGGTCAAAAATTTCAGTGTACGTATACCCATCACCAATTTCATTGAATGTATTTGGAAAATGAGATGACCAGGTCAACAAACGACCATCTGGCAGGTTAGCCACGGCAACTGGCACAATACCAAAAGGTATTGGAAGCCCCCATTCACCATCTTCATATGAAGCTTGTGAAAAACTTGAAGAAGTAATAAATAAAAAGATGAAGGTAATAGAAAATAGCCCCCAATTTGAAATAAATTTACACATAATGATCTTTTATAATCGGGGAATTACAAAAGAAAGCATAGTATTTAATTAATGTATTTTTTTAGTATAAAATATCGATGAACTACACAATTACCCGTTAAATAAAAAAATCCTCGAAGCAGAGCTACGAGGATAATATACATTTTACAATAGGGATTAACTATAAATTAGCTAATCATATGGAACCTAAAACTTCCACCATTTTTTAACAGATTTTCCATAGCCATAGCCATATTTGCCACCATAACCAAGGTTAGATTCTTTAACATCGTTAACAACAAAAGCCAATCCTTTTAACTTTCCTTGATCCCAAAGATTTATAGGATGTTCTAAAACTTTTGTTTCCGTTACACCAGCTCTAGTAACATATATAATATGATCAGCTAAATCTGTAATCAACATGGTATCTGTAACTACCATAATTGGTGCGGTATCTACTATAACATAATCATACATTTCAGATACTTCGGATAACAACGTTTCCATTCTATCTCCCATCAATAATTCTGCAGGGTTTGGCGGTATTTTACCAGAATATATAACATCAAATGTAGTAGAGTGTACTAACATTGAATTAATAATATCCTTTGTTTGAATTTTAGAATCATGAAGATATTCAGAAAGTCCTAGATCAACATTACCTCTAGAACGACTACCGATTTTATCTACATCTTTCTGTGCAAAGTAGGTGTACAATTTAGGATTTCTAACATCACCTCCAATTAATAGAACCTTTTTATTGGTATTAGCAAAAATCATAGAAAGATTAGAAGATATAAACGTTTTACCTTCCCCTGGAACACTAGAAGTAACAAATATGATATTATTCTTTTTATCACTTTTAGATTTGATCAAGTAATCTAAGTTTGTTCTTAATATTCTAAGAGACTCACTAAGTACTGAACGATCGTCAGTTTTTATTAACATTTCCTCTTTACGCCCCATCTTAGGAAGCTCGGCCAAAATAGGAACTTCATTAATAAGCTTTTCTAAGGATATCTTGTTATGGATTTTATTATCCATAAGCTGACTGGCATAGATTATTGAAAAAGGAAATAACAAACCAACAAACAAAAATGCTAAATATACTTTTGGTCGCTGAGGCGAAACAGGAGAATCACCTACCTGATAAGCATAATCAATAACTTTTGACTTCGGAGAACTCGATGCAAAAGTAACTTGGGATTCTTCTCTTTTTTGTAATAAGTATAGGTAGAGAGACTCTGTAGTTTGTTGCTGTCTGGTAATATCTCGAAATTCTCTTTCGTTTTTAGGAGCTGAATATATTTTAGAATTAATTCTAGACATTTGACTCGACAAGCTGTTTACTTGAAGCCCCAAATTCCTCTCCATACCATTTAAACTAGACTGCATACTCTGTTTCAATCCATCAAGTTGTTGATTTAAATTAACGATCATTGGGTTTTGTTCATCAGCACTTTTAAGCAATCTATTTCTTTCTAATACCAACTCATTATACTTTGCCGTAGTATTGGCAATCGTTGGATCGGAAAGACCTACATTCGAGGGCAAAACTTCATAACCAGTTTCGGAATTGACGTAATCTTTCATTCCACTAGCTATATTTAACTGAGTTTTGGCATTCTCTAACTCTTGTCTATTAGCAGCACCAACATTCAAAGCTATGTTCGCCTCACCTTGTATATCGGTTACACCTTTAGAAGTCTTAAAATCTTGTGCCGTTTGATCAACAGTAGTTAAATTGGAAGAAATTTCTTTTATTCTTTCATTGATAAAAGTAGAGGTTTTATCCGCTATAGCCTTCTTATCAATGATAGCATTGTTATTATATGTTGCAATTAAATTGTTCAATATATCTTTAGCTTTTTCTTGATTTGCATCTTCCAAAGATATATTGAGAACATTTGAGAATTCGGTAGCAGGATTCATTACTATTTTTTCCTGATACCCTTCGGCAACAACATACAAAGGATTTACAGAAACTTTTATCTGACTATCCTTATAATTATCAAAATAAGGTAAATTAGGTGTAATTACAATATCGCCAATCTCCGTTGGAATATTTTTTCCATAAGAGTAAATTTTAGAAGGAGCATCTCTATCTAAACTAAAGCCGAATGTAGTTGAATTCGATATTTCTACAAAAAATTCTAATTTAGAGTTGTTTACAATAGAATCGTTTTCTAGAAAATTTACCTTGAAGGGTTTATTAGCATATATCTCTCTATTTTTAACATTACCTAACTCTGTTAAAACAACGTTCAAATCTAAATTATCTACAACTTCGACCAAATTTGAACGAGATCCTAAAATCTCCAATTCATCTTCAACATTATTTTGACCTTTACCTAAAAAGTCCAAATCTGAAAACACCGATAATTCTGAAGATGCGGATTTATCTTCTAAAATTTGAATTTTTGCAGCTGCCTTATACTTAGGTGTAGCATAACGTAAATACAAAACCCCAAGCATTAAAAAGAAAATTGCCGATAATAAAAACCATTTCCAATGTTTAGAATATCCTTTAATAAGATCTGACAGATCAGAACTATCTCCTAGAGAAATTCTTTTATTTTTTTCCATAAAATTAAATAGTAATATTATTGCCTAGTTAATATCAAGACCGTAGACGTAATCAGTACAGATGCTATAGACACCCAAATCGATGCTCGATTATCCAATGCAGAGGAAGTTATTGCAGATTTGTTTGGTTCAACGTAAACAATATCATTTTGAGTTAAGTAGTAAACAGGAGAGTTCAAAGACTCTTTTTGGGTTAAATCTATTCTTGTATATACCTTGGTACCGTTAAAGTCCCTAATTACCATCACATTTTGGCGTATACCTTTAATAGTTAAGTCTCCTGCCAATCCAATAGCTTCCAACACAGTAATCTGCTCACCATTTACAGGATACGTACCAGGTCTAGCTACCTCTCCTAAAACAGAAATTGTAAAATTCTTTAATCTGATGTTTATTATTGGATCCTTTAAATAATTGCTTAATTTTTCGGTCAACAACTGTTTTGTTTCTTCAGGAGAAAGACCAACAATTTTTACAGCTCCAAGCACAGGAAAATCAATGTCTCCATTTTTATCGATAATATAATCTAATTGTTCAGGACGAAAACCACCTTCTTCAGCACCTTTAAAAAGATTAAAAGGTAAACTGGCCTGCGGATCTAATGTAGAAACATTTATACTGATTACATCATCTATCTTAAACTTATTAGTGTGCGAGTTATCTGAAACTATCGTCTCATAATCTCCAGCATTTTGAAAATAAACCACGTCCGTTTTTGACGCACAGGAAACTAAAAGCAAAGAACTAATGATAAACAAACTACAAAGTTTAACTACTGACTTTCTGATCATATCTAAAATTTAAAATAATAAGGTTGATTAACTATTTAGGATTTAACAATTTTT
>ENA-ORXC01002157-ORXC01002157.1-marine-metagenome-genome-assembly--contig:-NODE-2157-length-10944-cov-3.509248_pt1 | contig 10944 bp, 15 predicted proteins | sample MGYA00237865_ERZ511478 | MGnify/ENA metagenome assembly ERZ511478 | reverse complement strand
CATATTTTTATCTCCTAGCAGCGAGGCCTCATGAAGACTAGTCCATCCACCGCTTTGTTTTGCATTTACATCTGCGCCTTTTGTAAGCTACAAGTCTACAGCTTGAATTTGCTTATTTGCTACTGCTGCATGAAGAGGCATGTTTTCATTCGGGTTTTTAGCTTTAGCATCAATATCCGCCCCCATGACAACAATAACTTGGCGCTATCCACTTGCCCAAAATAACAAGCTAAATGTAAAGGCGTCCACCCATCTGAATTAAAAGCGTTAAGTAAAGATGGCTCTTTATTTAATAACGCTTTTATCTCTTCACTTTCTCCATTCACCGCCGCATTTGTTATTTGATCAATATATTCCATTTTATCATAGGTTAGTGAATGAACACGAGATACAAACTTAGGTATATAAGTAAGAAGGACGATAAGGAATACGATGATAAAATTAAGTATTATAGTTCCTTTAGTTAAGAATGGAGAGTTGATATGAAAACACCTAATAGCGAAGAGTTAGACTTCCAATGGTATGACATAAAGGTTCTTTATAAGTACTTAATAGCGGATAAACCTAAAGAAGAAAATTTAGCTAATGTCTTATCTCGGCACTATCCAGAAGTTATGGAAAATGAAACAGAGCAGCTACGAAAAAACTTCCTTTTAAGGAATAGAGATTTTAATTGAAGATTCACACTAGATATAAAGATAGAAGATATACATCCTCTCTAGAAACAATAAATAAGGAGCCTTAAATAAGGCTCCTTATTTGTTCTCTATTTACCTTTTGCTTTTTAAAAGTAACGCTCAATCACACTATTACTTACACTGCATCCGTCATTACATATAAATTGGATGGGATAATTTTGTTTTCTAAAATTAAGTATGGATGGCACTTCATTAAAGCAAGTTTAAGAACTTCTGGTACTCTCTCTTCATCATACGCGCATACTAAATGTAATCCGCCTTTATTTACTAACTTCTCAGCTTCATTTTCAAACTCTTCTAAAATAGGTATAATTCCTTCTTGCTGTCCCCATTCGACATGAGCCCATATTTGAAAAGCCGTATTGTTTTTATAAAAAGGATCTAAGTGTTTAGAGAGATGTTCAAAAATGATGGCAGGCTGAAAGCTTCCACTTGAACAGTAATAATCAAAATTATTAATGGTATGTATATATGCTAGTTGGTCTTTAGTCAGAATTCCCTCTAATTTTTTAAAAATCAGCGGAATTAGTCTTTCACTTTCGATAACTAACGTATGTCTCTCTTGTTCAATCCCCGAAACAATATAAGACACAAGATTATCTAAGTAACTTCTCATATCGTCGATATTGTAGTAAATATGAACGCTTTCATTATTCTGTATTAATTGAGCAAACTGATTTTTCAAGTGTGTACGCTCCCTTATATAAAATCAACCTAAATTTTAAGACTCTTAAAATAGTGAATTATCTATTCATTAGAACAATTCTACGCTTTGCATTCTTGTCTGTCAAAACTAGATGTTCCCCGCTTTGTTTTAGGGTGTACAGCTGGTTTTTAGAATCGTGTATCTATATTGATTGCAAACGAGATAACAGTTGTGCCAGTTATTCTGGCGTCTTGGCTAAAGGACACTGTACCCTTTTAAAATACGATTAAAACTTAATAAGAAATAATTTGCAGAAGTAAGTTTTCTTACCTCTTCATTAAATAAATTCTTATGCAGCATTTCTTTATTTTGTATAGAAGACTAGTCACTATAAAACACAAAGAAAAAACGCCACTTGCTTTAATAAGTGGCGCCTTTTCTTTTAAAATATTTGAGTAAAGGCTACAATTAAAATCGTAATCCCGCTTATTAACGTTCCGTATTGACTCAATGTAAATTTCCCAATTTGCACATTTGCGGCTTTTTGCCCCACCATTACCCCTAGCCATACTGTGATAAAACTGCCAAATGCTGATGTAAGCGAAATAGCTAAAGGTGACAATCCAAGCAAACCTGCTCCTAAACCATTTGTAAGTGCGTTAGCTGAAAGTGCTACACCTAAAACACTGCTTTCTATCCATCCAATAGAGCGTACTTTTCCTTGCTCCCTACTATCTAATTCATCAATTCCGTTATTTCTTTGGGAGCTGACTAATAAAATAATCCGAATCCCAATTAGCGTTAATAATACGACGGCTACAATAACATGGAAAACTCCTGGTAAGATGGTTGAAATCCACTTGCCAAACGTAATTCCCACCATGCTAAAGAGGAAACAAATAGCTGCTATTAGTAAATTAGAAAGCCATTTTATCCTTACCTTTCGAACTCCGTATGATATTCCTACACCAAAGTTATCTATACTTGATGACAGTGCAAAACCTAAAATAAATAACCATTCCATTTTGTATTCTCCTTTTAATGATAATGTTGAGGAAATTTGCTTACTTGTTGCATATATTGTTGATAAACCTTCAATAAAATGATTACTGCACGTTGAAAAATATAAAGAGGTGAATCGCGATGTCTAAGATCCAACATGACCAAAGCCTTGGTTTGTTATTACGGTCTTTATTAAAGAAAAATGCTTTATCTATGCGGAAGCTTAGTTCACTTACGGGGATTGATACGGCAACTATTTCACGGATTATAAACGGAAAGCAGCAAGCAAATCTACATCATTTAAAACAATTTGCGCGCTATTTAAATACTCCGCTTGAAGCATTGATTGACCCTGCTGGAGCTGCTTCAAACAATACAGAAAATGAAGTAGAAACAGGCATTCATTACTCCATTGATAAAATTCAAGAAATACTTAAATCTTTTAATACAGTGGATACAAACTTTACGATTGAGCGTGTAGAACAAGAACTAACTAAATATAAGCAATATGCACAGACGGATGAAGGACACAGCATGATTTGTAATAACTTTCAAACCAAAATAGAGCAAGTAGGCAGTGTTGGTACTTTCATTGATCAACTAAAGCAAATGTATCTTGAATACTGTAGCGAAAAAACCTCAGCTGCCAGGCGCCCTATTTTGGGAAGTGCGCTATTGTATTTTATTTTGCCTACCGATATTATCCCGGACTATGTCTTTCCAATCGGCTATTTAGACGATGCAATAGCTGTACAACTAGTGATGAATCAACTTAAGGAATAAAAACTGATTTTTATCAAGCGAGCTGAACGCGGCATGCCGCTATTTATTGTGAAAACAGAACTTTTTCTGAACCATGGCGATGAGCAGGTAAATATTCTATTGCTTTCTTTAATTTAGATAATTCCTTTGGCACAATCTTTTTGAGGATTTTTTCTTTTTCACATCGTTTGCATGACTCGTGGTTGCATCTATGTGCACACATACCTAAAGGGATTTTCTCTCCTACAAATGGATCTATATAAAATCCATTTTCAAACAGCTTACTCTTAATAAGATTTTCATTTTGCAGTCTGCAGCAAGTAACACAATAGTACATTTGTTTTCCACTCTCTTTCTTATACTTGATTTTGAAACATCTTATGAGAACTCATCAACAGAAGTGCTTGTTCCTATATTAAAAGTTGAAAAAATCTCAACAGGCGTTGATGAATACTCAACACACATCACTTACAAACATATAGTTTAATCATGACATCACTACCAGTGTCATACTTTGAGGAGGGATTATGATGAAAGCAAGAGGTATTGCTAACGCCATAATTGGTATTTGGTTTGTTATTGCCCCTTGGCTGCTTGGGTTTTCATATGATGCAGGGGCTACTTCATCAAGTATTGTGTTTGGAACCCTTCAAGTGATCATGTCTTTTTGGGGAGTTACTAAACCCGGATGGAATTCACGGCAAAACTGGATTTCACTCATTACTGGATTATGGTTTATTCTTTTTCCCTTTATTTATTCATTAACAGATGGCGTGCTTTGGTCTAGCATCATACTCGGGTTAATGACTGTACTATTTAGCTTATGGAGCTTGAATTCTAAAGCAAAACTAAAAGCTGTAAGTTAAAGAGCGAAAAATATTCCACTATTCCTCTAAACTATTGAAGATCCAGCAACACGTGGGCCTATGTGAGAAATAATTTTTGTAGCAGAAAAAACTCCCTATTTCCATAGGGAGCTTTTTCTGGTTTGCAAGAATTGATGATTAATTTTATCTTCACCTTTTTTAACATATCCTTATAATACGCTTCATCCTCAAGATATCCAATACTTCCACTTAGTAAATGATCTACTGTCTCAATTCCCGTAAAATCAAATCTTCCATAATTATTAATGATAAAACTTTGAATCATTTAAAAAGAGCTTTGAATTATAATTCAAAGCCTTTTTTTAATAAGAAGATACGTAATACCAGTTCTTATGTACTTTTTCTATCTGTTTAAAGTCCCCATCAAAATCGGTTTTTAAAGGTTTATTATCGTTTGGATCATATACAAATCCTGAAAAATTGTCTAACATTCCGCGATATGTAAAGAAAAGAATAGATTTCTCTTTTCCTTTTGTTTCTACTGCGATGTCACCTCCGCCTTTAGACAATTGAGTATACTCTTTAGGTAATTGAATAAGTGATGGATTATCAGATACATTAGGTTTAATCACACCATTTTCTACTTTAGCTGTAATTTCTTCTCGTTTATTCTGATGGATTTTAAAGTTCAGATCTAAATTGACTTGATCAAAGGGAAAGAAAAACCATAATCCGATAGTAATGAGCTGAATAACAAAAGGCTGCCACTTTCTATTTTTAAAAAGCTGGATCAATGTCCATACAGTTATGATGATAAAGAAGGCATATACGAATAGCCAAACAGGTAACATTAAAAACTCCGTTATCATATCAACTAGATCCCATTGGAACAATAACACTAAAATAACTAACAAACTACTAATTAACGATAAAAACAATAATGGACTACGTTTCACACATCTTCCTCTTCCTGAAATAATTCTTTTTTAGCCTTAATTATATATTAAAATCCCTATAAAAACTTATGTATACTTCATACATTTTCAGTTTACATAATACCTCTTTCCAGTACACATCAAAAAAGAACCCTTGGCGCACATGGAGGTTGAGATAGGATGTCGTTCTTTTTTATGCAGTTCTTTATATACCCTTGATCTAACAATATTTCATTTCAATAGGAATGAAGAACTCCTGTATAAAAAGCAACCCTTTTATACACCCGTTAAAGCACATCCAAAGTAGTATTTACATTTAAAAACATGTTAAAATCTAGTAGTCATTTATACTCGAGTACGTATAAATGAACCCTTACAAAAAGCAGCCTCGCTTGCCAATGCCGAGGCTGCTTTTTCTTATTTTTTAAGGACTTTTGTCTTAAAAATGGACGTATGCCCTGCGAACAAATACTTAGATATTACATATGATACTATATCTTCTAAGTGAAGGAGGTATGCTACTACAGAAAATTTAGTTAGCTATATTAGAGATTTAGGCTTTCCAATTACCCTGTCTTTTTACTTACTTGTTCGCATTGAAAACAAATTAGATCGAATTACAGAACTTCTTCAAATTCTTAATGAAAAAAAGGACAAGCAATAAGCAAGTTACTTTATTTATATCCAAAGCGAACTTGCTCCTTCTTTTTCAAGATGCAGCACGGCCACTTCTGCTCCGTTATCATATCCCTGCTCTCCTTCTGGAAGAACAATCAGCGCATTTGCTGCAGCTAATGACGAAATAGCTCCTGACTTATCCATGCCAACAGGCGTTACTAAGAGCCTTCCGCCTTCGTCTGTAATTTCTCCTCGTACCATTCTTGTGAATGCATTAGGCTCTTTAAAACGGCCGTTTAATACCGCTTTTGTTTTATGTAAATGAGGCCGTGGTGAATGTAAAAAGCTGCGAACAATTGGACGAACAAATAGTTCGAATCCGACGTAGCAAGCAGATGGGTTTCCTGATAATCCAAACAGCAGCTGTCCGTTTCGTTCTGCGACTGTTGTGACGCTTCCCGGTCGCATCGCAATTTTGTTAAAGAGTACATTTGCGCCAAGCTTTTCATAGATAGCCGGCAAATAATCATAGTCCCCAACGGATACCCCGCCGGTTGTCAGTAAAATATCCACTTCTTCAAGCGCTTTTTCTACCGCTTCATAGCAGCGGTCAAAATCATCTTCAAGCTTCCCTAAATATTTCGGAATTCCCCCGCTTCTTACGATTTGCGCAAGAGCCATATAGGAGTTGCTGTTACGGATTTTCCCTGGTTCTAACGGTTCATTTACATCAAGCAGTTCGCTTCCCGTTGTTAACACGCCCACCACTGGCTGCTTCACCACGGCTACATCCGCATAGCCAAACGTAGCTAAAAAAGCGGTGACGCCTGGATTAATGCGCGTTCCTTTGGAAACAAGCACGTCTCCTTTTTTTGTTTCTTCTCCTTTTAACGCAATGTGTTCCCACTTTGAAGCTGACCTGCTTAACGCCATATACGTTTTGCCTTCTTTTTCATACGACTTCGTTACTTCAAGCATCACAACCGCATCACATGAATGAGGCACTTGCGCTCCTGTCATAATACGTACCGCTTGAAACGGCTTTACTTCTTCTTCAAACACAGAGCCGGCACCGATTTCACTTACAACTTCGAACTCCACAGGATGTTCACTTGAGACTTCTACGCAGTCTTGCGCTCGAACCGCAAAGCCGTCATAAAGCGATTTATTAAAATGAGGCACGTTTTGATCAGCGACAATATCTTCTCCTAAATAGCGTCCGTAGCTTTCAGTGATCGATACGCGTTCGATGCTGCCTTTTCTTTTATATGTCATGACTTTTTCAATTGCTTCAGGAATTGAAATAGGTGTTCTGCTTTCTAACATACATTCTTCACTTCCTTTATGTCTGTTCACTTTTTGCACTATGGTGTAAAATCATAGCATATCTCACTATTTCTATCATACAACAAAATTTACTGAAAAAGGATGAAAACCCCGATGTCTTCTTTTACACATTTTAATGATCAAGGCCGTGCCAACATGGTCGATATTAGCGAAAAATCTATCACTCGCCGCGTTGCAACCGCTCGCTCAAGCATACTTGTTAACAAAGAAATTCACGAAGCGATTGTAGAACATAAAATTGGAAAAGGCGACGTCCTTGCTGTTGCACAAGTAGCGGGAATCATGGCAGCAAAACGTACGTCTGACATTATTCCGATGTGTCACCCCCTTCTATTAAAAGGCGTAAACCTTTCATTTGACTGGGATACAAGCAATAATCAGTACCGTTTATTAATAGAAGCAACGGTTAAAACGGAAGGCTCAACAGGCGTTGAAATGGAAGCTTTAACCGCTGCTTCTGCCTGTGCATTAACCGTTTATGATATGTGCAAAGCCATTGATAAAGGAATGATTATTGGCGAAACGTATTTACTTGAAAAATCAGGCGGCAAAAACGGTGACTATAAGCGCACCGAAGCGTAAAGGAGGTACATAATGAGCGTACACGAACATAAATCTAAAGCAACTCAGCCCGTTCGCTGCAAAGTCATTACAGTATCAGACACACGTACGAAAGAAACTGATAAAAGCGGTGCGCTGATACTCCAGCTTCTGAAAGAACACGACATGCAGATTGCTTCCTATGAAATTGTAAAAGACGACCAAACGTCTATTCAACAAGCCATACTTGCTGGCTGCAATGATGAGGACATTGACGTTGTTCTCACAAACGGCGGGACGGGCATCACAAAACGAGACGTCACCATTGAAGCCGTTCAAGCGCTGATTCATAAAGAAATCGTTGGGTTTGGCGAGCTGTTTCGCATGCTGAGCTACACCGAAGACATTGGCAGCGCTGCGATTATGAGCCGGGCAATTGCCGGGACGATTAACGAAAAAGCCGTTTTTTCTACACCAGGATCAAGCGGTGCGGTTCGTCTAGCGATGACCAAGCTGATTTTGCCTGAACTTCGCCATGTTGTGTGGGAATTAAACCGCCAGCGCTGACAAAATGCCTATGCGCGCGCATAGGCATTTTCATTAATCATAGTCTTTATGTACCCACTCATCTTCTGGAATACCTAAATCTTCTCCAGAAAAACGTTCTTCTTTAAACGGATCTCCTCTAAGATGAAAGCCGTTTTGCTCCCAAAAGCCAGGATGATTTTCATCAATGGCTTCAAAGCCTCGAAGCCATTTAACACTTTTCCAAAAGTACAAATGCGGAACAACCAATCGCAGCGGATATCCATGCTTAGCTGTAAGCGGCTCTCCGTTAAAAGAATGAGCAAGAAGAATATCGTCTCTCAGTAAATCTTTTACTTCAATGTTTGACGTATAGTCATTATCTCCATGCAGCATGATGTATTTACTTTTTAACTCCACGCCAACTGCCTTCAAAAAGTCTGTAAACAGCACGCCCGTAAATTGATTATCAAGCCTCGTCCATCTCGTTACGCAGTGGATATCACACTTCACCGTTGTTTGCGGCATATTCAATATATCTTGGTACGAAAGCGTCACTTCTTTATCTACCAATCCAAACACGCGAAGCGTCCACTCCTCTAAGTTATACTCCGGCACGTCCCCTTCATGTAAAATCGGAAATCGCTCCGTTACTACCTGACCCGGAGGCACTCGTCCTTCGTACTTTGGATCAATTTCTGGTGTTTTCATTCGTTTGATACGGTCTGCTTTGTTCAAAAATATCACCTCGTTGTTTTTTCTACATAAAAAGCCCTTCCTTAAATAAATAAGGAAGAGCTTCGTTTCAGCTTCTTCCTTATCTCTAAGAGCAGCGCACTCTTAAGGATTTGGCACCATTCTGTCATAGACAGCGGTTGCCGGGTTTCACAGGGCCAGTCCCTCCACCTCTCTTGATAAGGAAACAAATTGTATTTGTTTTATGTAATAAAGTCAGTATTAAGCTTTTTGTCATAATTGTCAATATTATTTTTCTTTTTCGTATAAAAAACTTTAAAACAGATAGGATTATACGGTTTTAGTCTACTAAAATAGAAGTTAAAGCCTTTACCTCATTTCTTGAATCATTCTACACTTCTTCACAAAGCGCTTATACTGAATCTGTTGACTGTCGAGAGGGTTTAGTGGTAGCAAATAAGTTCTATTATACCTCTTCGGTTAATGTGTTATTAATTGAAACCTATTTACCAATAATGTTAGACTTTTCCTTAGTAATATTGTTAAGAGGTGTTAACGGTGAAATTAATGAAAGAACTATCTGGCATAGCTATTGGGCTTATTATCGCTTTAGCCGTTTCAAAAACATTTTTTGATACCCCGACCAACATTGGAATCATAGTTATTTTTATTACTAGTATGGTCGTAACAGGGATAGCAAGAGTAAAACTAAGATGAATTAATCTAACAAAAAAACACCACCTTTTATTCGCAAGGTGGTGTTTTCTTTTAATGATTTTAGTATGTAGTAATTCTAAGGGAAGGCTTTTATCCTTCTCCATCAATCATCGTATACTTCCTGGCAAAGCGCTTGTAGTAAATTTGCTCATCTTCTTGTCCATCGTTAAAAACAAGTCGATTATGATCAATATCTTTTTCTTTTAACAAATAGCCCTTTTCATTCATCAGTTGAATATATTCATCTAAATGTCCTTTTTTCACCACGTAGTGAAGAGCATCATCTGAATCCGTAGTCTCTGCTACATCTTGACTTCCCACTTCTAACTTGAATACGGCTGTTGCTGTTTGAATGGGACGGTAATCTCCAAACACTCTTTCCCAATTTAAGAGTAGCAGCGCGCCGAAGATCATGATACATCCTCCAGTCGCTACGGTTAGTACAAATCGTTTTGACACTACTTTCTCTCCTTTACATTCTTTTTCTTCTATTTAATACAATGGCTTGCCCTAAGCTTGTTTTTACGCTAATTCCTAGATAAATAGCAGCAATATATTTTTTTAACAAATACTTGATTTATTGTATCATACTTACAGTTATTACCTATTTTTTTATAAATACTTAGAACCCTTCCTATATTACGTTCTTTTACCTAATAAAGGAATATAAACCAATCTTTTAACCTATGAGAAATGAATTGTTTTTTTGCTTTTTACTTTACCTGACGTTTACATTCTAAAAGACGTGTTACATTATATATATCAGTTACCAACTCAACTAAGACCCTTGACCCTTCCCGCAAGGGTTCACCTATGCGAATGCTGCCTACCCCGCAAGGGGGGCGGCAGACGCTTAGGTCTAGCAACTCGGATCTACCTGCTCTTTAGGTAGATCCGAGTTGCTAAATCAATATAAATAAAGGAGGAAAAAATCATGAAAATGAAACAACGACTATCAAAAGCGGCGGCCGCTGCAACGATTACAGGAATTGCTGCGTTTGGATTTGCTCCTGTCGCTCAGCTTGATACACCAGCACACGCAGCTACATCTCAAGAAACAAGCAGTCAAAGTCAAACAGCTGTAAAAAACATTAACGAAATTTATAACGCCGCAGTAAAAGGTGAAGTACCACGATTAACAGCAGACTTTAAAATTGGCAAAACCCTGCGTCAAGACGTTCGTGATCAGTTCGGTCCGCCGCCTGAAGGTTCATCAAATAACTTTGACTACTATCATGCGGAAATGGGCCATCCTGGATACGCATTTGGCTATGACAAAAATAACGTCATCAACGAAATTCGCTATTTTGGTACAAATGTAGAGCGTCAAACAAATTTAGGGTCCATCACGCAAGCTAACTTAAAGAAAGAATTAGGTCAGCCAAACTTTACAGGCAAAGTAAAAGGTGATGGTACAACTCAAACGAGATACACGTATCACGCTGGCGCCTATGATCTTGAATTTATTTTTGATGATGCAAAAACATTAAATCACGTAAATTTAGTTACAAAACCTTAATTCATAGAAGAAGTAGCAGACAGCCTGCTACTTTTTTTCATGAAATAAAACTAATGCGGAATCGGCTACGTGTTCATACCCAATCTCCATATAAATCTTGTTAGACGTAGGA
>ENA-ORXC01002156-ORXC01002156.1-marine-metagenome-genome-assembly--contig:-NODE-2156-length-10946-cov-4.455884_pt1 | contig 10946 bp, 10 predicted proteins | sample MGYA00237865_ERZ511478 | MGnify/ENA metagenome assembly ERZ511478 | reverse complement strand
CGCGCAGTGACCGGCGGGGCGGCGGCTACTTGAACGCCGCCGATTTCTTCAGGTGGTGCCAGGCGGTGATGACGTGGCGCAGGCGTTCCTCCTCACTGCGGTCGCCGCCGTTCATGTCGGGGTGCAGCTGCTTGACCAGCACCGAATACCGTTCGCGCACGCTCTCGGCAGTGGCAGTCTCGTCGAGGTCGAGCGCCTGCAATGCCTTCATGTCGGCCTTGGGCAGCAGGCGGCGGCGGGCGCGGCGGGCCTCCTCCTTGTTGGCGGCACCGGGGTTGATCGTCGCGTTCTCGCCCAGCACGTCCATGGGATCGGCAAAGCCGAATCGCTCCCACGCGCGGCCCTCGGCATGGCTGATCCGGTGCGCGCCGACCGGCTTGTCGGGGTCCTGCATCGCCCAGGTGGGGCGGTCCCAGGACTGATCCGCGCGCCGCGCCTTGTCGATCTCGTCCGCGCTCATGCCTTTATAGAAGTCCCAACGCTTGTTGTACTCCTTGATGTGGTCGGCGCAGAACCAGCGGAAATTATCCAGATCCTGCGGCGAGGCGGGCGCGCGGTGGACGCCCTGGGACGTGCAGTCCGGCCAGTCGCAGGGCCGGCTCGATTCCGCGAAGGCCCCGCCGGTCCCCTTGCGGCGGCTGCGGCGCTTCTTGTCGGCCTTGACGCTGATGTCGAATTCCCGGTCGAGACGGCTCACAGCATTGAATCCATTATTCTCTTTCCTCAAGGCTCTGTTGCGTCACCGCGATTTCGGGATCGCGACACGATCCGTTCGGCGGCGGGAGGAGCATATCTTACCGTCTGTGACCGCCGCGTAAAGCGACGCCGTGAAGTTTTTCGCCCCTCGGGCATTGCATCCGGGGGTTGGATGTCCCTTTTCAAAGCGATGCCAAGAGGTTATGGGAGGTCATGATTTTTCGGTGCCGATGCCGCACCGGGATGACCGTGCGAACTCTCTCCCCGGCACCCCGGATCGTCGCCCCTCGTGTCGCCCACACATCCCTGACAGAAAGTGATCCCATGAGCGTCCGTGACACCATCGTGACCAAACTGACCGCCGCCCTCGATCCCGCCCGTCTGGAGGTGGTGGACGATTCCGAGAGTCACCGGGGCCATGGCGGATGGCGCGAGGGGGGCGAGACGCATTTCGACGTGGTCGCGGTCGCGGCGGCGTTCGAGGGCAGGTCGCGGGTCGCGCGGCAACGCATGGTGCTCGATGCCCTGGCGGAGGAGCTGTCCGGCCCGGTACATGCCCTCTCGATGCGCTGTCTGACACCGGGCGAGGCCGCCGCGCAGGGGTGAGGGTACCCCGGGTGCCATGACTGTGCCACGGTTGGCGGTATACGGTCGGACATGCGCATCGTTTCCGCTTGCCTCGCCTTGTTGACGGCTCTCGCCCCCGCCGCCCCCGCGACGGGACAGGAAGCGGCGCGGTTCGGGGCATGGCGCGCTTTCTGTGCGCCGGTTGCCGGGTGCGTGCTGGGGGTGAAATCGGGGGAGGGGGATACCCTCGCCTTCGTCGAACCGCCCTCGGGCGATGACCGTTTGCTGCTGTTCCTCAGCGACCCGGTGCAGGACGGTGCGCGGATCGTCGTGTCGATCGACGGGCGGGTGATCGTCACCCTCGGCCCGGCGGATGGCTGGCGGCGGATCGACAGCGCCGTCGGCCCCGCGATACAGATCGCCCCCAGCATCGCGCGGGAGGGGCTGATGGAGCCGATGCGGCGGCGGGACCGGATGCGGATTTCGTATCCGACCCCGGAGAACGGTCGGCGGCAGGTGACGTTTTCCCTGAACGGTTATGCCGATATACGCGGGTATGCGGACGAAGAGTGATACGATTGTATCATTTTTGTTCATTCAATGTCGCGTATTTGAACTTTTAATGCTCCACAAACGTCGGTTATTGCACGTAAATGAAATCCGTAGGCGATATTTCGCTCGCGTTCATCCTCATACTGTTCTATTATGGGAATAATGGAGATGCTGCGTTAATAGATTTCGCGTGTGGGGATAGTCTGATGGCCGATAACGATACTGGACGCAAGGGGAACCGTCGCCCCCTATACTCGCTGGAAGCCTCCCCTGCTCACCTGCTGCACCGCGCCCATCAACGGGCAGCGGACGTGACGGCCCAGGCGCTGCGCGCCTATGGCCTGACGCCGCGTCAGTACGAGGTTCTGCTGGCTCTCAAGAACGACAGCGCCGTCACCCAGTCCGATCTGGTCCGCCGCACCGGCATCGACCGCAGTACGCTGGCCGACATGCTCAATCGCATGGGCAAGCGGGGTCTGACTGTATCAAAACGAACCGATACCGACCAGCGTGCCAATCTGGTCACGATCACCGACAAGGGCATCCGCGCACTGGAAGCGGTGGAGCCGAAAGTGGTGGATGCCGAGCAGCGCATGCTCGATACCCTGCCGAATGCGATCCGCGAGAATTTCGTCTCCGGGTTGCAGCTTCTGGCCGAACAGGTCCGCCGCTGATCGGTCCCGTGCCGACGGCAAAGACGAACGAGCGTTCCGATTCTCGTCCTGCCCCGGATCGGGTCCGGGGCAGGGGATGGTTTCCGAAATCGCTAGGTCTCGCCGCCGTCGGTCTTATCCGGCCATGACCTGAATCGCGGCCGGGCCGATGATGACGATGAACAGGACCGGCAGGAAGAACACGATCATCGGTACCGTCAGCTTCGCGGGCAGCGACGCCGCCTTGCGCTCGGCGATCGACATGCGCTCGCCGCGACTTTCCTCCGACAACACGCGCAGGGCCGAGGCGATGGGCGTGCCGTAGCGTTCGGCCTGGATCAGCGCGCTGGTCAGCGCCTTCACCGCCTGCAACCCCGTGCGCCGGGCGAAATTGTCGTAGGCCATGGAGCGGTCGCCCAGATAGTTCAGCTCGGCATTCGTCAGCGCGATTTCGCCCGCCAGTTCCGGACCCTGCTGCGCGATCTCCTCGGCGACCTTGTGGAAGGACTTCTCGATCGACATCCCCGATTCGACGCAGATCACCGTCAGGTCGAGGGCATCGGGAAACGCGCGCTGCATCTTGAGCAGGCGCTTCTGCGTCTTGTTCTTCAGCAGGACGTTCGGCAGGGCATAGCCGACCAGCATCACGATCAGCGCGATCATCGGGTGGCGGGGCGATTCGAAGGGTGCGGCATAGATGAACGCGAAGTAGAACAGCGCGGCCCCGCCCATCAGGAACGGCGCGACGAGGCGGAAGAACAGGAAGACGATCGGGGCCTTGGCGCCGCGATACCCCGCCTGCGCCAGCTTCATGCGCAGATCGGTATTCTCCAGCATCTCCTGCATACGGAACTTCTCGATGGTGTTCCGCATCATCTTCATGGTGCCGTCGTCGATCTGGCCCTTCTTCTTCTTTTTCTGGTCCAGTTTCATGTGGGCCTTCATGGCCTCACGCTTGTCCTTGACCGCGAGTATCCGCGATTTCAGCACCTTTGCCGGTCCCGTTTTCGGCAGGAAGGCGACGACGAAGAGGAAGGTCGCCAGCCCGGCGAACATCTGCGCCAGGGATCCGACGTCGAGACCGACTGTCTGGAGAAGTGCGTTCATGGGTTTCTTCCCTCAGATTTCGATGTCGATCATGGTGTACATGGCGAAGATCCCGACGCTCATCCAGAACCCGCCGCCCATCAGCATCATGTTGCCCTGTTGGGTCGTGAACAGCAGGCCGATATAGTCGGGCGCCACGGCATAGAGCACGCAGGCGAGGGCGAAGGGCAGCGAGCCGATGATCATGGCCGACGCCTTCGCCTCGGAGGACAGCGCCTTGATCTTCATCTTCAGCTTCTTGCGGTCGCGCAGGGTGGTCGACAGGTTGCCCAGCGCCTCGGACAGGTTGCCCCCCGTCTGCTTCTGGATCGTCAGGACGATGTTGAAGAAGTTCACTTCCGGCAGGGGCATGCGGTTGAACATGCGTTGCAGCGCATCCTCCAGCGTCACGCCCACCGCCGTCGCATCGGTCAGCAGCTTGAATTCCGTCGAGACCGGCTCGGGCATCTCGCGGGCGACGAGGCGCATTCCCTCGTTCACCGGCAGGCCCGTGCGCACCCCGCGCACCAGGACGTCGAGGGCGTCGGGGAAGAAGGCGATGAACTTCTTCTGGATGCGCTTGATGCGGAAGTTCACGAATTTCTGCGGCAGGATGAACACGAAGACCGGCAGGATGGCGAGGCCGAACAGCAGCGGCACTCCCTTGGTCGCCAGCAGCGCGACGAGGACCAGGGCGACGGCGGCGAACGCCGCGCGCAGCCTGAGGGGGCTGATCGTCATGCCGGCCTGCACGAGCATGATCTCCAGCGAGGCCTTGTTGTTCTTGCGGGTCTGCTCTTCCTGCTTGCGCAACTGGTCCTGGATCTCCTTGCGGCGATCCGTAATATTCTTGCCGCCCTTGTCCGACTTGCCGTTGTCGAGATTCAGGCGGGCCAGGCCGCTATGGGCAACGCGCATGCCGAAGGCGGCGTACATGAATCCGTAGACCGACAGGAAGGCCAGCCCCCCGGTCAGGTAGATGGTCATCGTCTGACCCATGGCTGAACTGATGGCCTCGAACATCGTCGGTCTCCTCTTCAGGCGCGCGCGGTCAGTGTAGCGGGCATTGCCTGATAATCCGTATAGGGGCAGTGGGTCGGCGGGATCAGGACGTGTCCTCTTCCATCGATGCCAGCGCGTCCTGCAACTCGACATCCATGTTGTAGCCGCGCGCGCGCTCGTAGAAGGCGGGCTGGCCGATGCCGGTCGAGACGTGCTTGCCGATCAGCTTGCCGTCCTTGTCCTCGCCGGTGATCTTGTAGACGACCAGATCCTGCGTGACGATCGTGTCGCCCTCCATCCCCAGCACTTCCGAGATATGGGTGATGCGGCGCGAGCCGTCGCGCAGGCGCTGGGCCTGCACCACGACGTTGATCGCCGCGCACATCATCTCGCGGATGGTCTTGGAGGGCAGGGAGAAGCCGCCCATCGTTATCATGGATTCCACGCGGGACAGGCCCTCGCGCGGGGTGTTGGCGTGCAGCGTGCCCATCGAGCCGTCATGGCCCGTGTTCATGGCCTGGAGCAGGTCGAAGGCTTCGGGACCGCGCACCTCGCCCACGATGATCCGTTCGGGGCGCATGCGCAGGCAGTTCTTGACCAGATCGCGCATGCTGACCTCGCCGCCGCCCTCCAGCTTGGGCGGGCGGGTCTCCAGCCGCACCACATGGGGCTGCTGAAGTTGCAGTTCCGCCGAATCCTCGCAGGTGATGATGCGTTCGTCATCCCCCGCGAAGCCGGACAGGCAGTTGAGCAGGGTGGTCTTGCCCGACCCCGTACCGCCGGAAATCAGGATATTGCAGCGGCAGGCGGCGGCGATCTGGATCACTTTCGCGGCTTCCGGCGTCAGCGCCCCGAACTTGATCAGGTCGCTCATCTTGAGCTTGTCTTTCTTGAATTTTCGAATGGTCAGCGTCGCGCCGTCGATGGCCAAGGGCGGCGCGATGACGTTGACGCGCGAACCGTCCAGCAGGCGCGCATCGCAGATGGGCGAACTGTCATCGACCCGGCGGCCGACCTTCTGCACCATGCGCTGGCAGATTTCGAGGAGCTGCTGGTTGTCCTTGAACCGGATGTTCGTCAGCTCGATCTTGCCGTTGACCTCGATATAGACCTGCTCGGCCCCGTTCACCATGATGTCGGCGATGTCGTCGCGGGCGAGCAAGGGTTCGAGCGGGCCGTAGCCCAGCACGTCGTCGCAGATATCCTCCACGAGCCGCTTCTGCTCGGTGATGGACATGATGTGTCCCTTGACCGTGATGATCTCGTTCACGATCTGGCTGATTTCGCCCTCGGCATCGGTGCGGGCCAGGGCGACGATGCGGCTCATGTCCATCGCATCGATCAGCGAGGCGAAGATCGTGGCCTTCAGGTCGTAATAGGCCTGGTCATGGGTGAAGTTGCGCGCGCCGTCCGCCCGGGGCGCGGCGGCCTTCTCGGGTTCGATCTTCTTGGATTTCGCGCGGCCCCGGGTCGCGCCGAAACGGGTGTCGGCCTTGTCGCGCATGTCTTCGAGACCGAAGGCCACGTCCTCCGACTCGTCCGATCCGACCCCCGTCCCGTGATGCGGGGGGCGCTGGGTCGTGTCGCTGGGCAGCAGCCTGTCCTCCTCGGCCTTGCGCATCTCGGCCATCCTCACGCCCTCGCGCCCGTCGGCCGTGCTTTCGACAATGGACTTGCGGGGCGCGGCGGGCCGGGGCGGGGCCTTGGACTGCGAGAGGTCGACGTTCAGCGCATCCATCGGCTTGGGCTTGACGTTGGGCAGCGGGCGCGCACCCGATGCCGCACCGGGCCGGGGCGGCGGCGGGGGCGGGGCCTTGCGACTACCTGACGGACGGGGCGCGCCGCTGTCCGTCGAGGAGGCATCGCTGCCCGGCAGGGGGCCGGAAGAGGGACCGTTGGGACGCTTGCTGAACATGGGTATCTTTCCGGCGTGAACTTCTGCTCTGGAACCGTGGATGGCATTCGGGCGCATTCACCGGGGCGGATGCGCCCGAAACCGCCCGATCCGGGGCGGCTTCGTCGTCGCGGGGCCGCGCTAGGTCGCGGCGGCCTCCGCCGTTTCTTCTTTGCGGGCCTTCGAAGGTCTCTTCTTCTTCAGCATCGAGATGAACTTGCCGAGGTCGAATCCCTTGCCCTTGCCTGCCTTGGACCGGCCCGCCTTCTTCAGCGACGTGCGGCTGGCCGTGACCGTGTCGCAGAGCTGGCCAAGCAACGTGACGATCTCGTGCTTGGGATTGGCATCCTCGACCATCTGGCCGCTGTTGGACGCCTCGCCGAACAGCGTGGGATCGTAGGGGATGATCAGGTCCACCTCGCGCCCGATGATCTCGGCCACGTCATCCGCCGCGATCTCGGGGCGCTTCGGCACGCCGACCTGGTTCAGGACGATGCGGGGCGGATTGTCGTTGGGCCGCCGCGAGACCAGCAGGTCGTAGAACGCCTTGAGATTGCGCAGGCTGGCCAGTTCGGGCGTCGCGACGAGGACGATCTCCTCCATCTGCATGACCGACCGCTGGACCCACGGGGTCCAGGTATGCGGGATGTCGAAGACCGCGAAATCGGTCGCGCCCCGGATCGTCTCGATCATGTCGACGACGGTGTTCTCGTCGAATTCGGTCTGCGCCTCCAGCGAGGAGGGGGCCGCGAGGATCGAGAGGTAGTCGTCGTATTCGATCAGCAGGCGCTGAAGCTTCACCTCGTCCAGCGGCTCGGTGCTGGCCAGGGCGTCGAGGACGGTGCGGGTCGGCTCGCGGTCGAAATCCAGATTGGCGGTGCCGAACTGGATGTCGAGGTCGACGAGCATGACCTCCTTCTCCTCGGTGCGCGAAATCTTCCACGCCGCGTTATGCGCCAGCGTCGAGGCCCCGCACCCGCCCTTGACCCCGACGAAGCCGATGGTGCGGGCCATCGGCGCGACTCCCGGCTCGGCGAAGACGGTGGCGATGGCCTCGATGATCTGGATCGGGGCGGCGGGCGAGACGATGTATTCGTCCACGCCCTGGCGCTTCAGTTCGCGGTACAGCGTCACGTCGTTGGACGGGCCGCACACGATCACCTTGGTATCGGGATCGCAGACATTGGCCAGCGCTTCGAGTTCGTCGAAGACCTCCAGCCCGATCTGGTCCGTCTCGATGATCAGGAGGTGCGGCGTCGCCGATTCCTCGTAGATCTCGATGGCCCGCTTGGTGCCGCCCATCGCCACGGCGATGGAGGTGCGGGCCATGCGGCGATCATAGGCCGATTCCTGGATGGCGGTCGCCATCGGGCCGGTGGTGCAGAACGATTCGATGTCGATCCGGGGGATCAGGGTCTCGATCGGACCCGTGAACCCCTGGTCGTCACCGGCATCCTGCGATGGATTATGTGCCGCAGACGGCATGGCGAACTCCTTCTTCGGCAGCGTTACTCGATCAGGTTGGTCGTGCCGGTCGCGTCCGGCGCGGTGCTGGTGGTGCCACCCTCGCGATAGGCCTTCAGCACGCGCAGGCGGGCCTGTTCGTCGGCGGGCGTCATCTCGCGCGGGGTGTTCAGGTCGGCGGGGTCGGCGACCATCAGCGTCAGGTTGCTCTGGTGCGAGCATCCGAAACCGGGCGTCGCGGCATTCATCGTGTTGTACCGCACGTCCGGCACTTGGATGTCGCCGCAATCGTAGACCTTGCCGAGGGTGTACTGGTCCCAGGGGTCGTAGAAGACGTTCTCCTGCTTCTTCGCGCAGCCCTGGAGCGCGACGAGGGCGGCGAGGAGAACGGCGGTGCGGTTCGTGGTCGATCTGTGTGTCATCTCTCGGACCCTCTTTCTATTCAAGGATGAAGCCGAAGGGGGCCTTCAGCGCCGCCTTGGCGCTGGCCGTATTCGGGTCGCCCGAGCCGTAGACCTTGTGCAGGCGTCCGAGCACGAACATGTCGAAATCGCTGGCGGGCGCGAACCCGTCGGTGGGCAGGCGGAAGTCCTTTTCCTGACCCGGCTTGACGATGTAGGGCGTCACCAGGATCACGAGTTCGGTTTCCTGCTTCTGGTAGTCGGTGGAGGAGAAGAGCTGGCCGAGGACCGGCAGGTTCTTCAGCCCCGGCAGGCCGGTATGGGCGCTCGCGTCGCGTTGCAGCAGCATCCCGGCGATCGACATCGTGCCGCCCGAGGGCAGTTCGACCGTCGTGTTCGCCTTGCGGATCGAGATGCCGGGGATCTGGATGTCCCCGGCGGACAGCGATCCTTCGGTGGTCAGTTCGCTGATCTCGGTCGCGACCGTCAGGCTGATGCGGCCGTCCCCGACGACGACGGGGGTGAATTCCAGCGCCACGCCGAAATCGCGGAAGGTGAACCCGATATCGCCGTCATCCACCGACGTGGGATAGGGGAACTGGCCCCCGGCGAGGAAGCTGGCCGTCTCGCCCGACACGGCGGTCAGGGTCGGCTCGGCCAGCACGCGCATCACGCTGTGCTGCTCGAACGCCCGGACGAGCGCGCCGAAATTGGTGCTGCCGAACGACCCGGCGATATTCGCCGCGATGCCGCCCAGGGCCGCACCGTTCACGCCGAAGGCATTCGTGATCGACCCGAAATCCGTCAGGTTCCGCGCCAGGCCCCCGGCGGCGGCGGACAGCGTGGAATCGGAGGCGAGGTTGAAGTCGACGCCGAACTGCTTGACCACCGACCGGCGCATCTCGGCGATGCGGACCTTGACGAGGATCTGGTCGCCGTTGGGCGAGGAGGTGAGGCGGTCGACGAACTGGATGTCCGCGATGTTCGCATCGACGCCTGCGCCCAGCATGGCCGAATACAGGTAGCGGCGGACGAGGTCGCGAATCGCCTCGGTCTCGGCGACGCTCTTGGTCGAGCCGGTGACGACGACTTCGCCCAGCACCGATTCGATCTCGATCGGCACGCCCGGAAAACCGTCGGCCAGGGCGCGGCGCAGGGGGCGCAGGTCGTAGCGGATCGTGGCATCGAGGCTGAGGATCTGCTTCCCGTTCTCGTCGAAGGCCGTCACGCTGGTCTGGCCCGCCTGAAGGCCGATCAGCACCATCTGGCGCGCGGTGCGCAGGACGGCCCGGACCCGCGTGGGGTCGGCGACCAGGATCTCGTGGGCATCGACCGGCAGTTCCACGATGGTGGATTTCGAGATGTACACCGCCGAATCACGCCCGGCGGGGCCGTCGCCCGCCCGCTTGATGGTCGACGGACCGTAGGAGCCGTCCCCGCGCATGCCCATCATGTCGCGGCCCGAGGGCAGCAGGGGCGTGGGTTCGAGGCTGGCGTAGTGGTCGGTGATCGGCTCGTGCGCGACGGTCGAGATGGTGACCGGGGCGGGGACCGGCTCCGCATAGGTCGGGGCCGCCATGAAAGGCTCGGCGACGATCGTTTCCGCGACGAACGGCTCGGTATAGGTCGGCGCGCCGATGACCGGCTCGGCGTAGGTCGGCTGCGCGTAGGCCGGTTCCGTGTGGATCGGCTCGGCATAGGTCGGCTCGGCATAGGTCGGCATTGCCGGGGCCAGCGGGGCCAGCGGGACCGGCATCGCCTGCATGGGCGGCGGGGTGACGGTGATCTGGTACGTCTCGGTCATCGGTGCGGCCATTGGCGCGGCCATCGGCGCCGCCATCGGCTCGTTGACCACCACGGTGCCGTTCTCGACCGTATAGCCGTAATTGTCGGAGACGGCTCCGGCCCGGGGCAGGGTGTAGGCGTCGTTCATCGACGCAGAGGCATCGATGGAGACATCCTCGATGGCCAACGGGGCCGGGGCCGCCATGGGCTGCGGCTGCATGGTGAAGGCATCCTGCAACGAGTCGAGCGTCACCGCGTCGTTCGAGGCGGGCGCGGCATCGAACATGTCGGCCGCGAGAGGCGCGGTGACCATCATGTCGGCCATCGCCTCCGGCGAGGAGACGGGGGCAGGGGCGGGCGCATCGAACCCGGACGACTGCATCGTCGTGACCGGCGTGGCCGTGACGGCATCGGACGAATCACCGGCGGTATCGCGGTACTGGATCGATCCGTCGGCCCCGACGAAGTATCCGGCCTGCGAATCGACTCCGGTCGAGCGGACGGAGACGCCGGGACTGCCGTTGACCAGATCGACCGGCATTCCGGCGGTGCTCTGGGCAAGGACCGGCAACGCACCCGAGAGGGCGAGGCCGATGGCGGTCAGGGTCGCGGCGGCGGCGGCGGTGGCGGGTCGGCGCATTCTTGTCTCTCCCGGTGCGGCAGGGCCGCAGTTCGTTCTGTGTCTGGAGATCATCATTGGCCTGCTCCGGCATTCTGGTCGGACGTGGTGCGCACCATGATCGGCGCACCGTTGCGGACGAGGACGATTCCGTCGTCCTGCGGCGCGGGTGCGGGTGCGATGGCGGCAGGCGCGGCGGCGGCGGCTTCGACGGCGATGGTCTGCCG
>ENA-ORXC01002155-ORXC01002155.1-marine-metagenome-genome-assembly--contig:-NODE-2155-length-10947-cov-66.577921_pt1 | contig 10947 bp, 10 predicted proteins | sample MGYA00237865_ERZ511478 | MGnify/ENA metagenome assembly ERZ511478 | reverse complement strand
ATGTTATTTACTTGCAAATAGTTTAACATCTCCCTCGGTAACCTCTGCCCCACTTAAGATAATAAGACGCTCTACCACGTTGCGTAGTTCTCGTATATTACCCGTCCAGTCATAGGCTTTTAAAAGATCTATGGCTTTGTTTGAAAACGTTTTAAGCGCGGTTCCTTGCTCTTGCGAGATCTTTTTTGCAAAATGTGCTATAAGGATAGGAATATCGTTACGACGGTCATTAAGCGCAGGTACTTTGATTAGTATAACCGCAAGCCTGTGATATAAATCTTCTCTAAAGTTTCCATCTGCAATTTCTTGCTTTAGGTTTTTATTAGTCGCTGCTACTACGCGCACGTCTACTTTAATGTCTTTATCACTACCTACTCGCTGCACTCTACTTTCTTGTAGTGCTCTTAGTACTTTGGCTTGTGCAGATAGGCTCATATCGCCTATCTCATCAAGAAAGATGGTACCCCCATTTGCTGCTTCAAATTTTCCTGCGCGATCCTTATTTGCACTCGTAAAAGCTCCTTTTACGTGGCCAAATAGTTCACTTTCTATAAGCTCTGATGGTATTGCGGCACAGTTTACCTCTACAAGTGGTCCTTTAGAACGTTCACTTTTTTCGTGTAGCCAGTGTGCCACAAGTTCTTTACCTGTTCCATTAGGTCCTGTAATAAGTACTCGTGCATCTGTAGGAGCCACCTTCTCAATCATCGCTTTGATTTGCCCTATTTCTTCACTCTCACCTACCATCTCGTACTTCTTGCTCACTTTCTTTTTGAGCTTTATATTTTCTACCACGAGCGTTTTGCGGTCTAGTGCGTTGCGCACAGTATTAAGTAATCTATTGAGGTCTGGTGGTTTTGATATATAATCAAAAGCGCCTAGGCGCATTGTGTTTACAGCTGTATCAAGATCACCGTGACCAGAGATCATTACCATAGGCACTTCTGGCTTGAGCTTACGGGCAGCCTCTAGCACCTCAACACCATCCATTTTTGGCATTTTAATATCACAAAGTACAAGGTCATAATCTTCTTCTCTAATTTTGTTTATACCCTCTAGGCCATCTCCAGCTTCTTCTACCTGATACTCCTTACTCTCTTCAGATAATATTTTGGTAAGAACACGTCTTATCGCAGCCTCATCTTCTATAATTAAAATCTTTGCCATTATTATAATTTAAATTTTATTCCAGAACGACCATAAAAGGTGTTCTTATCATTTATTGTAAAAACGTCATTACGATCTCCATCACGTAGTCGTATGTCGTTTATAACGGTGTGTCCAGCATAAAAATAAAACACTAGATGTTTTGTAAAGCAATATTCATACCCTAATCCAAAAAGGGCAACCGTCATAGAGATACTCTCTGCTGTTTCAAACTCCCCTTCTGGTATATTTACTTCTACATTATCTTGAATGTTTGCATAAAAACCATCTAGACTTAAAAAACTCTGAATGATATGCTCTCTGTTTTTACCAAAATAGCGCTTTATATTAGACTTAGGAACACCCAAGGTAAACGACCAGTCTGGATGAAACTCACGATAGTAATTTACAAAAGGTAATGGAAACGGTCTACCAGACTCTGTATCATATCTCCCACCTACAATAAGTCTCCACGGTTTATCAAGACCATCTTTAGTCTTATCATTTATAAAATATACTGCGCCGGTGTGCACTACATCACTACTAGAAAAAGATTCTGTACTAAAATTTGAGGTAATCCTTGTGCCTATTTTTGCACCCAAACGCCATTTATCATTTAATTTTTGCGTGTAGCCTAGCGAAAAACTAAAAGATTGAAATCTATCCAGATCCTCACGGCTAAAAGGAGTAACATCTTCAAACTTTAAATTTACATTACGGTACTCAAAACCTGGTACGAGATAAACATCTTCTTTAAGTTTTACAGGTACGTTTATAAATGATCTAAACCTCCTAAAAGAATTATCTGAATCACTCTGTGGGAAATAGGTATACTCTACTCGTGCCAAATCTGTCAACTGTGCGCTCATTGTCCCTGTAAACAATAATAAAGCAATAATAAATCTGGCTTGTTTAATCATCTATAGTGTCATTTTTTGAAAGTGAAATATTCTCCTCAGATTTCTCCTTTGGCACAAACACTGGTCTATCTGTATTAAAAAGATGTAAATCGCGTTGCGGGAACGGGATGGTAATTCCGCTTTCGCGAAAGCGGTCATCTATCGCATATCTAAGCGCACTTTTTATTCTAGGATCTACAAAACTATCACGTACAAAAAAATACAACCCAAAATCTAGTGAGCTATCGCCAAAGTTTTCAAAAAGCGCAAAAGGTTTAGGATGTTTTAAAATATCTGGATGCTCTGTTGCACAGTCCAGTAATATCTTTTCTACGGCTCTGGTATCGCTACCGTATGCAACACCTACTTTTACATTTTCTCTTGTAGTTTTATGGTTCTGGGTGTAGTTATAGACCGTGTCTGTAATAAACTTGTGATTAGGAATTATAATCACTTTATCATCTCTTGTAAGGGCTCTTGTGGTACGTAGTTTTATTTCAAAAACTCTACCTACACGACCATCCATCTCAATAATATCACCTGCCGAAATTGATTTATCTACCATTATTAAAATCCCACCTATTACATCTTGAAAGACTTCTTGGAGAGCAAGACCAAGACCTACAAATAATGCTGCAGAGGCTGTAAGTAGCACGGTTATATTTATCCCAGAAGCACTCATCGTTGCGAGTACTACTACTATATAAGCAATGTATTTTATAAATTTAAAAACACTTACAAACTTCAGCTTGTCATCACCTTCCATCCTACGTGTCATTAAAACACGTACCCACTTAAGAACAATACTTGTGAGTATAAAGGCAACAATAAGCATAATAAGGTGGCCTACAGTAAAGCCTATATGATTAGGTTCTTTACCTAAACTTATAAGTTCAAAACTAAGCCACTCTTTTATTGTGCCCCAGATATCTTGCTCTATGATGTCCTTTACCTTATCTACCGTTTCTTCTTGTAGATAAAGAAGTAACGCTAGTACTTTAACCATTTAATTAAGTCTTTGTATGTAGGTTTTTTTCCATACATAAGGATTCCTACTCGATATATTTTTGATCCAAACCACACTGTAAAAACAAAGGTGGCTATAAGTAATGTTATGGATAGTATAATTTGCCATAGTGGCACTTCAAAGGGTATGCGCATTAACATCACAATAGGTGATGTAAGCGGTATAATAGAAAACACAGTTGCTACCGTACCGTGAGGATTATCTATTACAGCAAAAAAGCCTACATATATAGCCAGCATAAGTGGCATAATGATAGGTAGCATAAATTGCTGTGTATCTGTCTCATTATCTACCGCTGCGCCTATGGCCGCATAAATAGAACTATATAAAAAGTACCCGCCTATAAAGTAAATAAAGAAACCTCCCACTAGCTGTAGCAAAGGTAATTTTTGTACCTCTTGGAGCAATTCTATCATCATATTAGGGTCTTGGGCTATTTGTTGAGCTTGCGATGCAGCTGGGTTTACAGCTGTGGCGGCAGATGGATCTACCCCAAAAAATGCCGTAAGTACCACTAGTAAAACTCCACCTACTAAAACCCATATAGCAAACTGCGTGATGCCAGCTAGAGTTGTACCCAATATTTTACCCATCATAAGCTGAAAAGGCTTTACAGAAGAGATGATTACCTCTATAATTCTATTGGTCTTTTCCTCAATCACAGAACGCATTACCATATTACCATATATAATAATAAACATCATAAGAAGATAACCAGCCGCGCCACCAAAACCTGCTTTTACCCAGTTACTCATCTTTGAGCTAGACTCACCAGAAAAGTTTTCTATATTTATATCAATCGTACTTTTTGCAGTCTCTAGTGCCGTGAGATTTATGCCTTGTGCAACTAGGTTTTGATCTGTAATCCTCTTTTCGATACGATCTTCTATATCTCCTATATAATCAAAAGAGGGTGTCTCATTACCATAAAACGTAACAGGGTTTGTAGCAGTTTCTGGGTTTTTTGAGATATGAATGAGACCATAATAAGCATCATCTTTTGCAACTTCTTTACCGGCATCAAGCCCTTGATCACTAAGGTTTACATAGCTTGTCTTGTCCGTATTAAAAAATACAGTTTCAAATTGTCCAGACTCATCAACCACTACAATTGTGCGTTTATCTTCACTATTGAGCTGCGTTAAATAAGAGATAAGCAGTATCATACCTACCAAAATAAGCGGACTCAGAAAAGTCATTATCAAGAATGACTTATTTCTTACTCGTGCGATATACTCTCGCTTTATTATTAAAGAAAGGATGCTCATTTGTTCTGACTAACGGTTTGAATAAAAATATCGTTTACACTCGGGATCACTTCTACAAAGTGTGTTACTTGTCCATATGTTTGTAAGGTGCTTAATAGCTCATTTGGCGTGCCATTATCACCCATTTCAACTCGCAATTTATGCTCATTACCTAAACTCTTAAACTGTGCAGGAGTAACTTTAAAAGAAGAGGCTAGTTGTTGTTGCGCTTTCGCGAAAGCGGTCTCATCTACCACCTGTACCCCTATATCAAATGTATTGTTTTGATATGCTCTCTTTATGGTGTTTATCTCACCATCCAAAATCTTGTTAGATTTATTTATGAGTGCAATATGATCACATAGCTCCTCTACAGACTCCATACGGTGTGTGCTAAAAATGACTGTTGCACCCTCATCTCTAAGTTGTAAAATCTCGTCTTTAATAAGATTTGCATTTATAGGATCAAAACCACTGAAAGGCTCATCAAAAATGAGCAATTTAGGCTGGTGCATTACCGTAACCACAAACTGTATTTTTTGAGCTTGTCCCTTAGAGAGTTCTTGTATTTTTTTACCCCACCAGTCACCTATCTCAAGTTTTTCAAACCAGTGCTTTGCTCTCGTTTTTGCTTCTGCCTTAGACATTCCTTTGAGCTGCGCGAGATAGAGCACCTGCTCTCCTACCTTCATAGATTTATACAAACCGCGCTCTTCTGGCATATAGCCTATATCGCGTATGTGATGTTGCTGCAAAGGTTCTCCCCCTAAGGTCACACTACCAGTATCTGGCATTGTAATCTGGTTAATGATGCGTATAAGTGTCGTTTTACCAGCTCCATTAGGACCTAAAAGTCCAAAAATACTTCCCTCTGGTACGGTAATAGACACATCGTTAAGTGCAGTAAAGTCTCCAAACTTTTTTGAAACTGTATCTGCTACAAGTAGTGAATTCATATAAAGACGTTAATCAAGCTAAGATAGGGATATGACCTGAGTGACGTATGCGTGTTGGGTATATTTTAGGAAATTTATAAACCCGTAGATGCAAGAATAATTAAAGAGCGCTCACCAGTGTACAATGACTTAATTACAAAACGTCTTAAAAGCAAAACCCACCCTAGGCGTAAGCTCAGGATGGGAAAAAAAATTGCTATGAAAAAGAAAAATAACGTCAAACATTGTTTAACGTTATTCAAATATAACTTTTTTTTATGAACCCGATTAATTTGGTTTCATAAAATTTGAAAGGGTCTTGTTATGAGAACATATCTTTTACCTTCTCAAAGAATGATTTATCACCTGTTTCTGGGTTTGGTGAGAAGTTATCATCGGCAGCCATTTTTTCAAAAAACTGCTTTTGCTCCTTGTTAAGAATTTTAGGTGTCCACACATTTACGTGCACAAGTAAATCTCCTTTACCATATCCATTTATAGATGGGATACCTTTACCTCGTAAACGTAAAATCTTGCCACTCTGTACACCTTCTTCTATTTTGATACGCACTTTACCAGTTACAGTATCTATCTCTTTTGATGTACCAAGTACGGCCTCACTTATACTTATATAGAGGTCGTAGTGTAAATTATCTCCTTCTCTCTGTAAAAAGTCGTGATCTTTTTCTTCTATAGCTACAAGTAGATCTCCAGCGATTCCATTACCTGGTGCCTCGTTACCTTTACCCGTCACTTTAAGTTGCATTCCATCTACAACTCCTGCTGGAATTTTGATACTTACAGTTTCTTCCTCTACAGTAAGTCCTTGAGCATCTGCTCCAGAAGGACGCTTGTCTATCATCTGTCCTGAGCCACCACAAGTAGTACAAGGTGCACTAGTTTGCATACGACCTAAAATAGTATTCTGGATTTTGGTTACTTGTCCAGCACCATTACAAGTTGTACAGGTCTTATATGAAACACCAGCTGCTTGCTTCTTACGTTTTACCTTGATTTTCTTCTCTACACCGTTTGCTATTTCTTCTAGTGTAAGCTTTACTCGTATACGAAGGTTACTTCCTTTCACACGGCGTTGGCCACCGCCAAAGCCTCCACCAAAACCAGAGAAACCACCTCCGCCACCGCCAAAAGCGCCGCCAAAGATATCCCCAAACTGGCTAAAGATATCATCCATATTCATCCCGCCGCCGCCAAAGCCGCCGCCGCCCTCAAAGGCTTGATGACCATACTGATCATATCGAGCACGTTTTTGCTCATCACTTAATACCTCATAAGCCTCTGCTGCTTTCTTAAAGTTTGCCTCTGCAGTCTCATCTCCTGGGTTTTTATCAGGGTGATACTGTACCGCCTTCTTACGGTATGCCTTCTTAATCTCTGCTGCAGTAGCTCCTTTTGAGATACCTAATATGTCGTAAAAATCTTCTTTCATAATAAAAACTCAGTAAGACTGAGTACTCTTAAATCATTAAGGATGGTAAGCGCTCACCTACACTTCTCCTTATACTATTTATATTATTGCCCTGTAACTACTTTAGGAAACCGGATGATCTTGTCACCTAGTTTATACCCCTTTTCAATCACATCTACAATTTTACCCTTTAGCTTCTTGCTAGGTGCAGGAATTTGGGTGATAGCCTCGTGCTGGTCTGCATCAAAAGCATCTCCAGCCTTTACTTCCATTTCTTCAAGTCCTTTAGACTTAAGGGTCTCCTTAAATTTATTACTAATAAGAGTCATACCTTTCACGTGTACGTCATCCTTATCACCTTTAAACTCATTAAGCGCTCTATCAAAATCATCTACCACAGGTAGTAATGCTTGTATTACCTCTTGACCAGCAGTTTTATATAATTCTATACGTTCTTTTGTAGTGCGTCTTTTGTAGTTTTCAAACTCTGCAAATAGGCGTAAAAACTTATCTTTTTCGGCAGCAAGATCGTCTTGAGCAACCTCTAGCTCTGTGCGCTCATCTTTAGGAGCCGCTTCTTCGGCATCTTTAGTATCGTTTGCTTGTGCTGCCTCGTTTACAAGTTGCTCTTGAGCAGCCTCGTCTACGGTAGTATCTTGTTTTTTATCTTCTGTTGCCATAATGGTCTTAAATCAATTTTTTACTGAAGTGGCAAAAGTACTGCCAATTGCTATAAAATGTCAAAATGTCACTGCTTTTTTAGAATCAAAATAAGCAGGTGTACCACTCTTTGAAATTAATAATATGAAGCATACTACTTACTGGCGACAGGCATACTTCTTATTAAATCACGCATTTATGAAATAATTAAGAAAGCTACTTCTAATAAATGTTAATTTTGCAACTCACTAATTAAATATCAAAATGAAAAAACAAATTTTAAATACACTCGCAGTGGTTGCTCTTATCGCAGGTACTGTGTCTTGTAAAGGAGACAAAACAAATGAAACTGACGCTACCGAAGCTAAAGAAGTTGCAACTGTAGTAGATGCAATGAAATTTACTGTAGACACTAGTGCGTCTACCATAGACTGGGTAGGAAGCAAACCTACAGAAAATCACACGGGTACTATAAACATCGAGAGTGGTGTTGTAAAAGTGGCTGGAGACAAAATTACAGGTACCTTCTTAATAGATATGACTAGTATTACTGTTACAGATCTTGAAGGAAAAGGAAAAGCTTCTCTTGAAGGACACCTTAAAGGACAGGCAGACGGTAAAGAAGATCACTTCTTTAATGTGGCAAAATATCCTACAGCAGCTTTTGAAGTAACTGGAGTTACAGAAAAAGAAGGAAAGAAAATGATGCAAGGTAATCTTACAATAAGAGATCAGAAAAAGAACATTGAGTTCCCTGTAACTTATAGCGTAGATGGAGCAAATATGACACTTACAAGTGAGCCATTTACAATAGACCGCACAAACTGGGGAGTAAACTATGGATCAAAATCTATCTTTGATAACTTAGGAGATAAATTTATCTCAGATGACATCCAGCTTACTGTAAAGCTACAAGCTACAAAAGCTTAAGCTCAAAAAGTTATATAATTAAAAAGCCACTCTATTGAGTGGCTTTTTTTTATGCGAGCAAGTCTGCTACCGCACTATCTATATCACTGTATTTAAACCTATAACCGTCTTCTTGTATTTTACGAGCACTTACTTTCTGGCTTTCTAAAACCACCGCTGCCATATCGCCCAGCATAAGTTTAAGAGCAAATGCAGGTACTTTAGGAAGTATAAGTGGTTTACCTAGCTCATCTGCCACAACTTCTGTAAACTTTTTATTAGTTACTGGTGAGGGTGCAACACCATTATAAACTCCAGATAATTTATTTTTATAAATGTGGTAATATATACCAGCCATATCATCTATATGTATCCACGATTGCCATTGTTTACCAGTACCTAACGGCGCACCTGCTCCATAAGAAATAGGCTTCATAAGCTTAGGTAATGCGCCTTCTTCTTTATCAAGTATAACCCCTGTGCGTACTCTAGAGGTCATAACATCTATTTTTTGAAATTCCAGTGCAGCTGTCTCCCATTGTTCCACCACCTGACCCAAAAAGCCAGATGCATATTCAGGATAAGACTCATCATATAGTTTTGTAAAAGAAGATGGATACCCTCCTACAGCACTGGCTGTAATAAAATGCTTTACAGTTATATTTTCACCTTTTTTACGCTTTCGCGAAAGCGTACTATAAAGTAATCTAGTTGTAACAACCCGGCTTTCAAAAATAGCTTTCCTATTCTCAACAGACCAGCGTTGTGCAATTGTAGCTCCAGCTAGGTGAAATATAGTTTCTACGCCGTCAAAACAAGCTTCATCTATCTCGTCTGTTTTTGTATTCCAGTAAAATCCTTTGTAATTATTTTTTGATTGTATTTTATCTTTTGATGTTGTTAGATAGTTAACATCAATTCCATTATTGTGACATAATTCTGTTAGGGCTGTCCCCACTAATCCCGTAGCACCTGTGATTAAAACTTTCATCTAATTATTTTGCATTCAGCAACTAAAGATACGAACGGCACCAAAGTATAAATCCACATATGTAAGAAAATTATGCCATTTTTAACACTATTCCTTACCATCTACATAATCCTGAAGATAAGCATAGCGTGGTGTAAGCTTACCATCTTGTGTCATACGAGCGCGCTCAAGTATACCATCTTTATCACCGTTAAAAAACGCAGGAATGACGTGTTCTAAAAATAATTCACCAAAACCTTCACTAGCATCCTTAGGTAACTCACAAGGAAGATTATCTACCGCCATCACAGCTATCACGCTCTTATTCTTATAGTTATCTTCTTTCTCAGTATGTGGATTGTACCCATAAAAAGGCTCAGCTATAGTAGATGGTCTTATGGTGCTTGCCACGGGGCCATCTATATCACAAGATATGTCTGCAACTAGGTTGATTTTAAAATCTAGGTGTTTTGCGTCTTCTCGTGTAAACAAGTAAGGGGCTCCATCTCCATAAAAATGACCCGCTATAAAGTAATCTGTAACTTTTGCATACTTCATAAAATCACTCTCATAACCAGAAGGGTCTTTATAAAACTCTGCTCTGCTACCTGGCTGTCCATCTGTTCTTTTATTATACTCTAGTACATCTATGAGGCAATATACTGGCTCTGTAAATTCTTGACTTAAGTATTCTTGATCTGTCACCTCTCTTATTTTAAGGTGATCTAGTATTTCTTTTGCGCCTCTAGCTACTTTACCACTTCCAGAAAGACAAATTTTTATGGCAGGTACTGAGATTTTATCAAGTTCTGCTTTTACGGCATTAAGATCTGCTAGGTTCTCTACTTTAGGAAGCTCAAATAGGTTATCGCGTTGTCCAAGTAATCTAAAACCGTTGTAAGCGCCTACGAGTCCTGCATAACGGCCAAAACCTATAAGACGTGCTCCATTTGCTCTAGTAATAACCTCGTGATCATACATCTCGATATTTTTATCAAGAATAGCCTTGAGCAACTTGCGGTTATAGGGCTGCTTTTTTATGGTGTGACTAAAAAAGAAATACTTTTTACCAGGTATTAAAGCATCAAGAGGCACTTCCTTCACTCCTATCATTACATCTGCATCTGTAATATCTTCCTCTACATCAAAACCGTTTATGGTATATGCCATATCTGGAAAAACACGTATATCTGACTCCTCAACCACAAAACTTGCATCTTCAAACTGCTCTCGAGCTTCGGCTAGTTTTTCTGGTGAGAAAACAACTCTTCTGTCTGGTGGATTCTTACGTTCTGTGATGATGGCAAATTTCATAATGTGTGTGAAGTTTTGGCAGGCTATATTGTTGGTATAGCTTTTGCATTTTATTAAGAGCAAATATAAGGTTTAGTGCTATATTTGCTATTCCGCTTTCGCGAAAGCGTACAAGAGATCTTATAAACTTTACAGCTTATGAGTTACGGAGTACGTGTGAGAGTGATACTACTGGGGTCGACTGGTTTTGACAGCGAGATCAATGGTATTGTAAGCGTGTCGAGCGCTGGAAAATAGCTCGTAAATCTCATATTTCAACTTTTTTAAACGGCGAGAATAACTACGCCCTAGCTGCATAATCTGAATTATAGTAAGATTACGCCTCGGTCTACAAGGTAGACAAGCAGGAAGTCACTCGAGAGCCTTGGTTTACGGCAATCGATATAGTGACTTCGTAAAAGTAAACCTATC
>ENA-ORXC01002154-ORXC01002154.1-marine-metagenome-genome-assembly--contig:-NODE-2154-length-10955-cov-4.362107_pt1 | contig 10955 bp, 11 predicted proteins | sample MGYA00237865_ERZ511478 | MGnify/ENA metagenome assembly ERZ511478 | reverse complement strand
CTTGCATCAGCGCTGAGCGCGCTTCTAGACGTTTTTCTTCGTCACTTGAGAGGTGCTTTAATGAGTTTTTAGCAGCTTTACCGGCGATACTTGCGGTCATGCCAGCGAGTTTCATAAAGCGTTTTCCGGACGATTTTGCCATTCATATCACCATATCGTGGGTTGTTTTTCATGCGCTAATATTATTACTTTCATCATATCATTGCTGTTTGACTAATGTGCCAAAAGCAACTTGATCGCAACTTCAATGCTAATAGTCTTGTGCTTATTTGACGTTTTCTTTATATAGATAAAGTCATAATCTCTACGTTAACCGTCTAATTTTAAAGCATAAGTATGGGTTAGCCAATAATCCAATGCCATCTGATAACCCAAATGCCCGAGACCGCAAATCACGCCGACGGCTATATCGCTTAAATACGAATGCTGCCGAAACGGCTCACGAGCATGAACATTGGATAAATGCACCTCTATAAAGGGTTTTTGTGTTGCCAATAGCGCGTCGCGTATCGCCACTGAGGTATGGGTAAAAGCAGCAGGATTGATAATAATCGCATCTACTTGTACAGCGGTTTCTGCTAAAAGACCATAATGCTGAATCTCATCGACCAGCTTGCCCTCATGGTTTGATTGGATACAAATCAGCTCGATACCGTATTTGGCGGCACGCTCGATCAAGTTTTTCTCAATATCAGCAAGGGTCGTATGGCCATAGATTTCCGGCTCACGTTTACCAAGTAGGTTAAGATTAACGCCATTGATCAGCAATAATTTGTGCGTCAACGTCTTATCATTTTGTTGTAGATTGCTATTTGCTTTTATTGGCTGAGAAGTGGTTGTCATAGTTATAGTTGGCTCTACAATTATTAAGGTAAGTGGGTTGCTATTATTAAAAATAAGCGGCGCCGTACTTTTATGACGGTGCTTTTTTGAAATTTTAAGAAAGAAAATACATCAAATATACGATGTTTTAGACCTTTATCATAACAGTTTGTCAGCATGGTTATAAAAATAACCGCAAAAACTGCCATAAGGGCTAAAAATCATATGAAAAGTCTTTATGTTGCCAAAAACCCATGCTATGATATTTTTTACGCAACAAATATTACTTGTTTGTTGCTAGCGCTGATATAAGCAAATAATATAATGCTTAGAGTATTTTGATAGCTGCTTATGTTGGTGAGGATGAATTTACTATACGCTGATTCATAAAGAGAGTAATAACAGGCTTTATGAGGCGATGATGGTATGTAAAGTAGTACTCTTACATTTTGATTTCATAATCTTCAACCCCGTTTATATGCAATGTCGCAAAGGAATTTGGGGTTAAGTGACTTTTTAGGAAGTAATATTATGTCAGCTCGTGAGCAAGGTATCGTTAAGTGGTTTAATGACTCAAAAGGCTTTGGTTTCATTCAACGTGATAGCGGCGAAGATATTTTTGTCCATTTCCGCGCGATCCAAGGTGATGGTTATCGCTCTTTAAAAGATGGCGAAAAAGTCGAGTTCAGTGTGGTTGAAGGCGAAAAAGGCCTGCAAGCTGAAGAAGTCAGAAAAGTAGAAGAGTAATCGCTACCGACATTAATGCCGTTTGGCTATAATGTCGTTACAAACTACTGATATACTACTAAGTCAAGCCCGTCTGTCTTGCCTATGTTGAATAAAACGCAGCATATTTGGTAAGTTTAGATGTTAGGCTTGGCTTTTTTATGCATGCTTGTTTTATTGTTTGTCTGCTTAGCGCAGATATGCTATTAATGGCAGGCAAATTATACAAAAGGATATTTTTTTTGAGTACTTTTAAGACGTTTACCGATTTGCCGTTATCAAATGCCACTTTGCGAGCTGTAAATGATTTAGGCTTCACTGAATTGACGCCCATTCAAGCACAGATATTACCGCATACATTGGCAAATCAAGACGCTATCGGACAGGCGCAAACCGGTACTGGCAAGACGGCAACGTTTTTATTGACTATTATGGAAGCACTGCTTAAGCGTCCCTTTGCTGCCGATGAAAAACGCTATTTGGGCGAGCCAAGAGCCGTGGTTATGGCGCCAACGCGTGAGCTTGCCCAGCAGATATTTGATGACTGTATTGCTCTGACCAAATATACCTCGCTTCACAGCGTTTGTATCATGGGTGGTACCAATTATGAAACTCAGCAGCATGAGCTTGAGCGCCAATATGTCGATATCTTAATTGCCACTCCAGGTCGTTTGATTGACCTAATGCACAAAGGCATGGTCTATCTAGATCGCGTCGAAGTGTTGGTGTTAGATGAAGCCGATCGTATGCTCGATATGGGTTTTATCCCGGATATCAAGCGTTTGGTTGGTCGTATGCCGCCAAATACTGATCGTCAAAGCTTGTTGTTTTCTGCCACCTTTAACCAAGATGTGATGAATCTCGCTTATCGCTGGTTGCATGAGCCAGAGTTTGTAGAGATTGAGCCTGAGCATAAGACCAGTGAATTGGTCGATCAGCATTTTTACTTATTAACCGAAGACCAAAAATTAGCAGCGGTCGAGCGTATCATCACTGATAGCACAGTCGAGAAGGTGATTATTTTTGCCAACCGTAAAGATCAGGTTAAGCGCTTGTATCATAAGCTGCGTCAGGGACATAGAATCGTCATGTTATCAGGAGATGTGATTCAGCAAAAGCGTGAAAAATATCTGCAACGCTTTAAAGATGGACATGCTTCTGTGTTGGTGGCAACCGATGTGGCGGGGCGCGGCATTCATGTGGATGATGTCAGCCATGTGATTAATTATACCTTGCCAGATCAGCCAGATGATTACGTACACCGTATTGGGCGTACGGGACGCGCTGGACAAACCGGTATCAGTATCAGTTTTGTCAGCGAAGACGATGCTTTTAATATCCCAGCGCTAGAGAAGCATTTGGATACCAACTTTCGTCTTCAGCAGTGGCAGGAATGATCTTATTAAAACAACTTTTATTTTGATAAATATTGCTGCATAAAAAAGCCCTTAACGTCATCATGATGTTAAGGGCTTTTTTATAGGGTCATGATATTTTTTATGCTGCTATTGAGCAGTTTCTGGCATAGCTTCATGAGGATGGCTATTCATTATCTGCATCATGTGGCATATCATGCATTGAGCCATTCATAGCGGGCGTCATCTCGTGCTGCATGTTGTTCATATTATGATGGGCGGTGGTCGCTGTTGTCGCTTCAGAGGAAGTATTGCTATCGGCCATCATAGCGGCGTGGCTGCCATGATTCATTTGAGCATGCTCACCATGTCCATTACCGCCGCCGTGGCCACCATGCATGCTAGCCATTATCATAGGAACAAAAGCAACCGCTAAGCCAGATAACACCATGATAGCGCCATTAATTTGTCTTAAACGCATACGGCCAATTTTTTCACGTAGCCAACCGACCGTTTCGTGGGTAGCCACTAACATCGGTACAGTTCCTAAACCAAAGACAAACATCAATGCCGCACCACCCAGTGGGTTATGAGCAACGACAGCGATAAGTAGCGCACCATAAACCAAGCCGCAAGGTAAAAAACCCCATAATAACCCTGCCGCTAAAGCACGCGGAAAGGTATTAAGTGGAAATACTTTTTGGCGAAGCGGACTAAGGAATTGCCAAAAACGCATGCCGACGCGCTCAAGTTTGGCTAAAAATGGCGCGCCAAGCATGGTGACGCCCACAAAGACCAAGACCAAACCTAATAAGATACGAGGCATACTGTTGCCCGTCATCAACGGCGCTAAAACAGTGGTGCCAACAAGTCCAGCAACCAAGCCCAAAAATGCGTAACTGCTTAAACGCCCGAAATGATAAGTCGCTATCAAAGCACGGCGCTTAGCAGGGCTGACATCTTTCATCGATAAACTAAATGCCGCGACCAAACCACCACACATGCCTAAGCAATGCGGTGAACCTAAAAATCCCATTAGTAATGCCGCAACGAGTAAAGCTGTGGTCATGGGAGTCTCTCCTAAAAATGGTAAAGGGTGAGCCTGCTTTTATCCTTGCCCTAAAGAAATGATAAAAACAGTCAGGTATAAATGAGATATAAAAGGCTAAAGGATTGAGTTTTATTGATAGATATTTGCTTTATTAAGACGATATCGGTAAAAGGTGAATCGGTAGCACTCAATCGTCGATTCTGTTGGAGTCTGCTGGATCATTGGTTTGCGGCGCTTGAGGGGTATTCTCGTTAGGTTCGTGGGCTTGAATGGTTTGGCGACGCTCTTGTCGGTCATCCAAGATAATGCGCTGCGATGCATTATCTAAATCTTCAAATTGGTTTGATCGAACCGCATAGCGTATTGCCCAGATAGCGACCACGAACAGCATTAAACTTAAAGGAATTAATAAAAATATACTGAGCATGGCAAACCTCTTTCATAGCAGTTTCTTATATTATACACTTATTGCAAGTGTTATAAATGTTCTATAAAGTTCAAAAATAAGACAGTGGATAATGGGGCAATAATAGGTACCTAATGATATTAAGACTAAAAGTAAAATTAAGACAGTAAATGCCAGCTGGCTATTGCTCAGTAGGTTTTTTAGCGACATTACCCCTTGGGGTTAATAGTTGCTGCGAGGTCACATCGTTGGCATCACGACAGTTTGCTTGCGGACGAATGACATCACGTAAGTAAGCGGCAACTTCATAAACTGCCCGCCGCGAATGGCTTAAGTTTTGCGCTGGCTCCATCCAATCACGGCGCACCGGTAAGGGCGCGTTAATTGGCGTACTATTAATGCCATTTAAAGCAAACTGTCTGCGCGCGCGCGCCATGTGATAGCTGTCGGTGATAAGGTACACATGATACAGGGGAATGCGCTTAGCAGTAAAACGGGCATTTTCACAGGTATTCATACTGGCGTTTTCGCTGATAAGCCCGTCAATTCCATGATCAATAAGCCATTGACCAAGCCAAGGCGCTTCGGCGCCGCTCAGGACGATAGGTAGCGGCAAGTCATGATAAGCGGTTGCCGCTGTACGAGCGCGATTAAGGCTATAACTATTGAGAATAGTTTGATTGTTATTGTCATTGGTCAAGCCGCCGCCCAACACCACATAAGCGGTCGGCGGAGAACTCATGGCGGCAGGTGGCATCTTTGGTAAGGGTAAATGTGCTAAGAGATAAACCACCGCTTGCGAAAATAGCGGGGTAAACAAACTGATAAGAACGAGAATGACGGCCGTTGAGCCAAGCAAAAAAGTGGCGTTAATAATACGAAACAGCTTTATCATACGCTCAGCTGAACGTAAGTAAGAGCGCCATAAGCGCTTGGACCATGATCGCTTAGACCACATGCTCATCAAATCCAATAGAGCCGTCAGCATTTACCCAAACCGGCTCGCGCGCCAATTCAATCGCAAACTTCTCATGGACAATGTCAGCGATATGCTGCTGCGCTTTTGCCACATCCGCTTGCGTCGCTTGATATGGGCTGTGATTAGTCAACACTAACGCTTGCTGCTGATGGGTGAGTATTGGCTCTAAACCACGCCCCTTTAGACCAGCCTGTTCAATTAACCAGCCAGCTGCCACCTTAACCATGGCATCGGGCATTGGATAGCCAACGATGGTAGGATGGATGGCTTTTAGCGCTATAAATTGCGCTTGAGGAATAATAGGATTTTGAAAAAAGCTGCCGCAATTGGGTAGCTGTTTGGGGTCGGGTAGCTTCTGCTGGCGAATATCTATAATCGCTTGCATGACATCAGCAGGATTGGGCTGGCTACGTCCTTGCTGCTCGGCATAGCGCTGCGCAACCGTCTGCACATCGCCGTAGCTGGCAAGGATTTTGCTGGGATCGGTATGCAGATGAAAACCAACGCACGTAATCAGCCAAGTATTGGGCGCACGCTTAAAGAGGCTGTCGCGGTAGCCAAACTCACAGTCTGCTGCTGTTAGCTGATGCCAAGTTTGGCTTGGGAGATGATAGGCACGCACATACTCTAGACAGTCTTCTAACTGCACACCGTAAGCGCCGATATTTTGTACTGGCGCCGCGCCAGTCAGACCCGGTATCAGTGCCAGATTTTCAAGACCGTACCAACCTTGAGCCACCGTATGCATGACCAAGTCGTGCCAATTTTCACCAGCCATCACTTCGATATCGACATAACTGTCTGTCTGCGCTGTCACCCTAATACCGCGCATCTGTGGCCGCAAGACAATCGCATTTAGCTGTGCGGGCAATAAAACGTTACTGCCGCCCGAGAGCACAAACAACGGCTTAGTAGGTGCTGCCTCTTTTTCATAATTTGCCATAAAGGCATCAAGCTGTGCCTCATCCGTTAGTGTGACGACCACATCCGCTACAGATGCTAATGCCATGGTATTGCTATGCGACAAATCGACTAAATTATCCTGCGATATATTCACTGCAAGATTGGTTGATGTCGCAGGTTGAGCACTGAAATTATGGCGTAAAGCTGAGGTCATAACATAGCCTATAGGGCAAATAAACAAAAAATCATGCGGTGTTTATTATAAAGGATGAGCGGCATAAAAGTAGCAGAAATATAGCACTTTATCGCTAACTATTATTGAGTGTGGTTAAACATTTAGCGCTAAGAACTATTAAACTAAGCAGTTTTCCAACTTTCAATCCAAGCTTGTGAACTGGATTCAATACGTTCAATCACTTCTTCGAAAGCATCGGCGTCCCCTTGATAAGGGTCTGGTACATCGTCGCCGCCGTAAGTTGGGTCTTCTTCACTAAATAATGCCAGTTTGGCAAGCTTGCCATCTGTATCGCTGATACTGTCTTTTATGGCTTGTAGGTCAGCTAAGTTTTGCGCATCCATCGCCAAAATTAAATCAAACTTACGAAAATCATCAGCGCTCACTTGACGCGCGACCAGCTTATTGATGTTGTAACCATGGGCTTTGGCGTGGCGCTGTGCCCGCTCATCTGGCGCATGACCAATGTGCCAGTCTCCCGTTCCTGCTGAATCCACTTTCATCGCCAGCCCTGCAATCGCTGCTTGCTGACGGAAAATCTCTTCGGCGGTCGGTGAACGGCAAATATTCCCCAAACAAACCACTAGAACAGAGGAAGGAGTAGACGCTTTGATTGGCATATAATGACCTTTTATCACAACAAAAAAACATGCCATCAAGACCAGCATAATAATGCGGTTGCTTAGCATGTTATCGAATAAATGAATTGGTGGTTAGCGTAACGGTTAATACCTTGAATGGCAAGAGCAGAGGTAAACAATAGGGTCACGCTAGGCAATAAATAATAGAATACTGCTGTTACTGGCAGCCTTTATTCTTGCTTGTTTTTAAAGCGTTGTAAGTCACGACGCTCTTTTTTATTGGGTTTATTATCAGGGCGGGCAAGATTGGCCAGTTTGCGCTGTTCGGCATAGTAGGCGCGGCGCTCTTCACTTTCCTCAGTCTCAGAATACAGCGCTTGGGCAGCAGTTGCATTACCACGTTGGGCACTTAGCGCTTCGACAATCACGGTTTTTTCAGTCATGGCGGTGGCTGAGCCTTGGCGAATACTGAGTTCATCTCCGACCGTAATCTCTTTACTGGTTTTGACACGGCTCCCTGCATAATGGACGCGACCGCTTTCGATAGCTTCTTTGGCAAGAGTGCGAGTGCGATAAAAACGCGCAGCCCATAACCATTTATCAAGACGCATACGTACCGTATCTGGTTGGCTATGGCTTGGCTGATTATGGTTTTTGTTATGTTTACTCATCAAAACCTCATAAATATCAATAAACTAAGATAATAATGGTGGTTTTTTTGGGAATTAAAAGAGTGATAAGTGATTAAAGTTTTTCAAAATGGGTTTTTATAGTGAATAAGTAAAAAAATTAGCCTTTATTCTGATGTGTAATTTTAACAGCCATTTCTTTAGCGTCATTTGTATGTAAATTCTCTAAGCCGTTTATCACCCCTGTGATGTTTTCTACAGTTTTATTTTGGCTTAATTTAAATTGGGCTTGGATCGAATCGATAGAAAATCTAAAGCCAATGATACCGCGACACATAGCATCGATATAAGCAGCTGGTGCGTCATCTAACGACCAAGGGTTATTGCTTATTACTTCTTGCCGTGCGGTCATGGTAGCTAATATCCATTTAAGGGTATTATTGTCTTCAAGCAGCTCAATTTTAGATTGAATATGGACGCTTTGATAGTTCCACGTTGGCACTTCTTTATGAGTTTTGGCTTTGCTAGGATACCAGTTAGGGCTGATATAGTGACCAGTGTCTTGAAAGATAATTAACCATGAACTGTCTGCCAAGGCCTGTTGGCAAATAGGATTTTTACGACCAAAATGACCATAAAGGTAGCGTTGATTACCTTTAGAATCAGAACGTTCGTCATAGAGAAATAGAGGAATATGACAAGCTTCTATGCCGTCTTTAGTTTGAGCGATAATAGTTGCCAATGGCTTGGCGGTAATAAAGTCGATAATGCTATCGAAGTTTTCTTCGGCAAAAACAGCAGGGATGTGCATGTGTTTCTCAATATAAGTAAGCGCCTAATCTTGGCGAGATAAGGCGCTTATATTCTGTTGTCATCGTTGTTGATAAAAATATTTCAGCATTTATTTCAAAAATAACTGATAGCCAATATTGTCATTGAGCATGGTGCAGTCATAACCAATATCAAGAAGCGCGTCTTGTAGCTGGCGAGAGTTGCCCTCAGAAGCTTGTAGGCCAACCAATACGCGCCCTTCAGCAGCACCATGATTGCGATAATGGAATAAGGTAATATTAAAGTCATCGCCCAATTTTTCTAAAAAGGTCAATAAGGCGCCCGGCCGTTCAGGGAATACCACACTTAATAACTGCTCGTTTTCCACATGGGCATGACCACCAATTAAATGACGAATATGAGATTTGGCGATATCATCATCGGTTAAATCATGCGCTTCATAGCCATCGGCTGCCAATTGGTTGCTAATCGTTTGACGCTCTTTTTCGCCTTCTTTTAGAGCGATACCGACAAAAATAGACGCAGGTTCCATAGAGTCGGGTGATTTTTTGCTATCGGCACGATAATTAAACTCGGTGATATTACGGCCATGTAGGCTGCGGCAAAAGTTTAAAAACGCGCCCGTTTGTTCAGGGATGGTCACGCCAAAGATGGCTTCTTTTTTCTCGCCAATCTCCGTACGCTCGGCGATATAGCGCAAGCGATCAAAGTTCATATTGGCACCGCAGATGATACCAACGCAGTTTTTGCCCTGTAAATTGTTGGCTTCAATATATTTTTTCATGCCTGCAACGGACAAAGCACCAGCAGGCTCAACGATACTACGGTTTTCTTCAAAGATATCTTTCACCGCCGCGCAGACTTCATCATTGGTGCAAGTAACCACGTCAGTCTCGACTAAAGGACCTGATGCATCGCCCTTTTGCATACGCACGATATCAAAAGGCAGCTCGCCAATTTGAGCAACGGCGACACCATCAACAAACAGTCCAACTTGTTTGAGTTTAACGCGTTCATTCGCTTCAAGCGCCGCCTTAAGAGATGCTGATTGTTCTGCTTCGACCGCAATAACTTTGACATGCGGCGCCACCTCACCCAAAAATGCTGCCACGCCAGAAATCAAACCACCACCGCCCACAGCAACAAAGACATAATCCATGTTGCGCCATTGCTGGGTCAATTCCAGGCCAATAGTGCCTTGTCCTGCAATCACCAATTCATCATCATAAGGCGGGATAAAGGTTAAACCTTCGGTCTCAGCACGATTAATTGCATAACGGTTGGCTTCATCAAAGCTGTCGCCATGCAAATCGACATTACCGCCAAGCGCGCGTACGGCATCGACTTTGATATCCGGTGTGGTGGTTGGCATCACGATAATGTTATTTAAGTCAAGCTTACGAGCAGAGTAGGCAACGCCTTGTGCATGATTACCTGCCGAAGCACAAATGACGCCACGCGCTTTTTGCGCATCGCTCAATTGGCTAATACGGTTATACGCACCGCGCAATTTAAAGGATTTAACCGGTTGCAAATCTTCGCGCTTAAATCGAATATCATTAGCAAAACGTTGGGTCAGCTTCGGTGCAGCTTCAAGTGGCGTTTGAATGGCGACGTCATAGACGGTGGCTTGCAAGATGGCTCGTACCCAATGTGACAGCATAATGATTCCTAAACAAAGAGAAGATGAATAAAAGAAGTGCAAATGGTTATAAATTGGTGTTTGATAATAAACAGCGATAAACCAGTAAAGATAAGCACAAAAACGAAATAGATTAGCCTATGCTGATTTTCACTATCTTGCAAGACACAATTGCAAATTTCGTCGAGAGTTTATTAAAGTTTAGATGCTCATTTATGAATACATTAAAGTAAGTATGCGTAATGAGAGAGTTCAATGAGTATTTAGAATAGGTTTTACGCTAACATCGCTTAGAGCCATCGGTTATAATAAGCGCGCCTTTTATTTCTTTTATCATTTTACCTCTTTTATCATTTTAGCTCTTTTAGAGTGAGACGTTTATTTTTCCAAGGATTTATGATGAGTGATCAGCAAGCACAAAAGCAAGCCGCAGCCAAAGCTGCCCTCCGCTATATCGAAGATGACATGATACTTGGCGTAGGGACAGGCAGTACGGTAAATTGTTTGATTGAGTTATTGCCGACGTTAAGGCTTGCTGGCGCGGTCGCAAGCTCACAGGTCACCGAAGATAAACTACGCGCCTTGGGTATCGACATCGTCGATTTAAACTTTGCCGGTCAGCTTGATGTCTATATCGATGGCGCTGATGAGGTAAATGAACATTTGCAATTGATTAAAGGTGGCGGCGGCGCGCTCACACGTGAAAAAATCGTCGCTGCGGCTTCCAACAAGTTTGTCTGTATGGTTGATGAAAGCAAAAGTGTGCAATGCTTGGGGCGCGAATTTCCCGTACCGATAGAAGTACTGCCACAAGCGCGCTCGTATGTAGCAAGG
>ENA-ORXC01002152-ORXC01002152.1-marine-metagenome-genome-assembly--contig:-NODE-2152-length-10960-cov-5.949462_pt1 | contig 10960 bp, 12 predicted proteins | sample MGYA00237865_ERZ511478 | MGnify/ENA metagenome assembly ERZ511478 | reverse complement strand
GACTTGCATGTGTTAAGCCTGCCGCTAGCGTTCATCCTGAGCCAGGATCAAACTCTTCATCGTGTGTTGTTAATAATATTAACTCCTCACAACTCGAAATATCCGGTCAATAATAAACTTCTAGTTTTCAAATTCTTTGTAATAACATCCGAAAATGTTAATACGCGCTGTCAATTCAATAAATCAATGAACTTTCTCTACTATTACTCATAATAGAAAACTCTTGTAAATGCTAAGGATTCGAACCCTAAATTAGCCTAGCTAATCTTCCAAAACATCTCAATAAATAACTATGAACTTCGCTTAATTTGTTACTGTTTCTCTAAGCGGGTGCAAATATACAACTGTTTTTTAAACTCACAACTTAATCTTAAAAATAATTGAAATTTAATTTCAACCCCTAAAACTAAGTAACAATCGTAATGAACATCACTCACAAATAACCTCCATTTGTTAGCGGCTGCAAAACTACAACCTTTTTATTAATTACAAACTATCTTTTGAAAATAATTTGAAGAAATAAAAACCAACTTTTGAAGACATTTAAAAGAACAACCACTTGCGGTGAAGCGGGTGGCAAAGATACACCGAAGTTCTAATCTGACAAGAATATTCTTAAGAAAATTTTAAGATAATATGCAACTCGCTGTAAATACAAGAAGTAGCTTTCAAAATAATTTGACTGACAACTCAACTAGCTTTCTAGAGCTACAATTTACACGCTACAAACCCAAGGAAATAAGCAATTCTTACCTCAGCAACTATCAAATAGCTGCAAAATTCACCTTAGATATTTTCGCGAAAGCATTAAAAATAAACACTACTACATAATAGATATAACACTACTCTACTCTTTTATCCTTCCACTTATCTGACAACTCTAAAAATTCAAAGTCCAAGGCGCTAGGCTGTGTTTCAAGAATTCCTGACTGAAACGAGCGTTGCAGTATATCTTCTATAAGAAAATCCTCTTCCTCGTTTACAGGATTAAACTCTCTCTTAAGAGATATATCAAAAGCACTGGCGGTTGTATTGTACCAAAATGCTCTCCAGCCACTACGCAACCTCTTAATTAATTCGAAAGCAGTCTCCCCTGTTTGACGATGTATGAGTTTAATGAGAATCTGTCCTTCGGTGCGCGTGAGTTTCTTAAGTTCTGCCGAAAACTCTCCTTCTAGATATTTATGAATGATTTTTGTATACTTTTTTCTCGCGCGTGTACCCTCTATAGAGTCGAGTCTATCATTGAGTGCCACGAGCCTATCTGCTGCTAGCTTTGCATAAGGAAAAACCTTTCTGGTTTTTCGGCGTAATATTAAGTAACGCCTACGGTCTTCCTTGTTATCAAATTTTAATCTTTTAAAAACAATGACCTCGTTTAAGTCTATAGCACTTCTAGGGATGGTATCTCCTTGTATTACATAATATTCAATCTCAACTTCTGTTGAATCTACAGGTCTTTCTTGAGCTTGAGCAAGCCCTGCGATGAATACTATTATATATAAGAGTTTATGTAGGCGCATCTTTTTATTTCGCTTTAAGCTAAAATCATTCCAAAATTAGGTATTAGACCTCTATAACGTTATAAACTCTTGGTTAATATTCTTACTTTTAAGGAAAATAATATTCTATGGCTTCAAAAAGCATTTTAAATAAAAAGTCTCTAGACTTTCTAGAACGTTACCTCAACAACGCTGCTCCTACTGGTTATGAGTGGGACGGTCAAAAATTGTGGATGGATTATCTCACTCCTTATGTAGACGAGTTTATCACAGATACCTACGGAACTGCAGTTGCAGTAATTAATCCAGACGCAAAATATAAAGTAGTAATAGAAGGTCATGCAGACGAAATATCTTGGTACGTAAATTATATTGCAGACAACGGTCTTATATATGTGATACGTAATGGCGGTAGCGATCACCAAATTGCTCCTTCTAAGATTGTAAATGTGCACACTAAGGACGGCATTGTAAAGGGAGTTTTTGGCTGGCCAGCAATTCACACTCGTGATAAGTCTAAAGAAGAAGCTCCAAAACCTGATAACATTTTCATAGATGTAGGAGCGGCAGATAAAGAAGAGGTTGAAAAAATGGGCATATTTGTAGGTTGCGTAATCACGTACCCAGATACGTTTCATGTTTTAAACGGTGATAAGTTTGTATGTCGTGCAATAGATAATCGTGCAGGTGGCTTTATGATTGCAGAAGTTGCTAGACTACTTCATGAAAATAAGAAGACCCTACCTTTTGGTCTTTATATTACAAACTCGGTTCAAGAAGAAATAGGTTTGCGTGGTGCACAAATGATTGCAGAGCGTATAAAGCCTAATGTGGCAATCGTTACAGATGTAACTCATGACACCACAACGCCTATGATAGAGATGAAAAAGCAAGGACATGTGGAACTAGGTAAAGGACCTGTGATTGCTTATGCTCCTGCGGTACAACAAAAGCTACGTGATCGTATTACGGAAACTGCCGAAAAGAATAAGATTCCTTTCCAGAGAGCTGCACTTTCTCGTGCTACGGGTACAGATACAGATGCATTTGCTTATAGCGGGAGCGGCGTAGCCTCTGCCCTTATATCATTACCTTTAAGATATATGCACACTACTGTAGAAATGGTGCACCGTGAAGATGTAGAAAATGTGATTAAACTTATATATGAAACGTTGCTTACTATAGAAGATGGTGAGACATTCTCTTATTTTGAATAATTCGCTTTTGCGAAAAATTGAAATAACAAAAACCCGTTCAATATCATTGAACGGGTTTTTACTTTTAAAACTCTGAAGAACCCTCTATGGAATCCACTTCTTCTCAAAATTAGGTGCTCTTTTTTCTAGAAAGGCATTTCTACCCTCTACAGCTTCGTCTGTCATATACGCAAGGCGCGTCGCTTCTCCTGCAAATACTTGTTGCCCCACCATACCATCATCAGTAAGGTTCATAGCAAACTTGAGCATTTTTATAGAGATAGGTGATTTTGCACAAATCTCTTGCGCCCATTCATAAGCAGTATCTTCTAGCTCTGCATGAGGGATTACGGCATTTACCATACCCATCTCGTAAGCTTCTTGTGCAGAATAGTTTCTACCTAAGAAGAAAATTTCTCTTGCTTTCTTTTGACCTACCATTTTTGCGAGATATGCACTTCCGTAACCACCGTCAAAAGAGGTTACATCTGCATCTGTCTGTTTAAAAATTGCGTGTTCCTTACTTGCGAGTGTTAAGTCACACACTACGTGTAAACTGTGCCCTCCTCCTACCGCCCATCCTGGAACAACTGCGATTACAGCTTTAGGCATAAAACGTATAAGACGTTGTACTTCTAATATATTAAGTCTATGATATCCATCTTCTCCTACATATCCTTCTTTACCACGTGCTTTTTGATCACCACCTGAGCAAAAACTATATACACCATCCTTAGATGATGGTCCTTCGGCAGATAAAAGTACTACCCCTATAGATGTATCCTCATTTGCATCATAAAAGGCATCATATAATTCCTTTGTAGTATTAGGCCTAAATGCGTTGCGCACATCTGGCCTATTAAATGCTATTCTCGCTACACCATTACTCTTCTTATAAGTGATGTCCTTATATTCTTTGGCCGTTTGCCAGTTTGGCTTATCCATAAAATGCTATTTTAGCGTAAAAATAATTCTTTATTCCTAGAACGATGAAAAAAGTAGTACTAAGTGTGATGCTTGTTTTTGCTTTCGCGAAAGCGTACTACGCACAAGAAGTCACCACCGCTCCCTATATTTTTACAGATACTATTGATTTACAAGCTACAGCTGTTATAAATCAAGGTGTCACCGGAGCCTGCTGGAGCTTTAGTACCACTTCTTTTTTAGAAAGTGAAATACTTAGACTTACAGGAAACAACGTGGATGTGTCTGAAATGTATACGGTGAGGAATATATATCCAGAAAAAGCAAATAACTATATCATGAGACAAGGTAGCGCACAGTTTTCTGAGGGTGGCCTTGCTCATGATGTGCTACATAGCGTTGCAAATTATGGGCTAGTTCCCGACGCTGCTTATACTGGACTTGCTGATACAGAAGAAACACACAATCATGCCGAAATGGTAGCTGTATTGCATGCCATGCTTAACACCTACGTTGATAACCCAGGGCGTACCTTGAGTAAAAACTGGAAAGAAGCTATCAATAAAGTTCTGGACGTATACCTAGGAGAAAATCTATCTACATTTGATTACAATGGAAAAACCTACACCCCAAAAGAGTTTGCAAGGGAAATGAAAGTAAACCCAGAAAATTATATAACGCTTACGTCTTTTACACACCAACCATTTTACACTTCATTTATACTTAATATTCCTGATAATTTTTCAAATGGATCAATGTACAACCTGCCTCTAGATGAATTTATAGGTAATATAGATCACGCACTAGACAATGGCTTTACAATTACACTTGACTGTGATGTGAGCGAACTTACATTTTCTTCAAAACATGGCGTGGCCATCATTCCTTCTCGTGATGACAATAAGAGAATTGCAGTCTTAGGCCCAGAGCCAGAAAAGAATATCTCGCAACAGTATAGACAAGAGGAATTTGAAAACTACAATACTACAGATGACCACTTAATGCACATTATAGGTAGGGCTACAGACCAAAATGGAGAAATTTATTTCAAAGTAAAAAACTCTTGGGGGACAGATCCTTCTACAACTAAGTATCATGGATACGTATATGTGAGTGCCGCTTATATGAGATTAAAAGCTATATCTGTACTTCTACATAAAGATGGTCTCCTAAAGAATACGGGACAAAAGATTTTTAAATAACATCGGCATAAAAAACATTTTAATCGATAATAAACATACTTCCTTTAAAAAACTATCACACAATGTAGCCTAAGTATGAAAATACGATTGCCTACTATCTTTGGGTGTTAAAATAAACAAAGGTGTATGAAAATAAGCGATTTAAAATCTAAAGAAGAAATAGTAACTACCTACCATCTTGATATTGGATCTGTTACTATGTTTGATACTTATGTCGTAGCTGAATTTAATGAAGGTATATTATTAGATACTCAGAACTATCAATATCTAGCTGAACTTATTAAAGATCATTTTGATCATTTAGAAAGTTTTGGGTATGTTTCAAATAGGCTTAATGCCTATGCCATTGAGCCTATCGCACTTATGGCTAAGTCTCCATTTAATATTCCAAAAGCAAAGGTAGCTATTGTAAGCTATAATGAGACTAGTAAAAAATCTTCTGTATTTGAGAGTAATTTTTATATGTATAAGCCAGAAATATTTGATAACTTACCAAACGCGCTTGCGTGGATCACTAGTGAAAAGCTTGTTCCAAATTGCTAGACATACATTTAAAATCTTCCCTATATAAAAGCAACAGGCAGCTCTATGAGCTGCCTGTTGCTTTTATCACTTTAATTATTGCAATCTAGTCTATAAGATGAATTCCGTCTTCCTTTATAAGAATTTTACGATCTCTGTATAGGGTCCCTATTGCTTTTTTAAAACTTTTTTTACTTAAACCTAATTGGTTCTGTATATCCACGGGATCAGATTTATCATGCAAAGGCATGAATCCATCGTTTGCTTGAAGTTCATCAAAAATATATTGCGCATTAGGCTCAATACTTTTGTATCCTTCTTCTTGTAATATTAAATCTATTTTTCCATCTGGGCGTATTTTCTTTACCCATGCTTCTAGTTTATCACCAGTTCTAATATCTTCAAAAATATCTTCCTTGTAAATAAGACCTTTATGTTTACCATTTACAATTGCATTTGCTCCACGGTCAGTAATATGAGAAATAATGACTTCTACTTTATCAAACTTCTTTACCTCAATATTATCGTTAGATAAATATTTCATGGTTTTACTTGTAGCTGCGAGTCTAGTAGATTTTTCATCTAGATACATGTAAACAATGTACCAACTACCTACTTTCATAGGTCTTGCTTGCTGAGCAAAAGGGACAAAAAGCTCTTTTTCTAATCCCCAATCTAGAAAAGCCCCTACTTCATTTACCGCTGTACAACGTAAGTATCCAAAATCATTGAGCTCAATATAGGGCTTAAGAGTTGTAGCTACTGGTCTTTCTTCATGATCTAAGTAGACATATACATTGAGTTCATCCCATATTTTATATTCTTCTGGAACATACTTATTAGGCAACAATACATCATCTCCCGCTTCATTAGAAAGAAAAAGCCCAGGCTCTGTCTCTCTATCTATTCTCATTATATGGTACTTTCCTATCTCTAACATAATCTTAATTAAAGTGCAAAAGTACGATTACTTAAACTACAAACAATCATCTGCTCCAGACTTAATCTTTATGATTAAAGCTAAGTAAAATAATTATGTGTTATGCCATATCTATCACTGCTATAATTTGAAATTTATTCGAAATAAAAAACGCCTTGACTTTACTGTCAAGGCGTCTCAAAAAAGTTATAAAAGTCGTCTATTTATAAACAGACTCTTTCTTGAAATGCTTTGCTAGCATATAGTATACTACTGCACGGTATTTACTACGATTAGACTTTCCGTATGTTTCAAGAACACTATCGATAGCCTTATCTAAGTCTGCACTATCTGCAAGACCAAGCTTTTTTATTAAAAAATTATTCTTCACAGTAGCAATTTCTGTAGCAGAACCTCCAGAAACTGTAGATGAATCTTTGTTATAAATAGAAGGACCACAACCTATAGTTACTTTAGTTAAGAAATCCATGTCTGGCGTTACTCCGCATTTGTTTTTTAAATCATCTGCATACTTAGCGATGAGTTCTTCTCTTTTGCTCATAATTGTATTGTTTCTTGTTTAGTTATTTTATTAATATCTCTTAAAGATAAACAAAAAGCTAAACTCAACTTAAAAAAGATTACTTGATAAAATTAAAATAATCAAGTAGCACTTTATCGTTGATTTTACGCGGCGTGAAGATTTCTAGTAAAGTAGGTTTATCATTTGATACATATAACTCCGCTTTCGCGAAAGCGCAACTCTCCTCACTATCTGCTTTTAAGTATTTGAAATTATACATCTCACATAACTTCTCTGCCGAAAGGTCGTGCGTAGTTTCAAAAAACTCATCAAAGTTATCTGTGTTCTTATCCTTATTAGGTAAAATACGGAAAATGCCTCCTCCACTATTATTAATTACAATAATTTTAAAATTATCTGGTATACTTTTATTCCACAGCGCATTGCTATCATAGAAGAAACTTAGCTCTCCTGTGATAAATGTAGTGGGCTTAGGGCTTACCATAGCTGCACCTATCGCTGTACTCGTGCTTCCATCTATACCACTAGTTCCTCTATTACAATAAACCTCAAGCGTTTTATTAACATCAAATAGTTGTGCATATCTCACGGTACTACTATTACCTAGTTGTAACATTGAGTGATCTGGAATCATACTGAGAATATGGTCAAATGCTTTAAAGTCGCACCATTCCATTTGTTTGATATACTCTGTATGCAGCATATCACGTTTTTCTCGTATGGTAAGCCATTCCTGTTGGTAAACACTCTCAGTGTATGAAGTGTGCTCTTGCAAGTTTTCTAAAAAGTAAGAAGCAGATGTTTCAAAATGTTTATTTAGACAGAAGTAAGTGTCGTAAGCTTTCTTTACATCTACATGCCAGTGTTGCTGTGGCTGATAGTTTCTAAGAAAGGCTTTTACCTTCTTTGAAACTACCATCCCTCCAAAGGTCAATAAAATATCTGGCTGTAACGCTTTAAAACCAGCATCATCTAGACTACCAATGATGTTATCTATGCGCGTAAAAAAATTAGGATGAGAAACATTTGAAGTCGTCTCTGTAAATACAATTACACTAGGATCATTACCTAGCATATCAAGTAATGATTGTTCCATTACAGTAGGCCCTTGCACGCCAATTATTACAAGCTTACGTGTTGCATTATTCCAGCTATACATATATGGTTGTAACTCGTCTAAAGATAACTGATCAATAATGTTATGAGGTGCTACTTCTATAGGTTTTGCTATCGCCACATCTGTCATTTCATATAAAGGCTCATAAAAAGGAACATTGATATGTACTGGACCAGATTGCTCTATCGCTATATTAAGTGCTTTATTAATCTCTTGATCATTATGTCGCTGGCTTTCCCTTATTTTCTGAGCAACCTTAGTATCTGTAACCTCATTTACAGGCACTAATTCGGAGTATAAGTTTGCCGAATATAAAATGTGATTTTCAAAAACGTTCTTTTGTCTTATTGTTTGTCCATCTCCTATATCTATGCGTTCTATAGGTCTATCTGCGCTTATAGCAATAAGCGGGATATCACTGTAAAAAGCTTCCGAAATAGCAGGATAGTAATTAAGTAAAGCACTACCAGAAGTACATACTATAGCCACAGGTTTTCTTGATTGCTGCGCGATTCCTAAAGCTACAAAAGCAGCACAACGCTCATCTACAATGCTGTAAGCTTTTATATGTGGATTTTTTGTAAACTCAATAGTGAGTGGTGCGTTACGAGATCCTGGAGATATAATAACGGTATCGATTCCTTTACTTAAGCAAAGGTGAACGATAGATTGTGCTACAGGGATTTTAGAGTGAATCATTAGAAACAAAAATACAATATCTCCCATTTAGAATTGAGTAACTCTAATCAGGAATTACAGAAATTTTACATTACAAATGCATTGGCTATCTGCCTATTTTAAACGCAATACTCTGGCAATTGTTTGGAGTTTATGTACCGTTTCTTCCCATTCTGATTGAGGATCACTAGATGCTGTTATCCCTCCTCCTACATATAACTGTGCTCCACCAGCATCTACCTCCATACATCGTAAGTTTACAAATAAATGAGTATGCTTTTTTATAGCCCCATAAGCAAGATTCTCAACATTCCTTCTTGTAGTCGCTCTCTTTTTTTCTGTTATGAGATTAAGTTCCCCTAAGAAACCTGTGTAATAAGATCGCGTGTATCCCTCATGAGTGAGGATAAACTCCTTGGCTTCGCTTTTAGGCAACCCACAAACTGCGGGTGTAGGATGTAGTGCGTTAATGACGGCTGCTATACTCGTTTCATTTTCATTTATGATTGCAGAAATATCTGTTTTAAGATGTAGTAAGGTTCCTGCTTGTTGTGTAGCAACACCAGACACTTTAAGATCTTCTACCAGTGTTCTTAAATTTTTTATAATGGAATCTGTTACAAATTGTTGCTCCTCCATCTCTTTTGCACCCCAGATTACATCTCCAGTATTTGCTACTTTCTTTGTGCCGGCAAGAGACATGGTATGTAAGCGTCTATTATTTATTGATAGTAATGTTTCTGGAGTCGCTCCTAGCCATAAGCCTACTTGCGGGTGATACCAGCAGTACACAAATGCAGACTTGTAGGCAGCTAGTAATCGCTTAAATATTTTAATAGGCGACTCATAGTTGTGGGGAATCTGTTGCTTTCGCGAAAGCACCACTTTCTTCATAGCTGTATTTGCTATAGCTTTAATTCCTTTGCTTACTAACTTCACATGAAAGTCACGCGCCTCCTTCAGATGGGTAACGACAATAGGTTCTTCTTCTAAAATAACATCACTGTCAAAATATTCTAATTCCATTGCAAAGGCCTGCTCGCTTGGAATTAATACAGTTTTTGTAGTGGTTGTATCAAAAGGAGCAAATACAAAACCACTTTCTGAAAAGTCTGTAACTTCATGAAAAGTTTCATCATCTTGTAAAAGCGCATACATCTTTTCTTCATTAGGTTTACTATACACTACAAATGGTAGCGCATTATCAAACTGCTCTTCGATATAATTAAAAAAATCTGTGCTAGTCATTACTTTCTAGGCAAAGCGATTGTCGTTAACTTACATTTTGAAATAAGCGCATCATCTTCATCTACCACATCAATATTCCAAAGCTGGGTTGTCCTTCCTTTATGAATGATAGTAGCCTTTGCATACACCATCCCATTGCGCTTACTCTTCACGTGATTTGCAGAGATTTCTATACCTCTAATAGTAAATCCTTGATCAAGAAACATAAAGCTAGCGGCGCTTCCTACACTTTCTGCAAGAGCAACCATCGCACCGCCATGTAACACTCCGTCTGGTTGATGGACTCTAGGTGTAACAGGCATTTGTGCTACCAAGAAATCTTCGCCAAAATCTGTATAGGTAATATCCAGCGTCTCCATCAACGTATTCTTACAGCTCTCCGCTAGACGTGCTAGTACTTCTTCATTAGTGTTTTTCATGTACATTTAATTAACAAATAAATTATAAATACTATCTTCAATCAAATTTCGTTAATAATGAACACAAAACCCTCAATTATGATTAAAAAGACGCTTGCCATCACGATACTCCTTTTATCAATGATCTCTTGTGATACAATTGATGAACTTACCATGTTTGAAATAGACTATACCACAAATTTTACTATTCAAGCCACAACTATTTTAGATACACCCTTTGACATTGTAACTCCAGAAGTCACTACAAACTCTGAGTCAACATTTGAAAATAATAATACCAACTCAGACCTGGTTGAAAGTGTAAAGTTAACAACCCTAAGGCTAGATCTCCTTACTCCTGCAAGTGGGGACTTTGACTTTTTAAATGAAATTTCGATTTTCATCATTGCAGATGGTCTTCCAGAACAGCTTATTGCCTCAAAAGTAGCAATTCCAGAAAATGGAGCTCGCACACTTACATTAGATATAGAGAATGTCGAGCTAGAAGCGTACATTAAAAGTGATGCCTACAGATTGCGCACAGAAACAACTACAGATCAAACCATAGAATCTGATCATGAAATTGAAATCTATACTCAATTTAAGATAGATGCAAAGATTTTAGGAGTATAATAACTCATAACATATCGCTTCTTACAAAATGTGTCGTATTTTTAAATACGACACATTTTTTTTGATATGAAAGTAAA
>ENA-ORXC01002151-ORXC01002151.1-marine-metagenome-genome-assembly--contig:-NODE-2151-length-10961-cov-5.874035_pt1 | contig 10961 bp, 18 predicted proteins | sample MGYA00237865_ERZ511478 | MGnify/ENA metagenome assembly ERZ511478 | reverse complement strand
CCTTTCCATTGGTCCACGTACGCTGTTGAATGATTGCAACCACTCTGCAACCGCCATTTTTTGGAGGTCAGCAATACTGCATGATTATGTGCCACGACGCTCGCAATTCCGGGCCGAGCGCTCTGCGCGTGCCAATAGTCTAATTTCCTCACTGCCACACCATCTTTGAGTGCCACGATGTTTGTCCAACATGACTTCGCAGGCCGCCAGGGCGGGGCATGGCAGTGGCATGAATGGGTTTTGTGCTTTTCAACTCATCACCTCCTCGTGGACGCCGTGCCCGCCCACAACGACGCCGACGACACCGCCTCAGCTCCACTATTCGCCACCGCTCTACCCCGTCAACGTGCGGCGCACCCGTAATCGTCCGCCATGGAGCCAACTGTCAAGAAGGTGGTCGGCCTGGGGCGTGGCCTGGCGTGGTCGCCACCTGAGTTGCTCGCCCTTGCTGAGACGGCCCCCCTCGTGCTCCAAGATGCTACAATTGGGAGCGGTCAAACAGCGGCCGCGCTGCAACGCCGCATTCACAGCCGTTTTGCGGCGCGTGCGCCACCTGCGGCGGGCACCAAGCCGGAGTCCGGGGGCAACTTCGACCCGCGTCGCTGGGGGGGGCGGACTGCTCGGGCGTGCAAAGTGCGGTGGGACGCCATCAAGGCCTCCTGCATCTTGTACAAGCAGGCCGTGGATTTTGTGGACGGGGCCAACAAGACTGGGAACCCGACGGGCACGGAGAAGGCCAGGTGCTACCTGGCCTGCTTCAATGCGCACGTCGATGGGTCCGGGATGGGCGGAAGGTCGAAACATCTCACTACAATTGCTCGAGACGCTTTTTACCCGATCGGTCCGTCGTTTGAGTACCTTTCCTGCTGCCATGCTCTAGTCAAGAACACCAACCTACTCGTGACGTCTGGAGAGGATCAGGACCCTGGTGTAGCCGGCAAAGGAATATTAAGGGGTGTGGCATCGAGTTGGTAGGAGCTGCTTGGGAGGACCCTCGGGGTGCGGAACGAGAATCTGCGAGCGGCCTTGCAGGCGATGGGAGAGCCGCCCACGCCGGAGCTGCAGGCGACGGATGCAAGGAAGCAGAGGGAGCTGGTGGTTGTGATGGAGTGGAAAAGGATGGGGTTGGTCCCCACCAGGCAACTGGTGCGGCTGGGAGCAGCCCTCGAGTTGAGCGGCCGGGAGGAAACAAGGCCGCAAAGCGAAACAAGGTGCTTAAGCGCAAGGCCGAGGCTGAGTTGGTCGAAGGAAACGAGGAGGGCGCGGCAATCATGGAATAGCTGTGCTCCCTGGCGGAGGCCATCACGCAAGATACCAAACTCAAGCGGCGGCGCCATGAGGAAAATGTACGAGTTCAAGCGCACAAGCGGGCCCTCGTTACGTTTTATTCGCTCTACGGGGGGGTTTCGACGTCATTGGCGGAACGGCGAGCCGCACTGGATGAGCTGCAGCAAGATTACACGCCGAAGGCGGCCGCAACGAACGAAGCGACGACAACCGACTTTGGGAGTAAACCGGGCCTCGCTGCTGACGGTGGGGGCACCCCTCCACCCGCCGTTTACACCAAGACCCTTGTCCATCCCAAGGACCCTGCCGGCGCGCCGGCAGATGCCCTGTGACGCGCACGTCAATGCAGCGCCGCAGTTGACGGCCAGACTTCGAGACATAGAGCGGGCAGGAGTATAAGCGAGATAGCCAGGTACGATAGAGCCGAATGGTGCGGTGATTGTCTGCTTGTTGTGTGCGTCTTTGACCGAAGCGTGTCACCCAGACCCTACTCACGAGTCTCACCGCCACCCCCCTGCGCACTTGAGCCACTCTGTCCATCCCGAGTGCGCATGTGCGACCAGCTAGGCACCACCACCAACCCTATGTCAAGATCATCCCGGACAATAGTCAGGACGCGGACAACCGGGGAGCCCTGAAAATGTGCGTGTTGGGCTGCTCTTGGGGTGGGGCGGCGGGGGGGTCTGTACAAGGGGGAGCTGATGACTTTGCCCCTCTCTCTTCACGAGTTCTTATTTCCTATGGAGCGCGACTTTGGAGCCGAAGTGCGTGTTCGTGGCGCAAGAACTGACGTTGTGGTGATTTTTTCCGTGTATTTCTTTGTTGTCACCACTCTGTCCGGAGTCGGTGGACCTCCACCTCGACCTGCTTGACCTTTGGGTGATTTTTCTGCGGCAAAAAACTTTGCTTGGATGCTGTGTGCAGGTTCTGTGGCGCGCGGAGCTTTAGTGTGCGGCAGGCGGCGACGCGGTGGCCGCCGACTTGGCATCCATGCGTGCGTTCTTTATGCCTCTGAGTCGGGGGGGTAGGGACGGGGGTGTGCCAGAAAAGGGGAACTTCTCACCATGATATGTTTCCTTTAGTGGCGTCATAGTGGTTCTATTAGGTGCGTCATGCTCAACGGGAGAGTGCGTAGAACCTGCATAGTTGGTGAACATGCATGTTGGTGGCGCTACTCGGCCTCAGTTTATATCTCACTCTCAGTGCTCGCGCCCCCTAAGAACGCCTCCGTCCCCTCGTTAAACTCATCTCCACTGCTCGCTTCTGCCTTGTTGTCACCTGAGCGGGCGGACAGGTTTTCAGACAGCGCGACTTGAAGGTCGTGGTGATGTTTGCGGTTTCCACCTGGCCAGCTCCTTGGTGCAACCACTCAACAAGAGCGATGGGCTCTTCTGGCGCCGCGATCTTGTGGTAGGTCGTCATGCCCACATCTTCGGCCTCGGCAGCATCGGCCGCCACTCGGGCGACGCGCGTGCCCGTGTATGTGGCATTGCGCTCCCTCACGGTTATGTTATGCATAATGACGCATGCCTCAATAATCACGGCCATGTCCTCTTGAAACCACAGAGCACACGAATGCCGGAGAAGGCGGTAGCGACGGAAAAGAGCGCCAAAGAACACTTCGATGGCCTTTCTAACGCCCTCTTTGTGCTCGCCAGAAGTTTTCTGCTTCTTGTTTAGGGGAATTTTGTACGTTTTGACGAAGACCCGCCAATCAGGATAGATGCTGTCGGTAATGTACTAAAACCAGGTGAGTGCCATTCCAGCGATGGTTTCCTTTGGCCGAGACGGTGGCCACTCGCCGCGACGGATGCGCTGGAACAGCGTAGACGACTAGAGGATGTCTAAGTCGTTCTTGGAGCCGGGCACGCCAAAGTTTAGGTGCCAGCAGTACAGGTAATCGTGGCACACCGCCTCCATCTGCAGCGTCGGGATCTTGCTCGTACCCTTGTAGTTTCCATGCCACCCGACTGGACGCGCGTCCCACTCCGAACCAGCGCAGTCCAAGCAGCGCACGAAGCCGGGAAAACTCAGACGCTCGTACTCATTAGCAATGGTTTTCAGCTCCTCGGCGGACGGGTCACGGAGGTATTCGTTCTCAAAGTGATGAACAACAGCGCGTGAACACTGCTTCACGGATTCCGTAGCAGTGGATGACCCGATGTTGAGGTAGTTCCACACAGCCATGGATGACAAACCATCGACGGGCTGTATGAAAACGGCGCACATCTTCTGGTACGTAGAGCACGATTGGCATCCGGTCGCGTCGCGCCTTGATTCGTCAAAGTAGGACTCCTTCACCAACTCTACTGGAATGCGCTCATACACAGCCCTCGATATGCGCTATTTCTGGTAAAATCGGGCGGGCGAAGCCGCCGGCTGTCCGTCGCTGTCGGGACAGAAGTAGTCCCTGTCCAGCCCCTTGGCGGCATGCAGCCGCAGAGAAGATGAATTGGGCAGCCGCCCTGGTGTTGACCCACCGCAACGGGCCAAGTTGCGGAGTCTTCGGCGGCGAAGAGCACGGCGAGACAAAAGGCCGACCGCCGCCGCGGCCGCCACCGCAGACAGCACCACCTCCGCACATGATGATGATGATAAAGAAGTGCTTCAAAGCAGCTGGGCGGCCGCGTCGGGATCCATGACAACTGCAAATAGGGCGTCGTGCAAAGGGGAGAGTAGGGGTCGTGGGGCTCGTGGGGCATGCGATGTCGTTGTAGGCTCCCAAAGTCGGCGACGTCGACAACGCCACATTGTGCCGCGCAGAGGACAGATGGAAGCATGAGGTACAATTGGATGGAAAGTGCACAATGGATGCGAAAAAGTCAAAACAACATTCCGCGTTGTGGTGCGCGCACCGCTGGAGCACAATGATTATCGGGGGCACCATATTATAGGGGATCCACTCACATCACGCCACGATTCCGGAAGAAATCACCATATTATGGCGTTGGTACGCAATGCTGGCCTTTTTCTGAGATCCGTAGTCATTTCGGCTGTTTGCAACGTGCTCCCGCCAGCCATGCTGCAGCCTGAGCTGCCAAGCAGCAGCTGACACTCGCCTGGCGCCCCAAGCGCCCACACAGCGCACTGCTGGTGCCGGCAAAAGCCGCCCACCTGAACTCATTGAGACATGGCCAACTGGAAAGCACTTGCCCCATCCACTGCCGCATCGGCGATTGACCGTGGACTCGACGGCCAGGAAGAACCCCACCCCGCTTCCACTTTCCTTCCTTCGCCCATCTCCTCACCATTCTTTCTTGCCTGTACAACGTCTGACCCCGTGCGTGCCTACACCACAGTGTGCTCCGACCCCAAGCGTACTGTCTGCAACTTTTGAAAAAAGCAGTTGTCCTCCAACGTCACCTTCCTCGAGCGGCACATTGCGTCCAGCTTCTGCACCGACCCCCAAAACGTTAAGCGGAAGATGTCCGATCGCCTTTTGGCTTGAAAGCACAAGGCTGCCGTCGACACCAACCGCATGCGGCGCCTGAAGCGAAAACTGGACGATTCGGCGGGAGACGGATAGTCGGCAGGGGGAAAGAAGTCGGCTACTGGCGTCGCAATGGGCCAGCCGACGGTGGACAGCTACGTGACGGTCACGGTCGAGCAGGAGCGCGACACGGCTGAAGAGCTGTTTTCGCGGTGGGTCTACATTGAGGCGCTCCCGTTCCGGCTGGCCGACAGCGCTATCTTACAGACGGTCTTGTCCAAGCTCAACCCGGCGTACAAGCGTCCCTCCAAGCACTCAATGGCCAACCGCCTCCTGAATAATGCTTTCATGGCGCAAACCGCGGTTGTGGAGCCGTTGGTCCGCCAGAGAAAGGAGCAGGGCAACCTCGTCATCGGCGTCGGCCAGTGGTCGGACTCCAACCTGACCAGCATCAACAACATCGTCCTCTTTACCCCCGTCCCCGTCTACGTGAAGACGGCTGTCTGGGCCGAGGAGCGGAACACGGGGGACAACACGACGGCCTTCTATGTCAAGCGCATCCAGAATCTGGGTCCCCGCAACGTTTTTGCCTTCGTCTGTGACACGGAGAACAACATGCAGGCCGTGTGGGCGACCTTGAAGCTCAAGTACCCGTGGCTATTGGTGTTACCCTGTGCTAGCCATTGCTACAACTTACTTCAAGCGGACCTGTCTGAGCACGTGCTGCTCGCCAAGGGCCTTACGTTTCGTAACAGCATGACCCAGTTTTGGCCGCACCATTCGACGCCTAAGCAGATTCTGAAATGGTGCCAGACGTCCGAGCACGAGGTTGTGCGCCAGCTGGAGCGGCCTGGCGCGACGCGCTGAGAGTCGCAGGTCACTGCCGCCGAGTGCCTCATCAAGACGCAGGCGGTGATGGAGAAGGCAGCCGTCGACGCCAACTTCCGCTCGCGATGCCTGCGGTCCCACACGGCGGCGCAGCAGGAAGCGGCGGCTGAGGCCGTAAAGAAGATCAAGGAAGATGCCAACTGGGACGCCGTTGCCCTCGTCGTGAAGCTGCCCAAGCCTGTGTCCATTGCCCTCGACTTCGGGCAGCAGGACACGCGGGGGCTCGGGTTGGTCATGCACTCCTTCCTTCTGGAAAGGCATGTCAACCCTTTCAGCTTCCCAGCGACGGCGGCGGGGAGGCAGCTGAAACAGTACTGCTTGTCATGTGTGGCGACAAGGCGGACGTACTGCTTCGCGCGGTGCACACACTCGCCTATTGGCTCGGACCTTGCTTTTCCCGCGCCCAAGACCAAACGGACGGAGTTGAGGTCGGTGAGGCGGTTTCCGTGCTCAAGGTGCCGGCTGAGGACCATGACACACGGGCCGCCCTGCTGGAGGCCAACGATACGGACGTGTTAAAGCTGCTCACGGACTTCCCCCGCCCAACCAGCACCAACATCATGGTCGAGTTCACCGGCTTCCGCTCGCGGACGGGCGGGGAGCTCCTCATGGACAGCACATGGGAGGAGGGGACTATTCGCAGCCGCTGAGCTGGTGGCAGGCGTGGGAATCTCACTCGACGACGCTGCTCTCCATCTTCCAGAAGGTGATGAAGCCACCCCTCTCATTCGCCGCTGGTGAGCGCTCGTTTTCCAGCGCCGCCCACCTCCAGGGCAAGCTACGCACCCAGATAGCCCACGCGCGCCTCCATCAGCTCTTCTATGTGTACTAAAACTCTCGCTCCTTAGCGCATCTTCCCATTGGCGTCGGCAACCACGCAGTGGATGCGCCAGTGTTGGGCGTCGGTGAGAAGGCAGCCAAGGACACCGACGCGGTCGGATCTGATTGTGAGGACGGGCTGGACTTTCTCGCTGCAGGGGCATCGAAGGAAAACATTGTCAAGGAGGTGGTGGAATCCATGGGAGTTAAAATTTGTCACTACAGTTGTCAATGTTTTTGCTTCACACCGAGTGGTGGTCAAGCCGGCGTCTTGTCCTACAACGCCCACCTTTGTGGATACACAAGCAGCCTATTCCTCAGCACGAGGTACAAGGGACTATCAAAAGCGGGACAGACGACTTTGATGCGTGTGCCGCAGGCTGTGCTCAGATGGCCATGATCTTCGGTGGGCCCGCCCCCGCCTTTTCTAGGCACTCAATCGCAAAAGGTCTAACAGACGTACAGCCATCCAGTGTATCAGAGTCCCATTGGAACCATCGTCGCGCTCGCGCTGCACGCAGCCCTCATCCCCCTGCATGAGTTTGCCATCCCGCCACACCGCGTCCACGCATCTGCCCCCCTCGTTGACGTCGCGCTCGTTGGAGTGCTTCAAAATCCGTATTTTGATCAGCGATTGATCGAAGAAAAAGGAGAAGGCCGCGAAGATCGTCAGCGTCATGGTCGTGGAGGTGGGCATCTCGAACAGCAGCACGCCCGCCGCGATGACCGACATCAAAATCGCAAGTACCATGCGGCGCGACGCGCGCCAGAGCAGCATGGAAAGGAGGAAGATGCAGTTTCATCTGAGCCTGGGGGGGGGCCGTGCAGAAGCGCCAAAAAGGATGACCAATCAGGCGCCTGCTCGCAGAGAGCGTCTGTCAAGCAGACAAGCAAAACAACACGGACAAGCGTGCCAGCGGCGCGGGCGACACGTGAAGCAGGGTTGCATGACTGGAGGTGCAGCAGTGCCGGGGCGAGTGGACTGCGGGGCGGGGGAGATGCTGGGGGGCGAGAACGACGAAGGTGTCGGTGCTGGGTGGTGACGACTAGCTTGAGCGTTACTAACGTGGGGAGTTGGCTTTTGTGCACCCATGCACATTCACAATGTTGCACCGGACTGAGAAAATGTTGCTCGGCACTTCACGAGTAACATTGTTTCTGCGCAATTCCTTCTTGCAAGTCCACCCCCTCTAGGGACGTGGAGCACACTTGTGCCTTGAATTCAACATGCCGCCATCCCCAGTCGTTACCTCCGACATATATATTTCATTGAATCTGGCTTTGTTGAAGGTAATGGTGGCCACCCTGGTCTCACGCCATGGTGCCTGCATGCCACGGGGCACGCATCCTTTTGGCGTTGGATGGCCACATTCGGAATAGAGATGTGCATTCTTACGCCACGTCGTGAAATTTCAAGAAGATTTCAAGGCCCCTGGCACGGACCCTGTCCTCCATGAATTTCAGGTAGCATGAAATTCTTACGCTGTCTTACAAACGTGTCTCCTTCGGAGTGTCCCGAGCGTCCCAGTGGCGCTTCACAGGCGCGGGTTATATTTCTTCGCGCCGCTGCCGCGGCCACCGTCGAGTCTGTCGCGACGAAGCGGGGGGGCGGGAGCGAGGAGGCGGGTGGCGACGGCGATCGGGCGACCGGACCAGTCGCACGGTGCAACGAGCACCAATATGATGCAAGGAACTCCGGGCAGTGAGTGGTGGAACGTCGTTTTGTGACGACAAATGGTGGCCGTTTCGGACGTAGAATCGCTCTGGGGGCCCTTCTTACGGCCTTTCGCCCGTCGTAAGCCGAAACGTTTCACTCCGGAAGACAGCGTTGCTCTAGTTCGGAACCATGTTTTGGCGGAGCGCTTGGAGCGCCGCCAAACGGGCCTGCTTGGACCCCAGTGCCGTTTTTCTGCCGTTCCAGCTCCGAAATTAAGCGATCGCGCATGCCCCACACGAGACCGAATAGAAGACTGCAGTACGTGAGGAGGGGCTATTTTTTGACCGTCACACCCTAGTTTTGGAGTTCGGACTGGCCACCAATGACCGGTTGGCCAAACGGTGCCACGTTTGGCCACGTTTGGATTTCTGGGCGGTTGGCTCCATTGCTGGACACGCTCTTACTCGGCAATGTGATCTGTGGGAGACGCCACTGGAGGAGCAGAGGCTGCTTCGGCGGACGGTGGGGGCCCTTTGGCAGCTCCACCGTTGAGTCGTCGCGGTGGTCGGAAGGCAAGCGACTCTAAAATGGAGTCTGAGGTGCTGCCTGAGTTCGGTGGAAGGTGCTCTCATTGCCGTACGATTATTAAGAACAAGCACCAGAACGGAACGCTATTCTCCGAGCACATCTACGCCAGCCACTTAGCGCCGCGCTCGGTTTCGCACAAGATTTGGTCGAAATGCGCTGCGCTGTACCAGTCCGTGCCGCGCCCGTATGAGCCGTCCGCCGCACTCGCGACCGCGTCACCCTCGACCGCAACACCCGCAATTGTTGCTTCGACATTGGTCGGCAGCACTGTGGCGGTCTTGGCCGCTGCTTCAGTAAGTCGGTCGTCTGCGCTGCCGCCATCGACCGGACCTATGCACCAGTTCCTGGACCTTGTTAGCGAAGAGCAGGAGAGCGCGATTGAGTCGGCCATTCTGAAGAATCTCTTTGTCAACCGCGTGCCGTTCCTCGTGGTGGAGAGTCCAACATATCTCGCCCCGCTGAAGGCGCTGCGCCCCGCCTACTTCGAGCGAAACCTCTTCCCCAACCGCAAGAAATTGGCCGGACCTGCCCTCAGTGAGCTTTACGCCGAAGTATGGGAGCTCCTGCTTAGCTTGTTGGCGTCATGGTGCGTTCGGCGCAAGGCTGTTCTAATCCCAGACGCATGGGAGAACGTCAAGCACCACCACACTGTGAACCTTCTGGCGGTGGTGGGTGACAAGATTTTCTTTTCGGAATCGGTGTACTGCTGGGACGAGGGTCAAGATGCGGTCGGTCAGGCGCGTCTGGTACAGGAGAAGCTGTATCAATACAGCGGCACGGGCTCACTTGTCGCGCTGGCGACCGACAACGCGTCGGCTTGCGTGGAGATATGGCGGCTTGTGTCAGTGGCCAAACCCGCCCTCGTCTCCCTCAACGACCAGGCCCATGTGACCAACCCTGTCATTGGAGACTTTTGCAAGGTGCCGTGGCTGCAGATGCGGCTCTCGACGGCCACTACCGTGCCGTCGTTCTTACGTCGGAAACACTGCCTGCTGGCGTCGTAAGATTCGTCTAAAGACTCGTACAAGAAGTCTCTGCACGTGAAAGCCGCGAAGAAGAAGCAGACGGCGGTGGCGTACATTACGCCCAGCGATACGGGCTTCCTCTAAGAATCTTTAATTGTTGCTGACGTGCGCGCCAAACTGCCGCGCTTTGAGAATTCTTCTAGAGCGCGACAATGGAGCCCAGCGTTTTCGCCTGATTCAGCTGAGGACTGCTAGCGCACGGGTGGCGCTGGCCGACTTTATTGCCGCGGCTGAATCGACTTCTGAGACTCGGGACAGGGCGGCCGCCAGTAGAAATCTGGACCCCGTTTGTGCCTACCTTCGACTGTTCGACGGCCATTACAGCCGCTCGTCTCTCATGCTGCTGGCCACGAGAGGCCTTGAGCAGGAAGCTGCGGCCATGGAGTTGCAGACGCGCTCCGAGGGGTTTGCCTGCACAGCCTCGGTTGTGGTATTCTCTTTGCTAGTGGGGGCAGTGCTAAAGCGCATGTACCGACCATCTGACAGAAATGTCCGTGTGCTGCTGCTCTAAGACATCTACTATCTGGCGCCGGCGCTGGACCCGCGAGGTTTCTACTCCCAGGCTATTGGCGTGCCCGACGACTAGGAGCGCGCGCTGCGCGCCATCTACCTGTGCTTCATCCGCTCGCCGACCGTCTTGACAGGTGACGAGCTGCAGAGGATGGACGAAGACGTCCGCATGGGGCAGATCCGCCCTCAGTTTACGACGTACGCGGCCTTATCTGGGTCCTTTACGTACGGCTCGGCCGTGGAAAGAACTCCGGGCGCGCCGCTGGACCTAGTGGGTGTGATGACCTCCAAATGGGACTTGTGGGGCTGGTGGTCTACGTACGGTGAGAGCGCGCCGCAGCTGAAAGCGATTGGTCAACAGCTGACAGGTACGGAACCTTCCTCCTACCCCGTTGAGCGCTCGTTCTCGTTGCAGAAGTCGGACCGCTCGCTCGTGCGCAACATACTCACGCACAAAAAGGTCTCCAAGCTCGCTTTTTCCACACCAACGTAAACTTTCTGGGTGGCTACGACCTCGACGCCGAGCATCTCGAGTTTCTCAAGTCGATTGTGACAGACTCGGACAATAATGATGACGTTATTGCTGACCTCCAAAAAAAGGGGGTTGCAGAGTGGTTGCAATCATTCAACAGCATACGTGGACCAATGGAAAGGCTAGGAATCATATAAGATCCTTACAGAGTCTCCCCATGCAGCTCTGCGCACTGGAAACGCACATCAGGATCTCAAGAAATCTGAAGAAATTTGTTGATCTCAT
>ENA-ORXC01002149-ORXC01002149.1-marine-metagenome-genome-assembly--contig:-NODE-2149-length-10963-cov-4.651571_pt1 | contig 10963 bp, 8 predicted proteins | sample MGYA00237865_ERZ511478 | MGnify/ENA metagenome assembly ERZ511478 | reverse complement strand
GGGCCCCCTAACAGCCGCTCTAGCGCGACATGCCGACCGTGGGGACGGGTCGTCTGTCAAAAACCGGCTTGTTACCCGTGCGGGGCGGCCAAGTGGCTTCCTGACAGTCGGCTCGAAAGGCAAAGCCGCCTGGGGACTCTCGTGCCAGACCCGGTCAGCCGCGGTCGGGAAGCCTCGGGCGGGCTGGCTGCTTGTCCACCGCCAAACAGTACCTCGCGCGCGCGTGGCGTGCGCGCGCCGGTCATCCACCGACTCGCGCAGGGTGGGACCGGTGCATCAATGGCCACGGATGCGCGGAAAAAGGCGCTTGTTTGGCCAATCATTGGCCAAACAAGCGCTTTTTTCCACGCATGATGGCGCGCAACCACCGGCCGGCGGACCTTGCAAGCAGCACCCGTCCACGTGAAGGGAGGCGTGGAGATGGCACCCAGAGGCTGGGCCGCTCGGCCGCCAAGTGGCCCACCAAAGACTCGTAAAACAGCTGTGGTTCCCGCTCGGCCAACGGATACGTTGACGTATGGCCGCCGAGGTCGCGAGGCGGGGCCCACAGCCGCGCTGGTTCCGCCTCCACTTTGATGCTGTCGCCTGCACATGAGAGGTACGTACGCCCCGCACGAGTTTCCTGACAGTGACCGACGGCGTTGCTAGTCAGCTCGACCGGCCGCCTCTGTCAGTTAGATAGCACGTCAGTCCCGCGGAGCCACGAGTACGTTGAAGCGGCTTCTTCAGTCTGTCGAGCACGTTTCTGGTCGCGTGGTGGAGCGCTGCTCCTGTACGTTCGTACCATCGCCTCGGTGTGTCTCGGCTGACGGGTTGACTGTGGTTGGCCATCGACAAGCAAACGTTGCGGCCGCTGCGTTCCGCGCATGAGCTCGTCCTCGTTTCTCGGTTGGCCATGCAACGGACATTAAGACGGCATTGTTTCGTACGAGCAACGTATGGCCCGCTCCGCCCAGTCAGGTCAGAGAGAGAAGGAGTGATTCCCCATGTCATGAGTGGTCCCAGTCGCTCGCTGCGTGCCACGCTCGTTTTCCTCTCGCAGCGGTCCCGGCGGCAACGAGGTCCGCAGCAGCCGCGAAGATCCCAGGGCCGCCCGGCCTAACGTGCGCATTACACCGTCGGAAAACTGTCCTCTTGAACAGGAGCCTGACCCGGACTCCAGTCAAAGGTACTCCTGAACGGGATTCCGTCGTTCACGGCTGTCGTTCATGACCGGGAGTCTGCCCGAGACAAACTTCCGTTCAGGGGCTCGGGTCGCCAGGTCCTGGCACATGACCTCGAGTCGACTACTCGTCGCGAGGCAGCTCTGCTGCTCAACGCTTACCACAGCCAATCACATTGCTAATCTGATGACTGCCCTCAATCTAAGCGTAAACAAGTCTGGCCGGTGCGTGCGAGGGTGGGAGCGGCGTAGTTGAGGTCGAAAGGACAGCTCGAGAAGTGAGGCAATGGTCGATTCCACCGCCAAGTCCGTTTGCAGGAAACTCGACTGCTGGGTGCGTCTCCTCTGTGTCTTTTAGTCCGCGCACCTGTTGCTACGACGAAGTCGCTGGAGCCGTACACGCCTCTGGCAGTGTGCTGTAGCATGCTTCCTGTGGCATTGGCCTGCTTGCGCGGACCACTGCGACCTTGTCCAGAAGGAAACCGGAGAGCGGGCGTCAGCCGTTGCGGCTGGGAACGCCATGGACATGACAACGTCCGAGCAGCGTCCAAGTCACCAATGCCTTGCGCGCTTGCGTCAAATATCGGGGCGGCCACGCATGACACGGTGGGAGGACACAGTGGGATACATGTTTCTCCTGCGCGGGGAGCACATGGAACGGCGGAGGGCGAGGGAACCCGTGTGGGACGGCTGGCTGGCGTGCTCCGCGTCGACAGCTACCTTGGATGCGCGATTTTTCGACACAGTACTGGCACCTATACGATGGCAGAAAGCCGGTGCATATTGTCCGGCTGACTTGTGCTCTGGACGGTGCCGGTTGAATGGCGACGAGAAGAAATACTACGATATAGAGCTAGAGACGCGAGCACCTCACGCCAGAAGCACTTCTCACTACAGTCGCGCGCGATCCTCGAACTAGTACGCGAAAGCCCACCCGTGCACCCCCAGCAAATCAATCAAAGACCGGGACGGAGCGCGCGGCTCGTCCACGGAAAGAAGGGGTTTGTAAAGTAGCGTGCGGCGCGCCGCTCAGCAGCGTCGATGACTTTGTTGGCCGGCGTTGCGAGAAGACCGAGCCGCTCCGTCAGGTCCCACCAGTCGACCTGCACGTCTTCAGCCCGCAGGATGTTCGTCGCGTCGACGACAGTCAGGGCCGGGTACTCGTCCGTCGCCTGGTCGAATTCCCAGGCCAGTCTCTGGCAACCGTAACGCGACAGGACACAACCAGGGCGAGCGGGTACGCGGCGCATCCGCTGCAGGATGACACAACTGCGGCGCTCGCGACCAAGTGCCCGCAGCACGAGCCGCACCCGACCCCACTGAACCGTGCCGCCCGCGGCCTCGTACCGCACGTATGAAAACCACGGCTTGTTCATGAAGCTGGGGGACGCCCGGAGATGCTGTACCTTTCCAGGAGCTCCCCACTCGAAACGGGCGACAATGCGCGCGGTGTTGTGCAGCGTGACGGACTCAGTGTCGGCCATGCCGAGAATCTCGCCGACCTTGGCCAGCGCCCCTGCCACGTGCACGTCGCCCAAGGCGATGCGCGTGCCGCGACCGGTGAAGGACAGGTCCGCCGTCCGCCTCGGCTGCCCTTCAGACGAACGGCCCGCATCCCCAGCTTCGTCTTCGTCGGCGATGGTGTTGGAGGTGGAGCCGTGGTCGTCCTCGTGCATGCCGCTAAGCACGGCCGACTGCGCCTCGTCACATCTCATCATCTGCAACGCAACGCCGGGACCGCGCTTGTTGCTACGCTCAAACATCCGCTTACACGATGCGTGAAGGCGTTCGTTCTCGGACGTGTCCCCCTCCCACAGGTTCCCGCGCGCCCGCAGCTCGTCTCCGAGGTGCTGTACGAGGCGGTGGAGCTTCGTAGTGTTCACATGACCGTACAATGTCTGGACACAGTCGATGCCCAAGGCCTTGGCCTCAGCGTCCATCGAGTCAATCTGCGCGCCCGTGAGCGCCTTCGTATCGGCGACGTTGTCGCCGAATAGGGCACCTCCCAGCCGCGCCGCACGACAAAATGTGTCGAGAACAGCATCGTGGAGCGGCGCGGTGCCGAAAACCTCGAGGTAGGACGCGTTGTTGACCACGTCGGGGCCTGGGAGCCCGTCGTTGCACGGTCTGCCCCTCGGAGCATTGGTGCCTGGGGTCGAACGAGCCCTTGCATTCTCCCCGTCGCTCGAGTCCGACCCCGCTTCGCCATTGCTGTCCCCGTCGGAGCACGCATCTGACCGACCGTCGTCGCTGTCGGCGTCGGTACCACTGCCGCTTGAATTGGGCTGCTGCAAGAGCGCCGAGTCCCCCGTGGGCGCCACAGGCGCGCCGTCGAGGAGCTCCTCCGCCGGGCTCGGTACGTCTCGCGGCCCAATCATGCCGGCCAGCATGAACGGCCAGAAGACGGAAAAGTGCCGCCAGCTGCGCCCCGTCATTGTGGCCTGTGTGTCAGAAGTGGGCACGAAGCACCTGTTGGGCGAGTGTGTTGGGAGCCATAAAGGAATGAACGTGAAAGATTTGGGAGGGGGACACAAGCACGATTGTCAGAACTCACCTCATGGCAAGTTAACGGCACAGAACTACCGTGAGCTCTGTGACGGTTGGCTGGCACCTCCGTCCCGCCAAAAGGAAAATGGCACTCTGTGCGAGTGAGGTCTACCGCTGCTCGTGTGCGACCAAGAGCAGGCAACCGTACCCCGGCGGCGCAGGAGTGATGCTGCAGTTTCGTCCAAGATGCCAGCCGCGGAGGTTGATAGCGTCGAGGGTTGTAGACACGGAACCGAAGCGAGCGCCGCCGCGGCCCTGGCAGAGAGATAGGAACACCGCAGGAAGGCGCTGAGCAAGCATCCTGAGGATGCCAAGCTTCCACACGTGAAGAACGTCGAATGAAACGACGCGGTAGAGGTTGGTAGCGCCAGTGCCGAGCCCATGGATGGCACCGAGGGCAGGCACGAACGCCAGAGCGCTGTGCTCAGCCCCGAGGGCGCGGCGGCGGCTAGGGCGGGGATCCTCCGCCCGAACAGCAGCGGCAGCTAGTTGAGCATCCAACGTCGCAACAACGTCTCGGTCAACGGCGCGAATCCCCAGCTCAGCGCCACTCATGCTCCGGTCTTCCATGCAAATGGAGCAGAAATACCGACAGCGGTTCCCCATCAGCGCATAGAAGTTGCGCTCCTCTACCTGGTCCACAATCAGGCCGACAACCCTCGGCAGCAGGTACATAGCACCGCGCGTCCCAACAGTGGCCGTCACGCCACTCTCGCTGGCGCGGACGAGGGTCGCCAGCGCCACAGCCAGCGAGCGTTGGAACAGCTCGTTTCGAGCGTCACTCACGACGAGGCGCGCAGCGCCCGTCTTCTCGACCGACTTGGGGATGTGCTCCAGGTACCCGACAGTTACCCACGTACCGCCATTGTCGAGCACATTGACGAATTTTGCACGCACAGGGAACATGTAGTTCGCCCCCGACCACGAGACAACCGCCTCGTCCGCATGCAGCTGCACGGCCATCACGCGCGCATCTGGGCCGTGCAGCTTCCGCACGTGCTGCGCCTCGCCCTGGAGCAGATCGCTGTCGAGTGTGCCATGGCGCACTCTCGCAGTGTCGTCCGCGTCGAGGTCCAGCTCCAGCATCTCGGCAGAATCCCCGAAGGCCACCTCCTTGGCCACTGCCAGAGCGTCCAGCCCGGCCTGCAGAATGTCACGAAAGAAGAAGACGTAAGTGTGGCCGCCGATAGAGATCGGCACCTTCTGCCACTGACGCGCGGCCAACACGCGGTTCACCTCGCGGCGCGTCCCCGTAAGGAATGAGCGCGGGTTGGGGAAGGTGCGAGTCACCGGGCCCCGCGCCGACGTCCCGCGAGTCGCCTCCGTCTCGATGAGCTGGAGTGAGCGCGCGTAGCGCACTTGGTCGCGCTCGGTTAGGCCGCTACCACCGGCAGTCAACGCAAAACGCAACGCAAAGCGCAGCGCAGCGGAGTTAAAATCCGAGGCGCGCGTACCCCATACGGGATCGACGACGAATTGAGCCGCTGTCGCATCAGGTAGACGTTCGTAGTAAGCACGGACGCGCGCCGCGGCACTGCTAGGGACGATGGCCGGCGCAGCGATTGCGACAACCGCGTCCTCCGCAAGATCCTCGATGGCGCCGTACATGTCGCCGACGTCGTAGACCTCTTCAGTGTCGGCACCGCTGTCCGACTCGCCAGTGGTGCCCGAGAGAGCACTGAGGGACTCGCTGCTTCCGTCTCCATCAGAGTCGTCGTCGTGGTTGCCCATAGGGCCATTCACTCCCGGGCTGCACACGTCCGTGCTCCCCGCGAGCGGGGGCGGCTCGACGCCGTCGTCGCCTTCGCCGCTAGACAACAGCGGCGTCTCGTCCATGGCATCCATCTTCGTGGCCATCTCTTCCAAAGGCGCCGCCGCCACCGTCTGCGACGGCGCGGTGCCCATGTCGACGTCAGTGCCCAAGGAAATTGCCGCCGTGTCACTCACAACGGCGGGCGCGGCGTCCGTGGCCGCCGGCTCCAAGAGCATCGGACCGGTGGCGTCGGCCATGGCGTTGAAGGACCCGAACAGGAGGTTGATTGGCTGCGCCCCCGTCGAGCGCACACCGACGAGGCGGCTCTCGTGGGGGTGGCTGGACTGCATGTGACGCGCGACGTTGGCGGCGTTGCCGAAGGTGGAGTAGCAGTAGTCGCAGCGGTGCACCGTGCGCGACATGGTGGCCGCCGTCGCCATGAAAGCCTTGTGCTTTCGCTGTCACGCGGGGAGGGCGGTGTGGAGGTAGGAGTGCTTGTCGTCTGGGGGACTGGCGTTCGAGACGCAGGTACAGGTGGCTGTAGCAAAGGTCAAGCATTGGGAAAGTCAGCAGCCAGTCCGTGTGAGCGTCAATCGGGGCACTCTTGTAGGAGCCTCAACCAACGAGCTCGCCAGCGTGTGTGAAACGTTCCCAAGCCCCACCGAGACAGCGGAGCTCCACCGCTGTGAAGATGCACCTCCGAAACGCCCACTCCGCAGATGCCCCCTCGGAGTCACGGACGTATCTCCGCTCCCTCTGAGGCTGCTATCGCCCCCGCTCCGCCGTATGACCTGCGGCTCACTCTCTGTCGCAGGAAAACGAGGTGCAGAGGTGAGCCTCTGGTGACGCCCTCACGCAGACCCCCTCCACAACAAACTCACCAAAGCTGGTTGTGGGCCGATGAGCGTCTCGAGCCACTCGCCGGATACGCGGATGCCCGTCGCCGCCGTCAACGCCTCAACCAGAACTCCCGCACACGCCAACAGAAACCGTGGCTCATCGCATCTCGGCCCCCGGCCGGTTTCAGAGCAGCACTTCTCTGCCCACCAGCGACTCTGAGTTGAAAACGGGAGTGGTGGTACCTGAACGGGCAGAACAACATCACGTGGCACACACGACAACCACAAACCATCCGCGAGTGCCGTGACTGCGAGGCAATGGCTCGGGCACCCCGGTCTGCCCGGTGATCGAGTGGGCACCATACGGAGCCCGCACGCTAGAGACAGGCACCGCGCCCACACATAGTGCCTGCTACCGGGGCAGCGCCTGGCCCGTAAACGGAGAGTCACGCTCGCCTCGCTTCTGGTACTGGCCAGGGGCAGCTAGAAAGGCCCCGGCATATGCCGTGGTCCCGCCCCCCTCACACCTCCCCCGGTACTACTGCCCCTCAACTCACGTCGCACACGTCGTTCGCCGACGATGGCGTAGCCTCAACCCGGGTACGGCCAGCCTGCCACACGGCCAAGGCGGGCAGCCAGGCGCAAGCGGCACCACGCTTCCCGGTCCACCCTTACGGGTCGAGGACGCGGCCACTCGGCCAAGATGTGCCCGGCCCGGCTTGGGAGCTGCGGCAAGTCCGTTGGCCCACACTGTCTGGTACCAGAAAATTTGGCAAGTGCGGTGACTTTGAGTGGCACGTGCGTGCTGCCAGAAGAATGATGGTTCCATCAAATGCGGCAGATTGGAGGTCACTTGGCCGAGATATCCAGATACGTCGATTGTACCAATCAAATAGCGTATCTCGTAGACAGTAGTACCCGTTTTTATGGACCATTCAAATGTCTGGGTCGAGCTGCCTGTTGCAAAGCCGCAAATCTTTCAGCCCCGAAAGAGTATCCCCAAGGACAAACGCCGGCAATCGACATGGCTGATGCGCCGCTTCACGCGCCGACCGTCCTCGCGGCGCCGTTGGCGTGTGCCGCTCCGCTGTCCCCTCCCAACTACCCGGCGACGTCGGACCGCCCCGCCGCGGCATTCTCGTGCCCCCAGACCGTCGATCCGCTCACTTGTGCGCCACACACTCGGCGACCCCACGTCTGTACGTCTGTGGCACCCTGTTTGGACCTACTGGCCCGCAATACTCTGGCGAGAGGGGTGTTGCGACGCGATGGACCCCCTGCTGCCCCCACCCCCCCGCCCGTCGAGAGCACGCGGAGCCCAGCTCCGCAGACCAACAGCCCCGACGACGGGTATATCATCCGCGTGGATCTGCTCTGTGAGCACCTGCTAACAACTCCCTTCATTCTCTCGTACCACCGCCGCCACCTTTTCGCTGCTACCTGCTCTTCTCCCCTCCCAACGCTCCTCGTTTCCCTGCCCGCCGCCCCCGCATCGGCGTCTCCTCCCGTCCGCTGTCAACATGAAGGTCTTCTTCGACAAGTTCACCCTCGCCGTTGTGACTCCGCCGGCCGGCCATGCTGGTTCCGGCCGCTTCCTCGCCGTGCCGGCGGCCGCCCCATCTACGGGCGACCCGCAATCTGCCGGTCAAGGTCGTATTGGCCACGATGGGGTGCCGGCGTTGGCACCCCGCGTCGGTCCTCCTCGACCGGCTGACCGGGCCTTCCTCCGACTTGTGGGCGGCACAACGCCGGTGCTCCCAGCGGGGCAGGCCACCTCCTCACCAGAGCCGTTGTATTTGGTCCGTCCGTCGTTGCCGGCGCCGGTCCAAGCGCTCGCGCCCACCCGAACGCCACCTCCCCCTTCCGTCTACCCCGCGCTGGGCTCCATCGACTGGCGCGAGCAGCGCGAGCGTGCCGCGAGTGAGGCGTGGTGGAGCGGCATGCGGGGGAGCGTTGGGTCACCGTTGCCACCGCCTGGGTTGTCACCGAGCCCACATGGATTGGGGCCGCTCTCGGCGGCCACCGCCGGCCGCCAACTGCCACCGCCATACTCTTCCTCGCCGGTTGGGGCGTCACATCGCTCTCCTGGAGAGGTTCCACAGTCACAGTCGGCGGCGGCCCGGGGGGACCGCGCCGTCAACACGATTGAAGTCGGAGTGGGGTCAACGGAGCCACGCCAGCCGACTCGCGGCGGCGTCTGTACGCGGCCTGCTGGCACCCGGCGTCGGTCGCGCGCCTCTGCGGCGAGCGGCTCGCCCAGCCGGTCACCTCCGACTCGTCCACGGCTTGCGCCAGAATCTGGGCCTCGAGCCGTCTCGGCAGGTGCTGGGGACAGGCCGCGCGGTGAGCTGGGCGGCGGCATCGACCTTTCCCCTGCTGTTCCGGCGCAGGTGGCGCAGCTGCAGAGTGCGCTGACGTCGGGATTGTCTGGCGTGCGGCGGGAGAACACTGCCGTCCGCAAGGAGCTTGCAGTGACGAACAGCAGCGTGCGGCTGCTCACGAAGAAGACGGACGACATTGCTGTGGCGACGGACGCCATGGGTGCCTCGGTCGTCATGATGCGGCAGGCGATTTCCAAGATGGGAGACGCCTTGTCAGAGGGTTTGGCTCCGGCCGCCTTGGCGCGTCGAGAGGCGGCGCGGGCGCCTCCGGGTGATGCTGTCCATGCGGCCGGTGCGGATCCGCCCGTGGCGGGGTCAGGTGGTACGGCGCAGCCGAGGACGGAGGACGAAATGGAGATCCAAGATGCGAAGTGGGTTCTAACGTTGAAAGTACGTGCCGCCGACGTGCCAGAAGAGTGTGCTGCTGGGGCGCCCGCCTCCTGGGGGATTGTTGACTGGGCTTTCTGTCTTGACTGGGAGTTGTTTGGTGTGCTCCTTTGGCACTGCCCCTGACCTTCGCGATGCCATGTTCCTTCGTGCGCTTGTCCACCTCATTCTTCCTGGCCTTGGTGCGCATGTTCTGCCCTTGCCCTTATCCGTTACCTCTTACTTTGCCAGCCCTTTCTGTACACGTGGCTGCTCCGGCGTTTTCTGGCCCGTCCGGGCGGCCCCCGCGGCGCCTTTGTCGACATGAAGGAGGTCAACCTGATCATGCGCGACTGGATCGTTGTCAACATGGGCGTCGACTCAAAGGTGGCCCTACGGATGCTCGAGAAGAAGTGGCGCCTCCCCGTGCGTGCGAAGCGCCCGGCTGCAGTCGTCGCCGGCGCGACACCCGGCAGTGTTCTATTGAGCAAGAAGCGGACCATGGCGTACAGGTACCTGCATCGCGTCGTCTACCACTTCTATGAGCGCATTGGCAATAAGGCCGTTTCGACCTTCGCCGCGTACGTGAACGAGGAGGAGGACAGGGGCACCCTCCGCCGCGTTCGCGGCACGCAGACCAAGTACGAGGTTGTCTTCGAGCCAGCCGAGGCGGCAGCCTTGCTCGATGGCGACGCCTTCATTACCGAGGCCGTGCCCCGTGCCGGGCTGCTGCGCGCAATGGCGGCCGTCTTCCAATCGTTTCATGCTCTCCACCTTTTCACCGAGGTCGGAAACACTGCGGCGTGGCCGCGGGTGCTGGTGTGTCCGTTGGGGCACCTTGCGGTCGTGACGATGAAGGTGCGCCAGCACCTCAAGAAGCGCAGTGGTGCGGCGGTGTCGCTCCACAACGACCCGGAAGCGGCCGAGACGGCGGCCGTGGCGGGAGCGGCTGCAAGGGCGGCGGCGAGAGCGGAAGGCGCCAGTGCGGCGGCGCAGCATGAGGCGGCTAGGGTGGCGTCGGCCATCGCCACGGCGGCTGAGATTGAGGCGACGCCCGGCCTGAACTCGGGCCACCGCGCCGAGTGGGTTGAGGAGCTCCCGTTGTTGTCCAGCTTACTAGCGGTTCAGGGTGCCCGCGCAAGCAACGGCCTGCGTCTTTCCGACGGCGCCGATCCACGCCGCGCCGACCCGACGCATATGCCGGGGGCGGCCGTCAACGTACTTGAGGCTGGCGGCGCGCTCCCTGGAGCCTCCTCGGGCACCCCTCCCCCCCCCGCCCCGCCCCCCGCGAGCGACGAGGAGGGCGTCGACGAAGACGACGAAGGCGATATGACTCAGGATGACGAGGAGGAGGCACCAGTCCGTCGTCCTGTTCACGGGAGTGACGCGCCACGCCGCGCACGCGATGAAGACGGGCGAGAGGAGGCCGCCCGCGCGGCGGCGGCGCAAGTGCTGTTGGATGAGCACCACTGACGAGGGGGTCCTCACGAGCACGTTGCGACGGTGTCTTTGGGTGCATGTCCAGTAGGGACACTTTGTTCTGAGAGGTGCGGTTCCGTTGACTCTTCCGGTAGCAGTGCTGTTGTTCGTGTGGCTTTGCCTTCTTCTTTCTCGTCGTTGAGGGTCCTGGACAGCAGTCCCCTCTAACCTTGTACATGGGTGGTCTGGCGGGCTGTCTGTCTCTGTCTGCTCCTTTCTTTATCTTTCTCTCCTCGGCCGTTTGTCAAGTGGCAACCGTGGCCTCCTGGGAGCTGATGGAAGCACTGAGCTTGTCTCGCTTTGTGCTCTGGGAGGGCGCTACCAGTCTACGCACCAATCAAAAGCGACCACCAGATGCGTCCGAAAGCACCATCGATGGTGTAACAAATGTGTACAGCGTCCGCGTCGTGGCGATGCCCACGGGGCCGCCAGGGGG
>ENA-ORXC01002147-ORXC01002147.1-marine-metagenome-genome-assembly--contig:-NODE-2147-length-10967-cov-3.570340_pt1 | contig 10967 bp, 8 predicted proteins | sample MGYA00237865_ERZ511478 | MGnify/ENA metagenome assembly ERZ511478 | reverse complement strand
TTAGTCTTATGTTTTATTTGTCTGGCAGCATGTTTGCGCGAAGAATAAGGAGGATTTATACATAATGGTAAAACGCAGCCGCATCGTGGCCTTCTTTTTGCTGGTTATTTTAATCGGAAGTGCCATGGGTGCAACAACCCAGAATATATTGAAAGATATCAAGCTCGGCCTTGACCTGCAGGGTGGTTTTGAGGTTCTTTATGAAGTCACGCCTCTAAATGGAAAAGAGGGCGAGAAAGTTGACCGAGAAACCCTGAAGAGTACTGCTGAGGCTCTTGAACGGAGGGTCAACGTCCTCGGTGTCAGTGAACCGAACATCCAGATTGAAGGAGATGACCGGATTCGCGTACAGCTGGCTGGCGTAAAAGACCAGAACAAAGCGCGTGAAATTCTTTCTACAGAAGCGAATCTTACCTTCCGTGACGTGAACGACCGCGTCATGATGGATGGCAGTGACCTTGAAGAAAATGGTGCTAAACAAAGCTTTGACCAGCAAAACAAGCCGAGCATTTCAATCACACTAAAAGATGGTGATCAATTCGGTGAAATCACGAAAGAAATCCGTGATATGGCCCCTGAGAACCAGCTGATCATCTGGCTTGATTTCGAAGAAGGGGTAGATTCCTATAAGGAAGAAAGGATGAAGCCTGAACCTAAATTCCTTTCCAATCCTAATGTTGATAAGATCCTGAACCAAAAGAATGTTGAGATTACTGGTAATTTTACAATTGAAGAAGCCCAGCAGCTTGCATCACTGCTTAATGCGGGATCATTGCCGGTTAATCTTGAAGAAACCTACTCTACTTCTGTAGGGGCAAAATTCGGTGAACAGGCATTAAATGAAACGATCTTTGCCGGAATCATCGGTATTCTTGCTGTTTTCGTATTCATGCTTGCTTTATACCGTATCCCTGGAATTGTTGCCGTTATTACGTTATCCATTTACGTTTACCTCATCCTGCTTGTATTTGATTGGATGAACGGTGTTCTTACACTGCCTGGAATCGCCGCATTGATCCTCGGTGTCGGTATGGCGGTCGATGCGAATATCATCACGTATGAGCGGATAAAAGAAGAACTGAAGGTTGGCCGCAATATCAAAGCAGCGTTTGACGCGGGCAGCAAAGGCTCCCTGTCTACGATTTTTGATGCCAACATTACGACTTTGCTAGCGGCAATCGTTTTATTCGCGTACGGGACAAGCTCTGTAAAAGGATTTGCGACCATGCTGATCATCAGTATCCTGGCAAGCTTTATCACAGCAGTCTTCGGTGCACGCTTGTTCCTTGGATTGCTCGTGAACAGTGGCTTGTTCAAAAACAAACCAAGCTTGTTCGGTGTTAAGCAAAGTGAAGTCCATGACATTTCTGAAGGCTTAGATTCACTTGATTTAAAAACTAAATTTGATCGCTTTGATTTCATTAAGAGCCGCAATAAGTTCTTTACTGCTTCAGCAGTATTAATCGGCATAGGTTTGATTGCACTCCTCGTGTTCCGTCTGAATCTTGGAATTGATTTTGCGGCTGGGACAAGGGTAGAGGTCATGTCTGACAGCAAAATTACAGCGGCACAATTAAAAGAAGAGCTTAAGCAAGTTGATTTGGAAACGAACGATATTGTCATCTCCGGTGATAATAGCGAAATTGGCGTAGCAAGATTTAAAACAGTTCTATCCAAAGATGAGATTTCTGAGCTTAAATCTCACTTCAAGGAAGAATTCGGTGCCGAGCCGAATGTTGGAACTGTTTCACCAACAATCGGGAAAGAACTTGCTAAGAATGCCATGATTGCTGTTGCCATTGCTTCCGTTGGGATAATTATCTATGTAACGATCCGATTCGAGATTTACATGGCACTGGCTGCTATTATCGCATTGCTTCATGATGCATTCTTTATCATTGTTCTGTTCAGTCTTACAAGGCTTGAAGTGGATATAACCTTTATCGCAGCTGTACTGACAATCGTTGGTTACTCAATCAATGATACGATTGTTACTTTTGACAGGATGCGTGAGAATATGGTGAAGAAGAAGCGCTTGAAAACACCGCAAGATATTGCGGATGTAGTCAATACTGCTCTTCGCCAGACGCTCGGCCGTTCGGTCAACACCATTCTGACTGTTGTCATAACAGTCGTGGCTCTGTTGGTTTTCGGCAGTACATCAATCTGGAATTTCTCTTTCGCTCTCCTTATCGGCCTGATTGCCGGTACGTATTCCTCCATTTTCATCGCAGCACAGCTGTGGTATGTATGGAAAAATAAAGAGCTTAAGAAGAAAGGCACCATCAAGACTTACAAGGAAAAGAAAGTCTACTCAGATGAGCCGCAAGTTTAAAATAAGTGCATTTGAAATACCACGGATTTTTCCGTGGTATTTTTTATTTCTGGTTAGAACAGCCATTTTTCAGGATAAAATAAAATAAATGCCGACAGACTAATTATGGTGGGAAAAGTAAAGGACGCGGAATAAAAGCTCTTTGCAGAGAGGAGTTTTGCGATTGGTTGTCGGTAATATTAAACTTGCAGGATTGAAGTGGGGGGGGGCGGCATCTATGCTAACAGTAAAGCGCTTGTAGCGGATGCAGTCCATTCTGCATCTGATGTAGTGGGTTCATTAGCTGTATACATAGGTCTTAAGGCGGCGAAAGCTCCGCCGGATGAAGATCATTCTTACGGTCATGGTAAGGCCGAGTCAATTGCTGCCATCATTGTGGCAGTATTATTAATGCTTGTGGGAGTCGAAATCGGCAGATCATCGTTCGAAGCATTTTTTCATCCTATTGGACCTCCCAAATCAGTGGCGATTGTGGCTGTTGTCGTTTCAATCATAGTAAAAGAGGGAATGTTCAGGTACAAATACAAATTGGGAAAGCAATTGAATAGTGATGCGCTGATCGTCAATGCATATGAGCATAGATCGGATTTCTATTCCTCCATAGCAGCACTAATAGGAATCAGCGCGGCTGTGCTTAGCGGTATATTTGGAATTGGGTGGCTGGAATACGCTGACCCAGTGACGGGACTGCTGGTTGCGTTTCTGGTCATCAGGATGGTATGGAAGCTTGGCAAGGAATCGATCCATAATACACTTGACCATGTGCTTCATGATGAGGATACAGAAGAATTAGGACTGTTGTGCAGTCAATTCCTGAAGTAAAGAAACTGGATCAATTACATGCCCGAGAGCATGGTCATTATGTTATCATTGATTTGAAAATATCTGTCGATCCACATATCACCGTGGAACAGGGCCACCGAATTGGTAAGAGTGTAAAAAAGAAACTGATGGAAAATAAAAATGTCCAAAATGTTCTGGTCCATATAAATCCGTTCAGTGAGAGTGGGAATTCCGAGGATGGTGTAGATATTCAATAAGTCTCAGGGGAGGGGAAACAATGAAGTTTCAATGGACATTGCTGCTGGGACTTGCTTTTGCATTGATTGTGGCTGTTTTCGCCGTCATCAATGTCGATCCAGTAACAGTGAACTATTTATTTGGGGAATCAGAATGGCCGTTAATCCTGGTCATATTAGGTTCTGTATTGATGGGCGGGATTATCGTTGGCTCTGTCGGTCTGTTCAGGATGTTTGTGCTTCAAAGAGAAGTAAAATCTTTGAGGAAGAAAAACAATTCATTAGAAGAGCAGCTGGCCCAAAAAGAAACTCTGCCGGAGGAAACAGCACCCCAGCACGAAATAGAAGATATCCATTAATCCAGCACTCATGGCAGCATACAATTATGCTGCCATTTTAATTCATTACATTTCCTTACTCGAAAGTCCTTTATTAACATTCATTGTCATTGAAACACCCTCTCCGCTTTTGTATAATGAATAGGCTGAGAGGTGAACGTATGTTAAAGCCAAAATCAAGGTGGATTGTAAAAAAATCCGACCAGACAGTAATAGATTCACTCGCCAAGGAATTGAACATAAATCATCTGACTGCTTCACTGCTAGTCAATCGCGGATTGGATACCGTGGAAGATGCCCGGTATTTTTTGTTTGGGCAAAAAAGCGAATTTCACGACCCCTATTTGCTGAAGGACATGGATAAGGCAATTGAGCGGATCAATAAAGCAATAGAAACGCAAGAGCCCATTCTGGTGTTTGGTGACTATGATGCAGACGGTGTGAGCAGTACGACGGTCATGATGAAGGCCCTGGCTGAACTTGGGGCGAACGCCGACTATTACATACCGAACCGTTTTACAGAAGGATATGGTCCTAATGAAAAAGCATTCCGGAGTGCCGCAGACAGCGGAATGGGCTTGATCATCACTGTCGATACGGGTATTTCTGCTCTACATGAGGCAGCTGTTGCCAAAGAGGTGGGTATTGACCTGATCATTACAGACCACCATGAACCTGGACCGGTCCTGCCAGATGCATTTGCGATCATCCATCCAAAGCTGGACGATAGTGTATACCCTTTCAAGGATTTAGCTGGTGTGGGTGTCGCTTTTAAGGTTGCCCATGCCCTTCTGGGGAGAGTCCCAGAGCATTTGCTAGAGTTCGCGGCTATTGGGACCATTGCCGACCTAGTCCCCCTGATGGGAGAGAACAGGCTGATTGCCCTGAGGGGAATCGAGAAGCTGAAGTCGAGCCAGACGCCTGGCTTGAATGCGCTGCTTAAACTCGCTAAAACAGACAGATCTTCTATTGACGAAGAAACAATAGGTTTTATGATTGGACCGAGGGTCAATGCAGCAGGGAGACTTGGCAGTGCTGACCCAGCTGTCCAATTAATGATGACTGCTGATCCGGAAGAAGCGATGATGCTTGCGGAAGAAATAGATTCAATCAATAAAGAGAGGCAAAATATCGTTTCACAAATTGCCGAAGAAGCAGTTTCAGAAGTGGAAATGAATTACCCAATCAATGATCATTCAGTCCTTGTCGTTGGTAAGGAAGGCTGGAACGCAGGGGTCATCGGCATCGTAGCATCCAAGCTTGTCGAAAAATATTACCGGCCAACAATCGTCCTTAGTTTTGACAAAGAAAAGGGACATGCGAAAGGGTCGGCACGAAGTATCGCTGGTTTCGATCTTTTCAAAAATCTATCAACCTGCAGAGAAATCCTTCCGCATTTTGGCGGTCATCCAATGGCTGCAGGCATGACGTTGAATCTCAATGATGTTGACGAATTAAGGTCAAGATTGAATTCACTGGCAAAACAGCAGCTGAAAGACGAAGACTTAATTCCTGTCTCCCATATCGATGCGAGAATAGATGTTAAAGAGATTACGATTGAGACTATAAATGAACTTGGGCTGCTATCTCCATATGGCGTCAGCAACCCAAAACCCAAGGTCCTGATTGATGGAGCTAATATATCAACCCTCAGAAAGATAGGGGCAGATCAGTCGCATCTTAAGCTGGCATTGGAAGAGGAAGGTACCGTCATTGATGGTATTGGATTCGGGTTTGGCCATCTCCATGACCATATCTCGCCGAGCTCGAAGCTGTCAGTCATTGGCGAACTGTCCATTAACGAATGGAACAATATCAGGAAGCCGCAAATTTTTCTCAGGGATGTGGCGGTCAAGTCCTGGCAGCTATTCGATTTCCGAGGTCTTAAAAGACTGGAAAAGCTTCCCGAAATGATTCCAGGGGATCATATTAAATGGGTTCTCTTTAACGCTGATTTGAAAAATAAGTTTTCTCCTATTATCGGAGACTCATTGGAACTGGTAACCACCGATGAACAAGCTGAACAGCTGAATCTCGATCATTCGTATGTTGTTCTATTGGACCTGCCGCCATCCAAGGAGATACTGGAGAAGTTATTTTCAGGGAAAAACCCAGGAAGGGTCTATGTCCATTTTTATAAAGAAAGCAGCGATTTCTTCACGACATTGCCAACGAGGGAGCATTTCAAATGGTTTTACGCATTCCTCGCCAAGAAGGGGCCATTTGATCTTAAACGGTATGGCGACGATTTGGCCAAGCATCGAGGGTGGACAAAAGAAACAATAGATTTCATGTCGAAGGTGTTTTTTGAACTAGATTTTGTTAAAATAAACAATGGGTTTATTTCACTAGAAGAAAATGTCCCCAAAAGGGATCTGACTGAATCCAAAACATATCAGCACAAGGTGCAAGCATTCACTCTTGAAAATGAATTGCTCTACTCGTCGTATGAGCAATTGAAGAACTGGTTTGACCAGTTCATACAAGAGTCGGTGAAAAATGAGGAGGCAATTATTCAATGGATTTGAAACAATTTGTAACAATCGTTCCCGATTGGCCAAAGCCCGGCATTAAATTTAAGGACATCACAACCTTAATGGACAATGGCGATGCTTATAGATATGCAACAGACCAAATCGTGGCCTATGCCCGTGAAAAACAAATAGATCTTGTAGTCGGACCTGAAGCACGCGGCTTCATTATCGGCTGCCCGGTTGCTTACGCACATGGAGTAGGTTTTGCTCCTGTCAGAAAAGAAGGAAAGCTTCCGCGCGAGACAATCAAGGTCAACTACGGTCTAGAATATGGCAGTGACGTCTTGACGATCCATAGAGACGCGATCAAGCCAGGACAAAGAGTCCTGATCACCGATGACCTGCTGGCAACTGGCGGAACGATTGAAGCAACGATCAAGCTAGTTGAAGAACTAGGTGGAGTTGTGGCAGGAATCGCCTTCCTGATTGAACTTACTTATCTCGATGGCCGTCAAAAGCTGGATGGCTATGATGTTTTAACCTTGATGCAATATTAAACGGACAGGGTGCTTCATTGCGAAGTGCCCTTTTTATATAAGCAGGAGTTCATCCAATGGCAGGCAGGTTTGCTAAAATAAACCTATAATTGATTGAAATAAAATATCTTTCGACAATTTTTTTAATTTCTGCTGTAAAATCTCTTCCTTTCTCTTTACATCTTCGATTTTTTCTTTGATAATAGTAACAATCCTTTATAAGAATAATTATTGTATATAAAGGATATTCAATATTTTTTGTCGACTGTTTCCTTAGTTCCGCTGGAGAGAAAATGCGGGTTAATATAATGAAATTTAAATTAGGTGATCCTATGGCGAATGACCAGGTAATGACCGCAGAACAAGTCATTGACTGTACAAAATCATATTTGAATGATGAACATGTTGAAATGGTAAAAGAGGCATATGAGTTCGCCAGACAGGCTCATCATGATCAATTCAGGAAATCCGGGGAACCGTACATCATCCACCCTATCCAGGTAGCGGGGATTCTCGCAGACCTGGAGATGGATCCGGCGACGGTCGCAGCTGGTTTTCTTCATGATGTCGTCGAGGATACGGACGTGACTCTTGATGATATAAGAAAGGCGTTCAATGACGAAGTGGCCATGCTTGTTGATGGAGTCACGAAGCTTGGGAAAATCAAGTATAAGTCGCATGAAGAGCAACAGGCAGAGAACCACCGGAAGATGTTTGTTGCAATGGCACAGGATATTCGTGTCATCTTGATCAAGCTTGCTGACCGCCTTCATAACATGAGGACTTTGAAGCATTTGCCGAGTGAAAAACAGCGGAGGATTTCGAATGAAACGCTGGAGATTTTTGCGCCGCTGGCTCACAGGCTCGGTATTTCAAAAATCAAATGGGAACTTGAAGATACTGCTTTACGCTATCTTAATCCCCAGCAATATTACCGTATCGTCAACCTGATGAAAAAGAAACGGGCAGAACGCGAGCAATATCTTGATGAAGTCATCGATGAAGTGAAGGAAAGGCTGAATGAGGTTTCAATCAAAGCTGAAATTTCAGGAAGGCCTAAGCATATATACAGCATCTATCGGAAAATGGTACTGCAAAACAAGCAGTTCAACGAAATCTACGATTTGCTGGCTGTCCGTATTGTCGTCAACAGCATCAAGGACTGCTATGCAATCCTGGGGATCATCCATACATGCTGGAAACCGATGCCAGGCAGATTCAAAGACTATATCGCGATGCCAAAGCCTAATATGTATCAGTCCCTGCACACTACCGTGATCGGCCCTAAAGGTGATCCGCTGGAAGTCCAGATCAGGACAGATGAAATGCACAGGATCGCAGAATTCGGGGTTGCGGCCCACTGGGCATATAAAGAGGGCAAACCAACTGACGGATCCAATTTTGAAACAAAGCTATCATGGTTCCGTGAAATTCTTGAATTCCAGAATGATACTGCAAATGCAGAAGAGTTCATGGAGTCTCTAAAAATTGATCTTTTCTCAGATATGGTGTTTATTTTCACACCGAAAGGCGATGTTATCGAGCTGCCAGCTGGTTCAGTGCCAATCGATTTCGCCTATCGGATTCACTCTGAAATCGGCAATAAGACAATCGGTGCCAAGGTCAATGGCAAGATGGTGACTTTGGATTATCAATTGAAAACTGGGGATATCATCGAAATCCTTACTTCAAAACATTCTTATGGACCGAGCAAAGATTGGTTAAAGCTTGCACAGACCTCCCAGGCTAAAAACAAGATTCGCCAATTCTTCAAGAAGCAGCAGAAGGATGAAAATGTTGAAAAGGGCCGTGAGCTTCTGGAAAAAGAAATCCGCAATATGGATTTTGATGTTAAAGAGATTTTGACAACTGAAAACCTGAAAAAGGTTTCTGAGAAATATAATTTTACCAATGATGAAGATTTGTTTGCTTCAATCGGGTACAACGGAATAACTGCTCTCCAGGTAGCGAACAGGCTGACAGAAAAGCTCCGCAAGCAGCGTGACCTGGAACAGGAAAAGGATATTTCGAATGCTGTTTCCGAGCTTAAATCATTTTCACCTGCTAAAAAGCGAGAGTCTGGAGTTCGAGTGTCGGGTATCGATAATTTGCTGATCAGGCTATCCCGCTGCTGCAACCCTGTACCTGGGGATGATATTGTAGGTTTTATCACAAAAGGCAGGGGTGTATCTGTTCACCGTTCTGACTGCACGAACATCCACACTGAGGATGCGCAGGCAAGATTGATTCCGGTAGAATGGGAGACCGGCTTGAATGACCGCAAAGAATATAATGTGGATATCGAGATCAGCGGCTATGACCGCAGGGGCTTGCTGAACGAAGTCCTGCAGGCGGTAAATGAAACAAAGACTAACATTACAGCCGTTTCCGGAAAATCTGACAAAAATAAAATGGCAACCATCAATATGTCCATCGCCATCCATAATGTCAGCCATCTGCAGAGAGTCGTCGACCGGATTAAGCAAATTCCGGATATCTATGCGGTTAGAAGGGTAATGAGTTAAGCATACTTAGTAGTCATGCAGCAACAAATGGTGAAACCGATGTGTAAGGAGATTACCGATGCGTTTAGTGATACAGAGAAGCAAAGAAGCAAAAGTGACAGTTGATGGGGAAGTGACAGGCTCCATCAATAAAGGATTTGTGATTCTTGTCGGAGTTACACATGAGGATACGGAAAAAGATGCAGCCTTTCTTGCCGAGAAGGCTGCGAATTTACGGGTATTCGAAGATGATGCAGGAAAGATGAACTTGTCCCTCCTCGATGTAGGGGGAGAGATTCTTTCCGTTTCACAGTTTACCCTGTATGGTGACTGCCGCAAGGGACGCCGTCCAAACTTCATGGACGCAGCCAAGCCAGACCACGCAGAAGCTGTCTATGAAGCATTCAACCGTTTCCTTTCCGAAAAGGGAATCAAGGTTGAAACTGGTGTGTTCGGCGCCATGATGGACGTTCAATTGACAAATGACGGTCCGGTTACATTAATCATTGACAGCAAATAATTTAAAGAGGAATCCCAATAGCGGGATTCCTTTTTTTAGTATATAGGGGACTAGTCGTGCCTATAGATACTCTTATGGAAAAGGATTCGAAGTCATAAGGGCACTTTTACAACACAAAAAAACTGAAGACAGTTTGGATGTCTTCAGTCGGTCTGCTTAATTATTCTTAAAATAGCGGGCAAGTCCTTCAAATATCCCGTTTGCTACTGCTTCCTGATATTGAGGTGTATTGACAAGCATCTCTTCCGCAGGGTTGCTCAAATAGCCTAATTCCAGGAGGACGGCTGTTTGCTTGTTTTCCCTGATGACGTGATAGTCGCCAAAACGAGTGCCCCGATCCTTCACCATCGTTTTGCTTATGGCCGAAGAGTGGATTTGCTCACCTAGATGCTTTTGTTTTGAATTGTAATAGTAAGTCGTCATGCCTCTGACGGTCCGATCGTTAATGCTGTCATAATGGATGCTGATAAACGCGTCGGCATTATGGTAATGGGAGCTGCTGACTCTTGAACCTAGTGAAATATATTGATCATTGTTCCTGGTCAGGATGACGTTTGTGCCGGCAGCTCTTAGTTTGTCATATAAAAGTTGGGCTGTTTTCAGGGTAAGCGTCTTCTCCAGGGTACCTCTTACACCTGTTGTCCCATTATCCCTGCCGCCGTGGCCAGGATCAATGACGATTGTTTTGTTTTTTGTGTGCTTTTCCGCTCCCGGTCTTTCTATTTGCGGGGCAGTACCCTTTACAGAAACAATCCAGCCGGCAACAAACCCGGTAGTCCCATTTGGCAGCGCAATCTTATACCAATCTTTTTCGACGCTTATAATTTCAAAGCTGTCACCCTGATTGGCACGGTAAATGACTGGTGTGCCTGTGCTTGGTCCTTTACGAATATTTGTCCCGTTGTGGAGCATAGAGACACTGCTGTTTTGAACTGACTGGCTGGGTGCAGCTGCTGGTCCGTTTTTCTTTTTTTCGAAAAACCAGCCAGCCGCCCAGCCTTTTTTACCAGGCTCGTATTCAATCTGGACCCAATTGTTTTGTTCATCGAGAATCTTAAAGCTTTGTCCCTTTGATACAGAACCTATGACGCTGCCATCCAGTGAATTCTTATCCCGTATATTGAGCTGTGAGGCAGTTACTGTGCCTGTGAACTGATCAGCAGGGGTTGAGGGCTTGCTGCTGTCAGCGGTTGGTTTTCCTCCGATTTTCACGTACTCAGCGCTTATCCAGGCATTTTTCC
>ENA-ORXC01002146-ORXC01002146.1-marine-metagenome-genome-assembly--contig:-NODE-2146-length-10967-cov-6.856566_pt1 | contig 10967 bp, 6 predicted proteins | sample MGYA00237865_ERZ511478 | MGnify/ENA metagenome assembly ERZ511478 | reverse complement strand
GACGCTCTTCCGATCTGAGCCACACCGTCGTGTGGCGGGTGTATAGACTGGATCTTGTCCGTATCATCATCTCGAATCGTCTTTGGGTGTGGGCGGGTGTACGGGCCTCGTCACACGAAACGCCGGCCGGCGACGCTCGCGTCGGTGCGTTGCTGGGCGGCGGGGGCGTCCGTCCCCCCATCCTGTCCAATCAATGGTGCCAGAGGGGTCGGGACACCCGCTCGCCGCGCACAGTCTCCGTCGGCCGAGCATGCCGCGCATGTCGCCCAGAGCGACTTTTTCTCGCCACCACACCAACCGTTGAGCACGGCACCCGCCGCGCCACTGCTTACTCTGCTCGCGGGCAGGCGCCCGCCGCTCCCAATCAAGCCTGCTGCCGCGCCTCGACGACTCGGCGCCGCACCACGTGCGTCGGGCCGCACAAGTGCACGGGTACCAGGCGTGGTCCTCTGCCATGAGGACACCAGCGAGCTGCGGAGATGGGGGTGGCGGGGTAGAGAGGCCCGTGTACAGTAGCGACGCGGCGGGGTTGGGCGGGTCGATAGGGCAAGACGGCCCGCGCGAGGCGGTCAAAGCACCGCACCGGATCAAGTGCTTCAAAACCCGTGCTCTGTGAGTGGTGATTGGCCAACGCAGAGCTACCGTTTCGCCCGTCGCGACTCTTTTGATCCACGACGCTCGACTGCAACAGGCTCGCCTGTGCTGATCTTCGATACACTCGACGTGACTGCGCAATCCCCCGTGGCTCCTAGACGAGAAAAAAAACGCCAGAGAGGGCGGCTCTTGGAAAAGACCACCACTTGGCCTTCTGCCTACACCCGCTCCGCCCCCGACGGAAGCAGGTGAACGAGGCGCGGCCAGCCACCCGCAAACACTCCCTTGGACACCCCCACCCCCCCCACCGCGTACAGCGCACGCGCGGGCGCGAGCGCCGCGCGCGCCAGCGCCGGATCCACCGCCGTCGTGTGCGTCGACGTCACAAATCCATCGACCACCACCTCCCCGCTGAGCGTGTGCGGGTTGTACAGCCCCACCGCCGACACGCGGCGGGCGGAGGCGACCGCCTCGCCGCCACCCGCCGCGCGCGCGAGCACGTCGCCGACGCGCACGGCGGCGGCGGCGACGAGCCGCCCGTCGGAACCCGCTAGCCGCACATAGTGACCAGGGGTGGCCGTGAGGGAACTCCCATTGACGGTCGTCAGCCGCACAAACGTGGCGACGGCGGCCGCGTCGGCGTGCGAAAAGAGGTAGACGGGGCTAACCGCGCCGTCGGGGCCCGACGCGACCACGTCGCCAACGGCCAGCGCGTCCATCCGTACGTCAACGCCGGCGGCGGTGCGGAGGGTGGCAGACGCGGGGAAGCACGCGGGCGACGCGGTCGGCGACGACGTCGGCGCGGGCGGCACGTTGGGCGGCGGCGTCAAGCCGTCGACGCCCTCGATGCCGGCGTCGGGCGACTCGGACGGCTCGGCCGACGGTTCGGGCTCCTCGGACGGCTCGACCGCGGGAAACAAGTTGAGGTCGTCGAGCGTCACGCCCTGCTCCTCATTGACGAGCGCGGCGTAGACGCAGCTTGACGGCGCGCCGGCGCCGGGCGTAACCATCATGTACTTGAAGCCGATTTGGAGGGACAGGCCCGTCACCTCGACCGGCGCAAAGGGGCGGGCAAAGACAAAGGCGGCGCCGGCGCCCATGGTCGTCTCTTGGCAAAAGAGCGGCGTCGCGGCCACGCCCACGTAGAACACTTCGCCGGCCTGGACCAGATCCGCCACCTGCAGGGCGGGCGTCGACGTTTTGGGGATGGCGAGCACGCTCGCCACGGCTTCGACGACGGCCGGTGTGCCCGACACGGCGGCTGCGAGCAAGTCGGACGAGACGACCGACAGGACGTCTTGCGCGTTGCCGTCGCACCGGCGGCCATCGTGGATGATGGTCGAGTGGCCAATGGTGATGAGCGACGTCCCCGCAGAGCCGTCGTAGGTCGTCAACTCGAGGGACGCAGGGCAGTTGGGCGCATCGCCAGCGACGCGCGTCCACACGGCCTGCACGTTGTCCGCATAGAATTTGCGCGACGCCGCTGGCAGCTGCTCCATAGGCGTGCCGACGGCGACGGTGGCAACGGCCGCCGTGGCCGCCGCCACCGCGGCAATGGCCACGGAGCGCCCCATCCTCTGGGGGAGTGGCGGGGGATGAAAGGGCAACACCGGTACGGGGGCCACGCGTTCCGTACGGAACGGCCGTCGGTAAGGCCGCAAGAGGTCTCGCCAAAGAGGACGGATGGGCAAACACTGCCGTTACGACGTCGGAGTCAAGCACGGCACCCGTGCTGCTGGGAAGAGCGCGCGCGTTGAAGAAGGCGCCCGCAGCACCCCGCCCCGTGACGTGAGGCAACGCAGTTGTCTCCGGCCAGGACAAACCGCCTGTCCAGCGTCACAAAAAAAGAGTGGCGGAGACGGCGTCGGCGGCCTCACGCAAAGAGCATTCCGGCGTACCCCCCCACCCCACCGCCACGCGGCGCGCCCAATTGTTCGACGCAACGCGCATGGCTGGCCGTTTCAGGGGCCACGGGCAGGCAGCCCTGGTCCACCCTTTTCCCAATAACCCCGCCAGGCGGCCGCCGCGCGCCAGTGGGCCGAGGCGGTGCCGCCACGCGCCGCCACGCACTTGCGCCGCAGCGGCGGTCGGCTTGGCCAAGCTGTCAGGCGGCCAGAGGCTGGCGCGTTTCGCCCGTCCCTGCTGTCCCTTCGTTCCCACAGACCGGGACTGCTGCGGGGCCGATAGCCGACGTTTGCCTCGTCGGCAACGCGGCTCGTCACCTCATTGGCTCTCCCCGAAGGGGTGTGACTGTCAACGGCAACTCTTGGCAACCAATGACAGCAGCTGGGGTTTGCCCCACGCCGGCAAACACGTGGGCAAGGCGGGCAGCGACGGCGCGCCGCCCTGCATTGATCGCCGGTACGTATCCTTATGATCCCCGTCTTGGAAGAGCGCGGTTGCGACCGGCTCGCGCCGCACCCGCGACTGCTGCAAGAGAGGCAGCTGGTGTGGTCGGTGGCACACCAGCAATGCACATGTGGGCCCCGCCCGGACACGACAGACCGCGAACACAGCCCGACAGCGGAATGGTCCCGAGCTGTCAGTGTGGCAGCGTTGTGGGTGCCAGCGTCGGCGCGATTCGGTGCGGCACCGAGGCCGTTGCGCTGTGCTCCTTAAACGGGGTAGGACCACAAACCCAGTTTGTCCTGTGGAAAGGCGTTGTGGGGCGTTCCCACATTGTGGGATTGTGGTCCGCATTGTGAGTTTGGACCACAAAAGTTTGTTGCAATGCCTGTGGGCAGAGCCAAAGCAGGTAAGCGAGAGATGTCTCCGAAGAGGGAATTCCCTGACAGTCGTAAACAGGCCAATGGAAGAGCAGATGTAGGCGGCTAGCAGGCCAATGAAAGCTCTCCTCGAGGTTGAATGGTACTACCCTCCATGCTGGAGACATCCTCCTTGAAATCGGGGGGCAGCACACGGGGGGGGGGGATACCCAGACGATACTGCTTACTGCGGGAGATTTTCCCCAGGCCCTGGCCGTGTACGCCACAAAAGGTTACAGCTCTTGCGTCTCTCGCCGGACCCGCAATGCGGCTATGGCGCAACGCTTTGTGAAGCGCACTTGGGGCGCTCGTTGGCATCTGGACACACCGTATCCATACTCGTGATGTGATGGCGGTTACAACGGTATAAAGGACTCTCGCCAACGGCCGCCCGAAACCTCTGCACAAAATATTGCGGGGAAAACCATCATCTGATGGCTCATCAGGGGGGTTCCGCAAAAAAATGCGGGGTCCACAACACCCAAAACAGCCATTGTGGTCCTACCCCATTTAAGGAGCACCCTCTTGTAGGGCGACCAGACACGGGGTGCAGCACAACATGCCCCACCCCTCCACGCGGGGGCGCTCGGCCACCGTGAAACAACGTATCAACGTTGGGCAAAGGTGTACTAACATTGTGTGTTCAGTGAGAGAAAGGGTCGTTCTCTTGTTACCTATCCCCCGGGTCTCTCCTCACCCCATCTCTCCTCTCCTTGTACCCGCTGTACCTACGCGCCTCCAGCCTCTCGCCGCGTCCAACAGCACGCTGGGTCCTCCATCCCCCCCCCCGAGCGCGCGCATCCCGTGCGGCACCGTCGCCTCACACCGCGCCGCGCGTGTCAGTGCACCCGCCCCGAGGCCGTCTCGGTGCGCGCCATGGCGCGGCCGCGACGCACCGCGTCCTTGCACTCCGTCGTGCCCTTGCACTCGTCACGCAGCGGCCTTGCCACGCAACGGGAGAGCGGGCGCGACCGTTCCCCCGCGGATGCACGCGACGGCGCGTGTGGCGCGTGCTGGCGCGCCGGCCGCACGGATGCACCGGGCGCCGCCACGCTCACCGAGGGGCGGGCGCGTCCGCCCCCGGCACCAAATAATTCACATTCGCCCTTCACCGCCCGGTTCGGCGATGGGGACAATACCCACGTGCGCACCCTGGGCCAGGGCGTCGGCGGGCGACGACTTGGTGAGGTAGTCGCTCGCGGCCAGCCGCACACCAAACATGCCCGACTTGATCGTCTGCTGCAGCGGCGTGTCACGCCCGGCCTTAGTCAGCGCGTCGGCAAGCTGCCCGCGTGCGCGCAGCCACGTAACAGTTGCAATGGTCCCGCCGTGGTAGAACTCACGGAGCTCCTGGACCGCGGCCCCAACCTCCTTGGGCTGGACGACCCCGTCCGCGTCCAGCGTGTTGTACAAAGACAGGTTGTCGGTGTACGCGTCGATAGGCGGCAGGTCGTACTCATCGCCGGTGTGGATGTGGGCGTGGATGGCGGCCAACTCGAGGGCCGCGCGAACGCCTTCCAGGAGAGCGTACACCTCGGCCGCAAAGGACGAGTGCGTCACACGGCGTTGGCGGTGCGAGACGTAGAGCAGCAGCGACAGGACCGTGTCGGGGGCCATGGGACCCGGGGGAACAGCCCCCGACGTCGAGAACACGGCAAAGCCAGTATGGGCCGTCGGGATCCCCGCCTTGACGCTGGATGCATCGACAAACAGCCGCAGCCGCTGCGGGCCCCGGATGGCGGGGAAGACAAGAGGAAGCGGGCGGGCCGCCTTGGCGGCGGCGACCACCCGATTGGCAACCGCGAGGTCGCGGACGACGGCGCTGCCAAAGCGCCGGGCCAACGTGGTGGCCGCACAGGCCAAGTACGGCATGGTCTGCCCGGTCGCCCACAGCAGAGCGCCCGTCGCCCGCCGGTAGGCCGTCAGCTCCGCAGCCTCCAGACGCGCGTCCGGCGTGGACTTGCGTGCGGGACGGATGTCGATGCAGTCGATGCTGTCAACGTACTGCTCTTGGTCCGCCCGCAGCGTCAAGGCGCCAGTGTCGTCATCCACAGCCGTGCGCACCCGCACACCGGTGAACGTGAAATCGCCAGACTTGGTCGCGCCGGTGCCGAACGCGCGACGCAGCGCCTCCTCAAAGCGCGCAACCGCCGGGGGCGTGCCACCGAAGAGGAAGTCGTCGACGTGAACAGCAATCACAAGCTGCAGGCCGCCGTCCGCGTGCTCCGTAAAGAGCCCATGGTCGAGCGACGAGCGCTGAAGCTTGAGGTCGACCATGAGCTTGAGCACGCTGTCGTACCAGCGACGAGGCGCGTCCGTGAGGCCGTACGCGCACTTGCGCAGCCGCCACACCATCCCCATGGGGACCCGCGCCTGCGGAGGGGGCTGGATGTACACCGGCGTCGGTCGATCCAGGGGCATGCCCTGAAGGAAGGCCGTGCGCACATCCACAGTGCGGGGAATGAAGCCGTGGGCTGCCATGGCAGACAGAGCGACGCGGAAGATCGCCCGGGAGGCCGTCGGGGAGGTACTGTCGACATTGTCCCGCTCAGGGTCCTCAAAGCCCCGGACTACCAGACGAGCCTTGCGGCGAGGGGGGCTCGTGGGCGTGTCGGGTTCCTTGACCGTGAGAACCCACCGTGTGGACAGGACGACCTGCCCGTCAAAAGGAACCTCCGTGTACACGGCCAGGTCGGCCCACGCCGCCAGTTCGTCCATGATGGCGTCGTCAAAGGCGGCTCCGGCCGCGGCAATGGGGACCTCCGCACGCCGGCGCAGCTCCCGGCGAGTGACAAACGCCTGGTGCGTGGCAACGCCCGTGCGCCGCAGCGCCGCCGCCAACGTGTCGGGGCCGGAGAAGGCCGTCATGAGCGCGTCCTCGATCTTTCGGCGCCGAGCGTCAAACGTGGCCGCGCCCGAGAAGCGGCGGCGGATGGCGCCGCGCTGGAACCCAAACCGTTTGACGGCAAAGTCTTCGTCCGCCTGCTTAGGGGAAGTAACGAGCGGCTCGAACGCCCCGTCGCCGCCGCCCGGCGTGGTGTCGTCGGCAGACGCAAATTGGACGGGACGCGACGCGCCCCGCGTCCGCCCGGTCCACACAGTAGCGGGGGGCACGCCCAAGTCGCGTTCCGGCAGGGTCTCGGACGCGATTCGGTCCAATGCCGACTGCACCCCCGCCATCATGGATGCCGTCCGGCCCGCGAGACTCGAGGAGGATGAGGCCACAGACTCAGTGTCCTCATCCCCCGCCCCAGGGTCCTCCGCAGGGGCCCCGGCCGACTCCGGCGGCGGGTCAGACGAGGGAGCGCCGCCGGGCGCCGGCGGACGGGCGGGCGAGCGCCCGAGAGAGCCAACGGGCCGGACTTGGCTAGCAGCGCGGTTGACCCACAGGTGCCCATATTGAAGGCGCACCTCGTCCTTGGCGACGGCCACGTCGGTGACGTGCGCCGGGCCTTGCCACCCGCCGCGGCCCACCCCCACCCCGTCCGTCCAAAAGTAGACCTCGTCGCCGACCGTGAGGGTGTTGACCGGCACATTGGAAGCGTTGCGCGCTAGGGCGCGACGCAGCAACGCGGCGGCCTCCGCCTGCGTGTGGGCCGAACGCGCGGCATGCAGGAGGTCGAGGTGAGTGCGGAGCGCCTCGTCCCCGGGCACCCGGCGGTCACTCAAGGCGGGAAGCGAGTCGGTCAGCGCCACGGGCACGCGCGGGGACGAGCCACACACGAGCTGGTAGGGCGTCGCGCCGTTGTGCTGTCCCATACTGTTCTTGGCATGGCACGCAAGGTCGAGCACCTCCTGCGCGTCGCAGTGGACATGGTCGAGTGCCATCGTAGCCACCATCGACTTGAGCGTGAGGTTGTGACGCTCGACAATACCGTTCGACCAGTGCGCCTGCGCCGCCGTCGAGAGGATGACAATGTTGTGGCGCTCGGCCACAATGCGCCAAAGGGCGTTGTTGAACTCAGCACCAGGGTCAGCGAGAAGGGCGCGGGGCGCGCCGTGGTGCACGATCCATCCCCCAAGAAGAGCGCGGGCCACAGTCGGGGCCTCCTTATTGGCAAGTGCGACGGCCTTAGAAAACCGGGTGCCTAAGTCCACCATGTGGAGGAAGGTACCCACGGGGGCGACTTGCGCCAAATCGACGGCCACCGTGTCGTTGAATTGCAGGGCGCGAGGCACGGTGACCAGCGGACGCGCCGGTCGAGGCGCCGTCTTCTTGCACGCGTCACACGCGGCAGCCGCAGCGGTCACCGCGTCGAACACCTCGTCATCTGTAGTACCGGCCGTGCGCAGCAGCGCGTTGAGCCGGGCGGCCGAGCAGTGCCCGTACTGGGTATGCAGCTTGATCGCCTGCCGCCGGGGAGGCCGTGGACGAGGTCGAGGACGCACGTTTGGCACACGTTTTTGAGGCGCGCGCACGCGGCACAAATTTCCGTCCTTTTGTGCCGCGCGCCCGACTCGGCGCCGCCGGGGCGCCAGCGGTAGACGGTAAAGGGGCGCTCGCAGACCTTGCACGGGCGCCCGCTCGTGTCTTTTTGCATGCGCAGGAGGGGAGTCGGGCCGAGGCAGCTGTCGCAGAGGATGGGGAAGGTGGACGCCTCGAGGGTTGCGAGCCGCGCGTCCGACGTGGCGCCCCGGGAGCTGTTCATGAAGCGGGACATTGTGGGGTAAGGGGGGTGGGAATAGAAAGGAGGAGGGAAGCAGGAAAAGAACGAACCAAGAGGATAAAAAGAGGGAAAACGGACCACGCGCGCGGACGGGGAGCACGGCCCCGGTAGCCACACAGCGTCACGGCGGCAGCAACGACAGCAAGCGGGGAGGGGTCCGCGTCACAAAGGCGGCAAAGCCACCGAAAGCGGGGCCGAAACGATGAGCCAGACAGCGTGGTGGGGCGCAGTCTTAGAAAGCGTACAGCAGATGGGGCAAGTGGAGGCGAACCGGTCGGCACCGCCGCTGCACCTCAACCGGTATGCCGTCGACACGCCCGCCACGACGGTCTTGTTCCCACGACGCTCCCGACTCTGGGATAGGCACCAAAGAAGAAAGTTCTTTTCAGTCACACAGTCCATCCACTTTTCACGTCAAGTTCGACACTTCTGTATGCATGGGGGCTACTGATGATGAACCAGCAATCCCTTGCATCTCCAGATCCACGTCATGGTCTTCGCATCGCTGCGTGCAAACTCCCGACAGTGGTGTGGAGCCCATCGCACTGGCTCGGTGGCGGCGGTGACCGGTGGCGGCGGCGGCGCCATCGCCGCCGCCGCCGCCGCCGCCGTCGATGCCGCCCCTGGCGCGCGGCGGTCGTCGGCCATCCTGCACAGTGTCCCGTCGCCTCTCTCGTCTCGCCTGTCTTTCTCCCCCCTTGCCTGTCCCACGCACCCCCCCCTCCCGCCGCCATGGTGCTCTCCCGCACCGTGCTGTCAGTCGCCGCCGCCGCCGCCCGCCGCGGCGGCGGCGCCGCCCCCGGTGGCGCCCCCCCCCCGCCCGGCGGCGGGCGCCGCCACCACGGCGTCGGCCGCGGCGACCGGCGCGGCAGCGCCGTCGCCGCCGCCGCGCCGTGCGGGAGCAAAGCCGGCGCCGACAGCGACGGTGCCGGGCCGGTCGGCGGCGCCCAAGCGGACGCCCGTCGCGGCTGTCGCCGCGGCGACCAAGACGGCCGCCGCCGCCGCCGCCCGCCGACGGACCGCCCGTCCCGCCGCCGCGGCGGCGGGCGCCAAACCGTCGGGCACGCTTGCGGGCGGCGGCGGTGATGGCCTTCCGGCAGCCGCGACGGCGGTCCTCAACGCCCTCGTCGGCGGCGGCGGCGGCGGCGGCAGCGGCGGCGGCGGCGGTGGCGGCGCCGCCGCCGCCGGCGGGGCGCCGCCCGATGCCGCCGCCGCCACCACCGCCCGCCGCCGCCGCCGCCGCCGCCCACGCCCGCGGCGGTCCCACGTGGCCGCCGCCGCCGCCGGCCTTGCCGGCGCGGCGGTGGTGGCGGGCGCCATCGGCACGTCGTCGTCGGGCAGCAGCCACAGCGGCAGCGACGGCAGCGAGTGGACCTCTGCCTCGTCGGCCGAGCGGCGGCGTGTGGGCGGGCGCGCCGGGTCGTCCCACTCCTCATCGTCTGGCGGGGAGCGGCGGCACGCGTCGAGCTCGTCGAGCAGCAGCGGGAGCGATGGTGGCGGCGGAGATGGGTCGGCGGCCGCCTCCCACTCGTCTGCGTCGTCCTCTTCGTCGGCGTCTTCCCACTCGTCCGCGTCGTCGCGGCGTTCGCACGGCAGTGGCGGCGCCACCGCCGCGCGGCCCCACAAACCTCCATCGGTGGGCGGCAGCGACGACGGCGAGGGGGACGCCGACGTGCCCGTCGCCGTCGACGGTACGGCCGATGGTGACGGGGTCGACGCGGGCGTCTGCGGGGAGGCAGACGGCGACGGGATCGACGCGGACGTCGGCGGGGATTTGGACGGCGGTCTTGGCGGCGGGCCTGCGGATGGGGTCGATGGGGACGTGCTCATTGACGAGGAGGGTGACCCTGCGGACGCAGACGGCGCCGACGCTCCCGGCGACGGCGCCGACGTGTGCGGTGCAGACGGCGAGGCGCCCGTCGTCGTGGACGCGGGCCCCGACGGCGATGGCGACGGCGTCGACAATGGCGACGCGCCGGCCCTCGGCGATGGAGATGCGGGCCCCGACGCTGCAGGTGAAGGCGGCGGGGACGCTGCCGCTGCCGCCGACACGTGCGACGACGGTGACGCAGGCGGCGACGGCGGCGGCGGCGACGGCGCTGCCGGGACGGCCGTGGCAGCCCCGGCTGGCGAGGACGGTGGCGGTCCGTCGCCCGGCTGGGAGCCGCCCGCCGACGGCGCGGCGGCGGTCGATGACGACTGCCCCGCCGACGGCGACGACGGCGCCGACGTGGAGCCCTCGGCCGCCGGTCCCGGCGTGGCCGACACGCCCCCCATCGACGACATGACCGGGGTCGGCGCGGAGTCGGCAGAGCCGCCGCCCGTGGAGGCGGCCGCCGAGGCGGCGGCGGGGGAGGGTGGCGCCGAGCCACCGCTCGGGGCGGACGAGGCGCCGCCGCCGGCCGAGGCGGCCGCCGACCCGCCGCCCGCCGCGTGCGTCGAGGCGTCGCCCACAGAGGCGTACGACGAGCCGCCAGCGTCGGCAGACGTGGAGACGCCCGTATCGGGGCACCACGACGAGCCGGCGGCCGTCGACGACGCGGTCGAGCCACCGCCGCCGGCGTGCGAGGCGCCCGAGGAGGGGGACGCTCCGCCGCCGGTAGAGGGGGTCTTTGGGGACCCGCCGCCCGTGGAGGCGGCGACTGGGCCGCCGCCCGAGGCCCACGTCGAGCCCCCGGCAGACGGGTGGGGGCCGCCGCCAGCGCCAGACGGTGTGCCGCTGCCCGAGGAGGGGTTTGCGGAGCTCGCGCCAACGCGCAAGTCTGTCGAGCCGCCGCCAGAGGGGTGTGAGTCCCCGGCGGGACCAGCCATGGCGCCGCCCCTAGAGAGCGCGTATGGCGAGCCGCCGCTTGTGGACGACTGCGCCGAGCCGCCGCCGGTGGACGAGTGTGCCGAGCCGCCGCCTGTGGACGACTACGCCGAGCCGCTGCCCGTGGACGAG
>ENA-ORXC01002145-ORXC01002145.1-marine-metagenome-genome-assembly--contig:-NODE-2145-length-10968-cov-11.697273_pt1 | contig 10968 bp, 13 predicted proteins | sample MGYA00237865_ERZ511478 | MGnify/ENA metagenome assembly ERZ511478 | reverse complement strand
TTTTTTTTTTAATGATACGGCGACCACCGAGATCTACACTCTTTCCCTACACGACGCTCTTCCGATCTACCAGGCCACGGGGGGGTCCCCCCACGCGCGGCCGGGTGGCTGGGGCACCATCCGGGGCGGCCTGAATGCCCCGCCGCGGCGCGCTGTGCGTGGGAAACCGGCGGAACCGACGCCCACCGTCGTGCCCAAAACCGTCGTGCCCACCACCGTCGTGCCCAGCACTGTCCTGCCCGCCATCGTCGTGGCCGCCCGAAGCGGCGCGCCGCACGCCGCACACGAAACGCCACGCCATCACGCCCCCGCGTCGCCACCACGCCCTCCCACATGCACTCGTCACCTCCCCTCGCCCCTGCACCCGGCTTGGCTGCGCGTCGGCCGCGACGGTGACGGTAGCTAGGGCCGCGGCGACGGCCGCGATGGCCGACGCGATGGCCGACGTGGCCGCGCCGGCCGCGATGGTCGACGCTGCCGGCCACAGCGCGTAGGACCTGTCGGACGGCTCGGAGGATGAGACCCTTGCCGCCGTCCTCGGCGCGGCGGCCGCCTTCGTGCTCCGTCGGCGGCGCTGTGGCCGACGGCGGGGTGCCGTGGCGAGGCCGATAAAGCGGCCTGGCTCGTCGCCCGGCCGCGGTTCCAGCCAGCCGCGTGACTTTGACGCTGGCCTGCACGCCATCCTGCGCGACTACTGGGGCTTCGATGAGGAGCCTGCCGTGTACGGGGAGGAGGACTCTGAGCGCCGCGTCCGCGTCCCCCGTGTGGTGTTCGAGACCACATACAACGACATCAAGGACCGGCCGTTCCGGGCGCTTGCCATACATGCCACAGGGCGGCCGCAAGCCCACCCATTACAGAAGCTGGTGGGCGCCTTCCGCGTGCTGGCGTACGGCGAGTCCGACGACCGCGCCGACGAGTACGTGCGGCTGTCGCACACGTCGATTGCAGTGGCGACTTCCAAACAGGTGGACTTTATCGTGGAGGAGTACGAGAAGCGCTACCTGCGGCCTCCCAACGACGAGGAGCTGAAGTGCATCGTGGACCTCAATGCCGAACGCGGCATGCCGGGCCGTATGGGGAGCATTGAGCGATCTGAGCCGGGGTGGGTCCGCCTTCACTCTCCGAGCTCCTCTGGGCCCCCGTCAGCAGACTCAGGGGATCTCACGGGCAAGCCGCTGGATCTGAACCGTCCTCTGCCACCGTCGGAGCAATCTACATCCTGATCGGGAACTTCTCCCGATCAGGGTGCCGGGAACGTACCGAGTCCTGATCGGGCGAATACCCGATGCAAGCCCGATCAGGTGCAGGCATCTGATCCCGAGTCCTGTCGCTGCGTAGCACTGTGCACAACTCGAGGTCTGATTAGCGTAGACGAAAGTGACTGGCCAGGGAGCATAAAGGCAGCACAACAGTGGGCATCAGGCGGCGGCAGGGTGCTGGACGCGGCCGCCGCGGGCAGCGGTACCGGCACGTCGACACCGCATTTTCTTCTTCTGTGGGGCGCAGGGCTTCTTGTGCGAGCTCCTCTACCATCGGGAACGGACAGCGGTGGCCTCACCGGCCAGTCCAGCATCGAAATAAAAAGAAATACATGGCGGTGTCCACAGGAAAAGCCAGGCTACTACCCCCCCCCCCGCCCCCCCAGATCTGCTTACCGGGCAGCAGCGCGCCACACTACCACAAAAATACGACAAACAGACACTTCCACAGTTTACCTCTTTCCCCTCCTCGTTCCACTACAACTAAAGAACGCCACAGTGGAGGTGAAGCAGGATTCACGAAACTTACAAAATCCCTCAATCTCCTCCATTAACAGCGCAACGCCGGGATAAATTCATGGATAGCCACGGTCATCTGCGTCAATATCGCCATGGGCCCGGTCGCTGGTGTTGTTGGGGGTAGCGTCGATAAAGCGAAGCGGCAGGCCAATGAAGTCTTGACAACGGAGGCCCAATGTGAGAATTTGGGAACAACGGGGAACTGGAGAAGGCCAACAGAAACGCAATCAACGAATTGGGGAAGATTGATAAATACAAAGGGAGAGAAGCTGTCGGAGTACCGATGGCGCGCGGGTCAGTCTCAACCGGGTCGCGCGGCGACGCCGTCAAAGTCAAAACGGCTGCAATGTGGGTATCTCTGGAGTCGACAGATAATGCGACCCACACGGAGGTAGCTGGCGGAAAGCAGTACCAATACCCAAATGATCTGAGCAGACACGGCCGAACACCACAAGAAGGCTGACCACAGTGGAGATGAAAGCCCGTTGCCGCCAGAGTAGAACAAGTGGCTCGAAACTGAAAGTCGCACCATCGTTACAAGTTGTATCGTCACAAGTCAAAGAGGGCGGGGGGAACTAGTCGGCGATGGTGCTGAAGGCATGTAGGAATAGAGAGCGTCGGCAAGTCGGGCGTGGGTATCAAATGTGGGTAAAATATGGGTCCCGGATCCACATCTGAAGTAACCACATCATACCCACTTTTGGTGTCGGCAAGTGCCAGATGAGCGGTCGGGTAAATTCGAGCTCTTCGCAAGTGCTGCAGAGGTACGACCGCCCAAACAATGCCCTTCCACTTACCTCCCCACCACTCCGAGCGCCCTTATCCCCCTGCCGTATTTGATGATCACAGTTCTGTATCACCCTCGCCCATCCCAGAGGGGGCGGTGGCCGCCTTTCCGGGAGGCCCGGCTTCATTAAATGACATTGGGATAGCTTCAGGTATTTTTTTCTTCGTGCGTCGAGCGGAGCACTTGAAAAAACGCGTGGGTGAGGCGGAGAGAACGAGGAGAGAGCGGCAACCTCGGCGGTCGCATAGTGCCCGTTGCGTGCGCTGTGCGGAGTAATACGTGTTTAGGACGTTCGGAACTTGTAGTACAAGCGTCAGAAGGGGGCTGCATGAGTGTTTTTGGCAATGCCAGAGCCACGTGTACACGACACCTGGCGTCCTCGACCCACATCTGGCGTGGGAAGAATGGCATATGTAGCCATAAATGGGTTTCAAATGTGGGTAATAACTCAAACGTGACATGAAGCGTGTCTCCGACCCACGCTGTCGACCAACATCGGACTTGCCGACGCCCTCTAATGCGACCACACCCACAAGCTCGAGTCAAGGTGAGCAGCCAGCAACGCCGCAGATCCCTTCAACTACCTAAGGACACATCAGATATAGTAAATCCAACACAGTGTCAACGAACCAGAAACCTGGCTTTTCATTTTGCTGCGGGGAACTACAATTTCCAAACGCGTCTAGTTGACGACTCGACAAATGGCCAGCTCTGCATAAGGATAACACCATTTAAGATCTCTTAAAATTTGATCGTTTTCGTCGTCGCTTTGCAGTAAATACGCATTCCCTTTGGTTGCAACGGGGTGACACTCGCGGACCCTTGCTACCACATTTTCTTCGGGTAGCCTGCTTGACTTTGGCCGGACTGCACCATCCCGCCGGTCGATTGCGTGTCAGTCAAACGGGGAGTTAGGTGATGGTAGTGGCCGTGAGGTTGACGGGATGGCCACTGAGACTGTGCCTTCCTACTCAGCGGCAAGCTTTCGATGGCAAAGAACTTCCGCCTGGCTGAGTGTTGGGGATGCCCTGCGGGACAGAAACGTCAAGTTTGAGGTTTTGGAAGGATCCCACACGACACCGTCGGCCGGGCTCGAAACCTCGAGACAACCTCAAGAATTACAGTTTGATTGGATGACAATCGCTCTCGCGGACAGGACCAGGCACCATTATCAGAGAATGCAGCCATATTGTTGGCTTACTGTTGAGTCGGAGAATGTGTAAGAATTCATGTGTTTGTAATTATACATCACCCTGCTTCGTATTCACAAGCCTAATCTGCATTTTATCACGGTAGCTGCGACAGGATTTCTTCTTGTCGCTGCTGTTCGGTCAGCTCCCCGCCCGCCCCCGCCCTGCTCGCCCCTGTCCCCGCTCCGCCCGCCCCCGCCTCCTTTCCGCCCGCCCCCGCCTCGCCCGCCTCAGCCCCATCCGTTCCGGCCCCACCCGTTCCCACCGCACTTGGTGCCTCCCCGCCCGCCATCGCCCCGGCGGCCATCGCCCCGCCCATCACGGCTCCACCCGTATCGGCAGCGCCCGCGCCCGCCGCACCCGCCCCCCCACTACCCCTCTCAGCAACATCACTGCGTGAGGCCTCGGCCTGAGCAGCGAAGCGCTTGCGCCTCCTGGCCTCGGTCCGTCGACGTTAGCACAGGCTGCGTGACAACACTGCACAGGCACCCCATCTGGCGTCACAAGACGCCAGCCGACTTTCACGTGCTTCCTGGTAATTGACAGCACGGCGTACCCGCTCTGGGGGCTGCTGGCATGAAGGTAGCGTTGATCCCAAAATGTTGTTAGTAGCAAATCGAACGCAACGGCGCAGACGCCGACGGTCGCTATCCGACAACGCCAGCGCCTCATTTACGTACACGTCATTAAGAATTTTGTGCCTCGCGGTACCAACGCTGTGCGGTCCGCATTTCGGTCCAAACCCCCGCTAACAGACACAAGCGGCAATCCGATAGGACCATCCCCGCCCCATTGTCTAATCCTTCGAACCGGCCACCCCGCCTTCCCGTCGGGCAGGGCTTGGTTTTCTGCGAGCCAAGGCAGATCGAGGTAGATGTGCATGACGAGGTCGGGCAGGAGGAACGCGGGCAGGCCCAACGCGCACTGTTACCGGTCGCGGAGAGGGAGGAAGAAGGGGTCCCGAACGCGCCGCAGCTTGGGTAAGGTGGGTAGCCCGCCCATATTCTGTGCGCGCCGTCGCATGGAAGGGGGACGGTGGCGGGGGAGGAAAAGAAGCTGACGCTCTCATGGCGGCCAAAAGAGAGAGTAGACCAAAACGAAGAAAAAACCGGGAAAAAAAAAGTGGAACACAGGAAATGCAGCACGGACCTCCAGCCCAGAGAAAAAGCGATATTGTAATCGAGTGAGGAAATCAGCTCACGGATGAGAGCAACGGCATACAGATCGCGCGAGACAGAATGGCAAAGGTCGTATCACACCAGCTCGCTGTTGGAGGCGCTGATCCACTACTTACAATCCATGTTGCCGATCTTGTCGGTGTCACTAGGCGACCCGTCCGTTACAACTGGTGAACCATCATACGGAGGTTGCCCGCGCGTCCTCCGACGTGTAGGCATGATGACGGATTTACTAGAGACGTCAGCTGCACAGCAGAGAGCGGTAAATAAAGAATATAACGGGAGGGAACCCGTCAGTCGGCACGCAGCGGTCGTCGGCGTGCGGGCCACGCCGTCGCTCTTGTCACACCGTCGCATTCCGGTCCGAAGTGAATGTGACAGACTAGAATAAATTAAGTAGACCTGAGTATTATGCATTTATTATTCTTCCAAGTAATCCTTCGGGTATTGGCCAATCAAGGTGAAGATCTGAGGCAATGCATAAGAGATCGACGGAGATCGTAGCAGCAGATACAATGGTGTCTCGAGTCCGTATGATCAGTACTCGTTGGCCTGCGCATCGATTCCGCCTCGGCCACAAAGCTGGCAAGCTGTGGCTTCTTGTAAATGCTGCTCGTGCACGATGCATCCTTACCCAAGCACATTGATCATCCTCATGCCCCCATTGCGCTCTATGGTCCCTGGTTGACTTTGTTTCTTCTTCCTCTGCGCTCTGGCGATACACTGCTCCTCTCGCCCTGGTCCTCTCAATCCCGCTCCGGACAATGTCCTGCCTTCTTTGATTGAGGGATTATCTCGCCAGCGCCCCATGCCCGCGCACGTACACATAGCAGGAAGCATGCCATCTGGCCATCAGCGTTATGCACTTCTTTTTATTGTGTAGGACTAAGACTTAAATATATTTTACTGCACATAGCTAAAACGGTCCCGACAAATTTACCCCACGTGCCTTGAGCGCACGTAAGAATTGCTCGCGACTGCATCAATGGCCAGAACGTTGACGTACCTCAGCCACCATCCGAGAGACGTAAAACAGTTCGTGTGTCTCCGCTTCCCTGCCAACCCGTAGTCACCTCGGCGGTCAGCCGACGAGACTGCGGACTCAATCAGCGCGAAGACCGTCATTTTGTGGCCACATAAACCACCGCGTGGTAGTGCAAGGCCCCGTAAACTGCAACGACATCCTCTTCGACTTCTCCTCCACGGCTCCGGCTCTTGACCGTGGACTCCACGCGTACCAGATAGCTTCGGCGACTCACACGTCTTGACCCCGTATTCGAGACGGCCACCTGTCCACGTGCTAACTTGATTTCGAGGTACTTCTTCGCCAAAATTAGATCAGGAACGTCAGCAATTTCTTCCAACGCCAAGACTTCGCGCATCCGATCCAGCTCCATGCAAGTCAACTGGGCAGCGAAATGTGTTGGTGAAAGTAACCACACGCTAGCCGGTTTCAAGCTGGTGATCTCATAAGCCCCATGAGGAAAGCCATGTACGATTTGCATTGGCGTTCCGGTAGCCTCCGCCCAATCATGGGCGGCGTACGCGTCAGCGTAGTCCGTAATAAGTTTGGCGTGGTACTTGTCAGCGATGGCATTCACCAACGACGTGTACACCTCGCTGTGCGACCTGATGAGTTCAGGTAGCGTTCCAATGATGCGCTCAATTGGGAACTGCCTGTAGGACCAGGCCGGCCAGACAGTCCCCATGCTTTTTGTACGATATCCCATAAGGAATCCACGGGCACGTGGCACAATCCAAGCCGCTCTAGTCTCCCGGCATAGACGTACTTATAGAAGTCGGCAGAAAACTCTTTGATGTGGCTCTCAACATTCCCCAAGTCGTCCTCAGAAAGGCCCGACGGTCTAAACAACAATCGTCGGTCTTGGCAAAGATGCATAAACAATTTAAAACACTCCTTGGGCACGCGGTCGGCCAAGAGAACCTCTCCGATGCTGAGGAGAACGTAGAGCACGTCTGCGGCCTAGGAGGACCCCCAGTGGACGCTGACGTCCCACAGGGACTGAGCTTAAGCGAGAGGTACAGTTGCCCGACCGGCAACAGTCTCGCGTCCGATGGCCGCCACAGTTGACTTCGGCTTAATGTACCGTTCTGGAGAATCGCCCAGGACGCCATGCTTTCCCGAAAGCAGCTCCCAAAAAAATAGGACCACATTGCAAAAAATGAGGTGCATCGTGTCACATGGAAGGGTGGCCTGGCCTAGGGTCCACAGGAACCCCAAATGTGGGTACCGCTGCCTATCTTCTGGGCTCGCAGCGTGAAAGAGGGAATAGCCTCTAATAGCAGACTTCATCGCAACCTCTTTCGCTGCCTTCTTGGAGCTTCCTGCGCGTCGAGCGGCTTCGACGTCTTCTGCGGCAGTTGTGAGACTGGCCGCGAAACGCACATTGGCAGCAGTTCCTTGAACACTGAACAGCCTCTCTTTCTTGTTGGAAGGGTCTACAGGGGGGTCGCAGTACTGCGTCTTTAGCCGGACGCCGGTGAATTCTCGGAAGCGTCCTGGGTGGATTGCACCGCATCCTTTTGCGTCAAGTAGTTTGTCGCCGCCTGGCTTGTCCGACGTGAATTGCATGACAAATGCTTGAAGTACCCTTGCGCAGTCGCGCCCAGCATGCTTGACACCGCTAACTCCTTGAGCTAATGTATTTAGCTCCTCCGCGATTGGATGTAGAAAGGATTCGAGGTCCACTGGTTCACACGGCCTTGATGTTACCACCAGGATAATCTGCGCAATATTCTTGACCCGCTCACGTGGCTGGACGCTTAGCACAGTCGCGACAATGGGCCATTGTTGAAATCCTCGTTGACGCCAGGCCCCAAAACCATCGACAGAGATGCTCACCACCACGCACGTATCAGAATGGATAAGACCAGTGGCAACCTTTTAAAGAAACGTCGCACCGTCGTACCAGTCATGGACGCCATCTACAGGCGCCCGAGCGGCCTTAATGGCGTCAGACATGGCAGCGGTCATGCTCCTCCCGAGCTTGGGGTCTGCTAGCATGGGGAGTAGCCATGGAGACAGTGACCAATGAACGGCTTGCTTGACCGGGGTACCGTCAGCTGAGCTTCTGGCAGCGCCACAAACGTCGCAAGTCTCCAAATTGGATCGGCGAGCATGAAACGCAGCACAGCCATTCCGGCAGCAGTCCACGCGACGGTCGTGGAGGTCGACACTCGCCCGTACAAAGTTGCGCAGAGTTTTTCCTGTGCGCAAAATTCCAGTTTGCGACCGTTGCGACAAGTAACACGCAGTCACCAGGCGTGATAAGCGGTGTTTTCAAATAAATGTGTAGGCCACATAGTTGTCGACGCGCTCACAGAAGACGGAGCGCGGCACGCAAACACCGTTAGGCCAATTTTGGGCGAGGATGCCGCTGCGAGTGCCGTCTGAGCGTTTGTCGCCGTTGGTGGCAATGCAACTGCTGACGCTGCGGTGCCTGCCGTGTGCAAGGATAGCGGCACGGCTGCGCCGGTAGCAGCCGGCGGTTGCGGCTGCCGCTCTGACAGCAGCACGCGCAGATGTTGACGCGGCGGACAAGGTTGGCGTTCGTCCCATGCACATACGGTTACGGACACTGGTACGGCGATGGTGGCGCCGCTGCTCGCTGCCGGAGCTACGGTCGACGCAAACGACCGGGACGGCCGCACCTCTCTTAATTGGGCGGTCATGGACAATCGCACGGCTGCAATTGATGTGCTTATCGCTGCTGGCGCAGCGGTCGACGCGGCTCACGCCCGCGGCCGCACGCCTCGGTTTTACGCGGTCAGTAGAAGCTGCGCGGGAATGGACGCTTTAGCTGCTACTGGCACGTCGGTGGATGTGTCGGACCAGAATGGCATTCGGCTTCCTCATGTGGCTGTCCGTGATTCTGAGGCGGCTGGGGCGGCGGCGCTCGTCGTCGCTGGTGCGTCGATCGACGCCCCGTACCTCAGCGGCCGCTCACCCCTCCATTGGGCCGCAGCCGGCAATCGCATTGCGGCAATTAATCTTCTTGTAACCGCCTGTGCCGCAGTTGACGCAGCGGACGTGCAAGGGGACACAGTGCTGCACCACAAGGCGCTGCAGCGCTTCGACACGGTTGTCGACTCACTTGCCCCCATGGCGTCGGGGCCTGTCGACATTAAGCGGACCGCGCCGTGGACGCACTATAACGGAACCATCGCCGAGGTCACGCGGTCGTTATGGCGGCGCTCGTCACTGCCGGTCTGCCAGTTGACTGCAGAGGCCGGAATGGCCGAACCGCCCTGCTCTTTGCAATACATCCAGTCCTTCTCTTAAAATCCTCGCACTACATTCTTCTGCATGATCTTCAAAAGTTATCCACATGATCAATTTCGAAAATCTTTTGAGTCAATGCGGCTCTTTTGGGGAATGATTTTAAAAGCCATGAACACGCTCGATTGGATTGGTGCTCCAGGAGTAAATTCTCCGACAGTCACGAGTCTCTTTCAGCCCGATATTTACACACAGAGTCCATTTCTTGACTTGAAGAACCATCGAAGAGAGCCCACGCCGTACCTGACTCGCTTGATCTAACTTGGAATTTCTCGTGGCCATGCTAAGTAGTCCAATCGAAGAACTGTCCGCATGGGAAGGGCAGTCTTCCCGACATAGGGTGGTCAAGCTGGCGTGCGATTGGACGCAACGCACACAGTCTTTAAGAAGCTGTTCCAGATGGGCTATCAGCCAATCAGCGCTCATGGTGCTTAGACAAGTAAAAAAAGGTCGTCCAACAGTTGCTCACATGTTACCTCTGTCTGGGCGCCCCAGGCCGCGGTCAGCGTCTTTGCCTCAAAACGCATGCACGGCAGCCTCTTCAACCTCACTTTCCGCCTCGCCTTTCCCTGCCAAGTGCCCCTTTCTTCAAAGAGCGCCGCCACCCCGTCGTCGTGCCCTTCCCCAGGCCTACCGTTCGTGCCGTCCACATGGCAAACTAGTGCTGATCAACGGTTCAAGTCCCATACCTGCTCTCGCGACTCAAAGAGCAGGGGTGACACCGTGTCTTTCGACGGTAGAGGCTAGTTATTAGTTGAAATGCTGAGTCGATCCCCTCGTTGTGTAGAAAATAGTTCAGGACAATCGTTCAGCTGCAATATCGTTTGTCCGTGGATGTTAAGTCAAAGAAGTCATTGCGAGTCCCAGTGATGCATCGTGTGCTTGGACGAATTCGAAATCAAATGATGAAGCGTTGTTGAGAGTGAGCAACAGACGAAAACGTCATAGATTTTCCGGTGGCCGAGCGCCTCGCCCGGATGAGATCAAGATGCGCGCAACCCACCCCGGCCTCAGCCACACATCCGCAGCGAGCCCAGGATCCTAGCAAAACCGAGGCCACACCGGATGTATCCCACTTCCTCGTCTACCACCACCGGGGCGACGCACCGCGATCGAAAGCGCGTCGTCGTCGATGCGACCGTCCCCGTCGCCGAATGGCACTGCTCCGCCGGGGCCTGCGCTGATGTTATCTCTTGCCACGATACGCCTGCGCCTCGGTTACTTGACACGCTCCTCTCATAGCGTGTCGCACTCCTCGTTTCTCTTATCATCCTTCTCGGTCATATTTCATCGTGTGCGTGCAACCGCCGTCGGTTTTCCATGCGACTCGTTTCAATTCCGAATCTACTCTCTTAAAGACGCTTGTAGGCTACTTTCTCCGTCCGCGACCACCCCGGATTGCTGATCGTTCAACAGTGTCAGTTTTTCACACCCGATTCCAGCCACTGGGCCAGTGTTCACAGGTACTAGAGTAATTCATGACACGGCATGCACATGACGTGCGGGTCGGTCGGAATTTCAGCCCCCATGACAGAATTATTTCGTCCAAAAGTAGTCTCAGCGGTGGTCGTCGTTGGTGGGTGGGGTGGGGGCATGGGTCGGGGGGGGTGGCGTGATCGCGGCGGGGTCGGGTGGGTGCGGGTAGGGTGGGGGGGGTGTGGGGTGGGGGGGGTGGGGGGGGTGGGGGGGGGGGGGGGGGTGGGGTGGGGGGGGTGGGGGGGGGGGGGGGTGT
>ENA-ORXC01002142-ORXC01002142.1-marine-metagenome-genome-assembly--contig:-NODE-2142-length-10981-cov-10.547506_pt1 | contig 10981 bp, 10 predicted proteins | sample MGYA00237865_ERZ511478 | MGnify/ENA metagenome assembly ERZ511478 | reverse complement strand
CCTAGGGAATCGATGCATTCATCCATCCTAGGAATGGGGTACGCATCCTTGACTGTCATCAAGTTCAGCTTTCTGTAGTCAATACAGGAGCGTACCGAGCCATCAGGCTTCGGTACGATAACGACTGGGCTAGCCCATTCCCCAGTAGAGGGTTCTATAACCCCCATCGAGCGTATGCGCTCGAGTCCGCTTTCTCTCTCTCCCGGGCCAACGGCCCAGCCTTGTAGGGGTGTTGCCTCACGGGGACAGCCCCGGGCCAACCCAAGGAGCCAACGCCGACTTGTTCCAAAATATTTCAACACTTTCTGCGTACAATGTTACTTTGCATCCAGCTTTTGTGCCAATGGAGATGCATGGCATGCAGCTGATGTGTGTAGACGTTCACCTCTTCCCCTGACTGCTCATGTAGCCCTCTGATGTGCCTATTCCTGGTTCTCATTCCATTCATCGCCGGAATACCCCGTGGGGGTAGCTCCAAGCACTGCCCTCGCCAGTCATTCTGTTCAACCTCATCATCAGCGTTGGGATGGAATGATCCTTAGCATTCAAGCAAGCCGAACAGACGATACAGCTCCAAGATAGAGAAGGGCTACCTCTGTTTAGTAAAGAAAGTACGCTAATGCTATTATTGCACGGTCTTTCGCAGCCATTGCTGTCCGGCTTGAATAATACAGAGCGGATCAACGTTGGGTGTGTGCGGATCCTGACGGCACAGTCAGGACGCGAGACACAACGCTATCAACAGCGGCGAAAGATCTTTGCGCGGTTGTTTGGCCACACATTGGTATGTGGGCGCGATACATGAGCAATTCCCTCTTCGTTGACTTATGGGCAACGCGCGGCAACGATGCTGAGGGGCGTCCTCCGCTGTTGCGCACCTTCGTTCTGGGGGACTGAGCTTTTGGCTGGCTATAAAAGCGGGCTCTCAGTTGGACTAGATTCGGTGTCAGACCGTTCTTGATCCAATGGAACATGCGAATTTTTGACGAGGGCCTTGCACAACACAGCTGGTTGGCATTTTTGAATCTGATCGAAAAGTGAAGTCGGCAAGGATCAGTATCCCGATCAATACACGGTACAGTGGATTTGCTCAACGGTCGGAAAACTTTGGTACACTATTCATATTGCTAGCCCGGGAGCGTACGACTGATGCTGCACACCGAGGGAGGTGCTCGCTGGACCTCCTAGACATCGATTTACTTACGAACAAGGTAGTCAAAGAGCCATCTGTTGCACGGTTGATGATTCTCGTCTTTGACAGCTTGCAGGGCATTGCAGGTCCCTTCTTGGGGCCGTATCGGAACAGAGAAGAGTCCCCTTTTTACAGTACTCATCGACCAAGGCAAATGTGTCTGGAAACCAGTTCCTCGCGCCATTTTCAGATTGAGCCCGTGGCCGCATCTTACACACCACCACCTCCTGATGGACAGACTCAATTGTGACATCGGAGCATCAAGTGCGCATTCCTACGAGAACCGCGCTCGATAGAGGGACGGAAACAGATCTACAGTGCGTCACCTGTATTTTCGTTTCCTGCCAAGTCCGATTCTGTATCACTGGCAGCTTGAGTGGTCCGGGTGCGTCATGCGACTGGGCTCCACAGGAACCGAGTGACAAGCTGCCCCGGGTGCGGCAGCCCGGGCTTTCTGTTCAGGGAACTGCGTCAGGGCACGCGCACTCGACCAAGTGGCTCGGATGTGGCCGCGCTGCTGCACAGGTGCAGCCCCGGTCGGCGCGTGGGCGGAAACTGCCCGACCGGGCGGGGTTGAGGCATTTCAGGCACAGAATCACTCTGCCCGTAGTCGGACGGAGCACGCTCGATGATCAGCGGCACTTGATTTCTGCTTTCGCACACAGCGGAACACACGGCTGATTGAACTCATATGTGAGACGGGGGGCGAGCGAGAGTGGAGCTTCGGGTAGTAGTCCCTTGTACTCACTGATAGTACAACACATGTGGCGGCTGATTTTAGAGTCCGCGATCTATGGGGCTGTGAACATTTTTGAGCTGTTCAGACCTCAAGATGCGGCAGGTCATGAGCTGTCGAATGCCGCCCTCCCCGTCCGCATCGGATGAAGTACAAGAACACTATGGCAATTACGGGATATTTTGACATTTTGATGACTTTAGGCGTAGTGGAAAAAGTGGAAGGACTTTACAGTGTCCACCGGTCACCTCGAGACGCCGTTGTGCAATATTACAACTCAGTTGTGGAGCAATTTATCAAGATCTCCTCAGACGGGCCTGTACGGCCGCTTTTGAGAAAAGGGTGCAATTTGGCCACCCCTTGCAAACGGGCCATCTGGGGTACCTCAAGGTGAGCGACCGCGACCTGCCAGAATCCAGATCACCGCGGAACGGTGTTTCCGCGGCGATTCTCGATCGGCGCGAAATTGGTGCCCTAAAAACGCCCTTCTGACGCCCTTTCAACGCCCCTAAAAAATGTTTCGGGCGTTGCTCACATCCCTGGACGCCGTCGTCGTGTTGGCACCTGTGCGACGAGTCGGAAGGCCCGCCAGCTCGCGCGCCGGCGATCCTTCCGCCGCTGTTGCGCTTTTCTTTGCCGCCCGCGTCTCGCTGCTGCACCTTGGTAGTCGACATTGGACACCTGCTCGCCCCCCCTCCCACCTGGGCGACGCGCATCATCATGGATTCGCAGGACCCTTGCGGTGGCTCCGAGGGCCATGGCGGTGCCCGTCGCGAGGCCTGTCGCCCACTTTCTTGGGGCGACGCGGACAGCGCCCATGCGCCTGTCGGCCATGTGGGTGCCCCTCTTCAAAGCGTCGGCATGGGCGCCGCCCGTCTACCTGTCGGCGGCGGGGGTGCCTCTCTTCCGAGCGTCGGCGCCGACGCCGCCCGACTGCCTGTTGGCGGTGGGGGTGCCCCTCGCGTCCGAACGGGCGCCGTCTGTCAACCTGTCGGCGGGGGCGGTGCCCCTGCTCCTCGCGACGGCGCGGGTCCCCGTTTTGGGCATGGCGGCAGTGGGGGCACGAGCGGGAGCGTGGACACTGCGGAGGCTCCATCGCCTCCCTGCCGGGGCGCGTTGGACGGCAGCCGCGCCCCCCCGCCTTCCTCGACGGACTGTGCGATCTCGACTAATGTTGGCTCCAACGTCGATGGGTCGAGTACGGGGCTCCCTACCTCACAGCCGTCAAGCCATGGCTCAGGTACGTCGCACGCGAGCGCACTCGGTCCTGAGGGTGATCAAGGTGACCGGCGCCGCTCCGTAGTGCCCCTGCCGCTGGTGCGAAAGCTACGCCTCCACATGGATTCTTGTGCGGGTACCAACAAGTCCCAGTTCTTTTTTGGTGGTCTGGGCCTCGTGCTCTCCTGTGGTTTGCTTGACTGTGCTATGGTGCTGCACATGGTGGTGGGTCACACAAAGTTTGGACCCGACCTGGTGGCACGCATGATTGCCGGCAAGTTCAACCAGTCCGACGTGTTCAACCACGGGCAGCTCGTCAACCTTATGCGGCCGTACACCACCGCTGCAGCGTACGACGCCGAGATACTGCAGACCTGGAAACAGGGGACGCAGCCGCTGTTCGCGGCCGTCGACCACATCATGTCATACCGCGGGTTCACCCTGTTGGCTGACGATGGAGAAGTCGACATGGGCGAGCCCGCGACGCCTAAAGCCGACTTCGAGCCATTTGCGGACCGAGGCCGTCTGTTTGACGACGCGGTACTCACGCGGGAGTGCACCAAGGCCGCCGCCCGCGGTCTCCGTGCGCACGTTCTTCCTGCTCTGCGCGACAGCACCTACTGCGGGATTGGACGAACCGCGGTGCCTGCCTGCAGCGACGCTTCCCTAGGGTCCCGTCTACTGCCTACTAGCGTCTCTGCCTGCCGCCGCGTACGGCTCTTCACCCGCCGGTCATCGTCGGATCCGTACTGGCGCGAGCAGGAAAAGTGGATGCCGTCGCACTCCGTCGACCGTGTCAACGCTGCGCTTGCAGCCGTGGAGCCGTACACCAAGCACCCGGAGATGGGAAAGGTGGCCTACGGGTCAAAGGCCAAGTCGCTGTCAGAGCAGTACGCCAAGTTCGTGCCGCGCCAGTTCGTCCCCGACAAGTATGCCGTGTCCGCGGACGGGCACAGCGGTTTGGCCGCGGGAATTTGGAAGCAGAAGCTCCTGTCGGGTGCGGCACCTGCTCCTGCAGGTGATTCGGGAGCCCCTTCCACAGGCATTGATACCGAAGACGCCGATGTCCCTGCATCCCCGTCGCCAGTGAAGATGCGGTGGTCGGCTGCGGCGCACAAGGAGGTTCTGGTCGGCATTGCTCTCGGGGCGCCTTTCAACGGCGTGCTCCCCAAGTCGAGCAAGGAGTGGTGTGAGTTGGCGGCTAAGATGCCAGTGCGGGCGGGCCAGTACTGGGAGGTAGGGACGGTGAAGCGCCACGCGCTGGCCCTGGCCAAGGCGCGGGCGGATATTTCGACGCCCATGTAGTCGGGGCTAGGCATGCTTTTTTGTCATCGCTGTGCCAACGCTGCGGCGTTCACGCGATCATTGAAGAAAAGTGCAAGAGAGCAGAGTTTTTGAGCACGTCCGGCGCAAGAGAGACCACAGTCGCCCAAAAGCGAGTGATGCCCAGTCACAGGCACCCCTGGCGGAGAACGGGCGGGTCCTCTCCGCCGACAGTGGCGCCCCCAAGCAGCACGTCACATAGGGTGGATAAGGTGTCGTCGGAGGTCTTGGATCCGCCGACGCACTCATTGCGGCTGTACACGACGTTGCGGGAGAACCTAGTCGGGCCCGTCGTCTTGCCGCAGCTCTCCAAGCAAAAGATGTGCACATAATGTGTCTCCCCCGACATGAAGTAGGTTGGGCCGGGCTGAGGCGAGTCATTCCACGCTGGCACAGCCTTGTCCTGTTGGTAGTCTGAGGAGACCTCGAACCACTCCTCACTTGCCGCGGCCACGAGGCGCTCCTCCACCGCGTCGTCCATCTGCATCAGTGGCTGAGACTCGGGCCCCAACCGCATCATCTCGTTGAACATGCTGGACAGCGCTGCATAGCGCCCTACCGCGTTGTCAACACAGTCGTGATGGTAGAGCACGGCGCTGCTCGCCTCGTCCTTATGCGTGTCCAGCGCGTCCTGCAGGTCCCTAATGATGCGCTTGGTGTCGGAAATGGCAACCTGCCGCGTCATGGTGTCTTTGTCAGCTTGCTGCTCGTGGCGCTTGAGCGACTGCTCGGAGTGGCGCAGGTCCGCAAGCAGCAGCTCGCAGGTAGGGCATGCATCGGTCTTGTGCGGGTAGATGGTAGTGTGCTCGTCGGAGGGCTGCATGACGCCGTCAATACGGTGCCGTGACCCAAATAGCAGCAGCAGCCACTTGGCAGGCATGTCGCTATGGACCCTGGGGAGCCCCGCGCTCACCAGAGCATCGTTGAAGGCGCCTGAAAGCGAGAGGCGCGTGTCGGCGACACCGTCTTTGGGCTTCGGCGTGCGCAGCACTTTGAACTTGCTGTCGAGGTAGTATGCTGCCCCATGGAAGCGCCCCGTCTTGTCGGCCGACCGTCCCGTCGGGGATCGGTTCTTGCGGATGAATATCTTGAACAGCTCCTGCTCCTTGACCTTAGTGCGGTTGGAAGCCTTGCCCCGGAGGCCGTGCTCATCCGGGCTGGACGACAGCTCGAACGTGGCACTCAGTGGGCTATTGTGAAAGTACTGGGTGACCGACAGCAAACAGCAGTCTGGGAGGATGACGCGCTCCAGCAGGGCGTCAATGTTGTGGCTGGCAGCCATCTGGGACTTTGAAAGGCAAATGGTGGGCGACTTGGCAATGCGCACCGCTTGCTTGTGGCGACTTGACAGCCACCAGCTGGATACCCCGAGGTGCTGACGTGCACACTGGGAGTGCACGACCCAGTTGCCGCGGCTGTCAAAGAGAAAATCAGCGACCACGGCTCCGAGACGAGCGTAGTTGAAGTCCGACTGAGCTCCCTTGCACCTTCCAGCCGCTGCAGCTTGTCGTCGCTCGCGGAAGGTACGCCGCGCGGTCGCCAGCCGCGGTCCACAAGATGCAAACACCTCCGCGCATGAGCAGCCGCCGATAGACAGCTGCATGGCCCGAGCCGTACCAGCCGACGATGCCGACAGGGTGGCTCCGCCATGCGTGCCGTTTTTACGCGGCTCAGGCATACGTAGACGACCGGCGCCGTTGGCCAGAGATGCGGCATCGACGCCGCGTCGCTCCTTCGTCCTGGAAATCCGCCGCCGCTTGGCTCGCCGGCGGGCGACAACCGCGTCGTCCTCGCTCGTGGCCTCCCCGTCCTCGGAGCTGCCCATGGTGTAGTCTGAGTCGCTGCCACCGTCGGGCTCAAGCTCGGCCCCAGGAATAGACGACTGCATGGACCTCAACCCGAAGCCCCTACCACCGCTGTGCAAGGGATCGCTTGCTTCTCCCTCGCCTACCACGTGCGGAGCACGTTGAGCATCAGGATGAGCATCACTTAAAACAGTACGCTCGGCATCCGCAGCCATGGCCGGTCGCGAGGGACCACGGCTGCCATGCCCCCTGCCGGCCGTCTCCTGGTCAACCTGGCGGCTTGGTGGTGAGACGAGCCCCGACACGAGGCGCGTCTCCTCCAGCGCTGATGAGACGACTCTGCCGGCGTTGTGAGCGCCATCAACCAGGCACAGGAAGCGACGCACCTGCACAGGCAGGAAGCCTAGCCCATTGAGGTCCTCCGCCTGCACGAACGCCAGGTCGGACAGCGTCTGGACGCCCAGCTTGTTCTTGAAGTCGTCATGGAAGGGCCCAAAGCGGTTGGTCTCCATCCAGTCCTGTAGCGAGGTCATGGCTGTCAAAGCACCTGACGGGAACACAGGAGTTGGGGTCGAGGGGGAGGGGTTGGGATGATAAAATCACAGAGAGGAGTGCGGGATGGTGGGGCCGTTGCGCAGAGCAGCGATAGCACACTAGCGAGAGTATGCCTCATGCGGCTGTCTCCGTCACCACGAGGCGTCAGAGTGAACCCACACACAAGACTGCACCACCCACCACTAGAGACACAGTAGTGACGGGTCCCGCTCGCGCCACACACCCCGACGCACCTCCCGTGGATCACCGTAACAGACCGGCGGGAACGACAGGTCGTCTGTCGCCAGGTCAGCGCCTGGTCCAGGCACCGCTTGGAACCCAGCCGCACGAGAAACGGCTCGGAAAGCCCGCCAGCAGCGTCTGCCGTGCGATGCATGACTCGAAACGGCCGCCGCGCTCGGAGGAGCGCCCATGCGCCCTCGCGCCAGGGACGCGGACTCTTCTCCGTTAGCCATGACGTGGGTGGGACGCTGCAAGCTGGGGTGCGGGACCATTGCTCACCGCATTGACAGCTCCCGCTCTGCCGACAGCTGGGACGCATCGTTCCCGCGGGAGCTGGATCCGTGGGACTTTAGCGTGCACAATTTTCAACTCGCCGTATCTCCGTTTGATGGAGCTCACCTAGATCGCGGATTCTAAAATCAGCCGCCACACATGATATTACTGAGATCTTGGTACATAACGGGTAGATCGATACTCAGAGCCGGAAATAAAATCCAGAATCGACAAGGTCTGCAAATGCCAGTCTCAACACCGGTTCCGCACGTGAGAAGAGCAAGAGGTTCTAAGCGTGCACGCCGACTAACGGCCGCCTCGAGCGGCCCTGTTGGATTTCAAGTCTTTCCTCCGGGCAAAGCCCCAATTCGTCAGCTCGCGGGGGCCCGCGAGACTCAACAACGAGAGCCTCTCTGTTCGGATGTCGGCTGTCTCCGCCTTGGCTGTGCTTTGGCCAGATGGTGGCACGGCTGGGCGCACAGAGAGACAGGGGGCGCCCCCACTCCGATGCAGCAAACACCGCGCGACGCTCATCCCCGCCTTTCTCGACCGTCCAAAACCAGTCCTCTCTTCCTCTCACACGCGAGGCGCACGCGCACTCGTAGCCAGTCTGGCCGACAATGGTGGTTGCGCCATCCAGAAGTGGCTACCGCTGCGCTCCACGGTCAGCAAAAGTGAGCAAGAAGCGAAGACGACCGCCGAGAGCACCGCCACAGCATCCACGCTCCGACTGCGTCAAGCGGCGGTAGCAGCACGCCGAACGCTCTAGGGGCCACAGACAGCAGCTAGTCAAGTTGCATATTTGGCTCTGACTACCGATGTGCGGCCTGTGTTACCGTTCTCCCATGTCCGTTCACACCTTGTTTTTTTCTCCGCGGACCCGGTCCTCGGAAGAGTTGCCGCTGACCAACGTATCCGTGACGGCGGCGGCACTTGTGGACAGCACCGCCAACAGCAGAGGCTTTTACCCCTGGGAATGCTGCAACGGTCGGCGGTCTCCTGGATGTTGGTTCCGCGGCTGCCTTCTGTGCGGCTGGCGCTGGTGCACCCCGGAAGCTGAATGGGGAGTCACTCAGAGACGTCGCCTTGATTCGGGCCTGAAGTCGACCGCATCGACTCGGCCATCGATGCACAGCAGTCGATAACTTGATTTTAGATCACTTGTTCTGAGTAGGAGCGGTCGGTAAAGGGGCCGGTGCCGTCAAATTTTGCTGCTACTAGTGCTAGATGATAATGCCTTACACTGTTCGCACATTGCGCCGGCCCTGTCTCGCTCTAAAGATATTTTCTTTCTCCACTCCTGTCCACCCCTTTGCTAGATAGTTCTGAGAGCACTAGGACATGGAGCTTTCCCAATCATGCCATTCTCGGCACCTGATCGGGGTTTGATCGAGGGAGTGAGGGCCATTGATCGCAGTCTTTCGTCCAAGAAACGATGACCTCAGGAGTTTCCTGGAGACCCAATGCTTCCGGACGAGGAACATCTATATTGCAGTCTGCCCAATTTTTCCGGTCCAGGACAGGAACAAGAACAAGAACGGTTGTTTCTTTTTCAAACGTAAGGTTCCATGTTTCGTTTGTGTCCCTTAAAAGCTTCCATCCCAATTGAGGTGACGAACAATGTGGTCTGGCGGCGAAATTATACCGCGCTCGTCGTCGGCGCTCGACGTCGGTGCTCGACGTCGGCGCTCATCGACACTACCGAAGACCACCACCACCAGCCGCACCCCCCTCCCAAAGCGTGCCACGGACTCGATCCTTGCATTATCCACGCACGCCTGCGTTTTTCCGCGTCGCACCGTGTCTTCCGATGACGCCGACACGGTTTCTGCTGCAGGAGCGGGAAATGCAGGTAAGCACGTTCCCGCTTGCTTCTGTAGCACCGTGCTCGCATGTCTTTCAGACTGCTGTGTCTCGCAATCGTATGGTCTAGCGGTAATACAGCTCGTCACTCGTTTGAGGTTGGACGTTTTTTAAATGGTTTTGCCATGATTTTAGATTTTCTTGTGGCGCTGTACTTTTTGTGTTTCTTCTGATTGAATGCATGCCGGTGTTCTCGTGCCTCACAGCAGCGCGTAAAGTCGTGCGGCGGTGTGGGGTCTGCGGTCTCGATGGTCACAGTGCCCCATGTGCCCAATCAAATACAGAAGAAACGCCGAATGCGGCTGCAAGAAGCACTCATGCGGGAGGTGCTCGGCAGCCTGCGATGTGTGCGAGGAGGTTAGGCAGGAGACGGACAACGTTGACGTTTTAATTCAAGGAGGCGCGGCCCCTCGCTGGTCGTGCTCCTCATCTGAGATGGGCGCTATGCAAGCGCGCCTGCAGCCGAAACTGCGGGAGATCGTTCCCACCGTACGCGAGCAGACCAGCGCGACCCGCAGGCACTATCTGACGCTTGCCGAAATGACGCGCGAAGACGGCGATCGCCTGGATTTGCACACCTGGCAATCAAACTTTCTCAATTTGGCGCGCTTGGGCGGAGCGGTCACATCCCCGGCGGTGCGGACGGCGGGACGCGTTGCGGCCGTGCTGCAGGACGAGGGCTCATCCCGTCCGGCCGTGCGCGCCATGGGGGCCTTTGCTGGTGCTGCGGCCGCCCATCCGACGGGCGGCGCGACTCAAGCCGTGCCAGGCACGCTGGGGTCTGCTGTAGAGGAAGGGGGCCGGGGAGCCACCGTGTTGGCGTCCTTGGAGGAGGCGGTCAAGAACGCGCCGAAGGACTCGGCGAGCACCCGCTCTGGCTCCCGGCTCCGCACAAAGGACGCTGGGCTGAGTGGCGGTCGCTCGCTCGCTGTGGAGGCAGTTTTGGACAGCTCAAGCTCTTTCTTCAATGTCAAAGAGGAGGAGATGAAGCGGGCTGCTCTGCGGTACGTGGAGATCCCGGACTGCCCCGAGCTGTCGAAAGTGAAGGCGGCCATGGCATTGTTTATTGAGGCGGGGGGGGTGTACACGGGTGCATCGGTCACGTGCCGCGAGCTCACCCGGGCGTACTTGTACAGCGAGCTGATGGAGTGTGCGGCGAGTGTGTGTCTAACCGTGCCGGCCGTGCTTGCCTCTATGCGCCAGTTCAGCACTGATTTGCGCCTAGGCGACGACGACATGAGCCGCTTTTTCAAAGACCCAGTGCCTGAATCAACTGGGGTACAGTCTCGTCTTTCGAGCAGACAGATTCCAACCACTCGGCCGCAATACAACAAGCAACACAATGACCACCCATTTCAGCAAGCGAAACGACCATTCCCCTGCCTCAAGAGAACATCTCGCAGGCAGGCACCGCTCCGCAAGCTTCGTCAAGCACCATATGAGCACGAAAGCTCCCAGGAGACAGACCCCGAAAAATAGTTCAGGCAAAGCAATCAGGCTCAACAAGCATTCGAGCGTTCTCGCAGACAGAGCACATAAAAGACATGACCGGCCTTTATCAGGTGATGGCGCATAGAGAGCATGATCAAAAACGCGTTTTGACAGCGAAATGCGCTCAACACATGTTTGACGACTCTACTGGTATGGGAGGCCCGCCCAGATGCGGGTCGTACCGTCCGCGCAAAACGACGGTCACTTTGTCGGATGTGCGTCGCGGGGGGTCGAAAGAGTAATCAGCAAAGCTCTGGCTGTGGCCTGCTATTGGCGCTGCTTGTGTGTTCAAATTCAAGCGGT
>ENA-ORXC01002138-ORXC01002138.1-marine-metagenome-genome-assembly--contig:-NODE-2138-length-10988-cov-3.757584_pt1 | contig 10988 bp, 8 predicted proteins | sample MGYA00237865_ERZ511478 | MGnify/ENA metagenome assembly ERZ511478 | reverse complement strand
CGTGCGTCGACCTTTACCGTGGCCGTCGCGCCGGCGGTGGCGTCAAAGCTGCTCGCGCCGCTGCGCGCCTTGTATCGGTCGACGGGGCGGTCGGTGCGGGCGTTTGAGGGTGGGGGGGGGCGCTCACCGCGCTGGTGCCCCACGGCAAGGCCGTGTGCTAAGAGCGTGCTGGCGGTGACGGACAAACCTTTTGGACTAGCTGTGTGCTGTGTTTTTCTTTTTGCTGTGGGCCGGGCCGCTTTCTGGCGGAGACGCTCTGGGTGCACGTGTGTGTGGAAGGTTGATAGACGGTAGGGTTCTCAAGGGCGCCAGGTGCACGGTCCCGGGCAGGGCATCGAACGTTGTTTTCAAATAATCCAGATTCAACCAAACGTTAGTATTGAATGAAACAATCTGAGCGGGCGTAAATGTACCAACTTAAATTAGTGGGGAGGGGCAACCTTTAACTACCCGTCTCCTTGTATTTCTTGTGTGTCCGGACCACCTGCTATCAATTACTTGGTACCATCGCGCACCCGCGGAATTTCCCACAGATCACATCGACTGACCCGCCGCGGCCCCGCGTGGAACCACGACCGCCAGAGGGCGGGCAGCGAAACGGCCGCGGAGGCGGCTGCCGCATGTGAACATCCACCCCCCCCCCCCCCCCCCCCCCCCCCCCCCCCAAAAAAAAAGGCATCCTCGCAACTTGCATCCGGGATACGACAGTGTCGCCACCTACCCGCTGCATCGTCTCAAAGACTGCATCTAGAACGGGAGGCCGAACGGGAGTCCCGTTCGGCGGCCAACCGAACGGGAGCGACTCCCGTTCTGCCTTCCGTTCGCGAACAGGAGGGAGAACGGGAGTCGCTCCCGTTCGGGGCAATCGATGCCAGGCCCTACCCGTTTCACTTTCAAGCACGCGACCGGCCTCGATAGCTGATGCTAGTGACAGACTAAGACAGACCAATGGGAATGCTAATGTCATCGATCACGTGGATCTCCGCGTTAGCACGACAAACGGACCCGCGGGGCCCCCAGAGCCGCCGGAATTTGACCGTCAGGGAAGGGACCTCGAGCACGTCATTGACTGTCTCGACGCGAAGTCCAACACTCTGGCACTCACTCTACCTTCCAGCCGTCGCAAAGACACACAACCGACGCCAACATGCAACGCGGGCACTGCGCGGGTGGCATCGTCACCGACGGGCACTCGTCAGTGGCTGGCATGCGCACTTGGTGCGTGACACGACAAGGCCACGCTGGAGTACTGTTCTGGCGCCCATGCTGGCTGGGACGAGTACGGCGAGCGGCCGTGTTCGTGACAACGAGCGGGCGCTCCCAGTGACGGTCGTGTGCCAGTCGTGCACACGACAACGACGTGCCCATGCAGTCATGGTCCCACGTCGTGGTTTGCCCACATGCGATGAGAAGCCAACAGAAATACTATTGCGGACGGCTACACGAGCTCTATACTATGACGCCAACAGAAAAGTAAAAGGAAACGAACGCACACGCACGAATAGTGCAGACGGGACAAGGGCCGCACGTGCGCGGCACTCCGTCATCGGTCGCACCACTGCAGCCCCTCCTTGTGGTCCTAGAAACCCGGCTGCTGCTCGCGGCTCGTCCAGGGGTAGAACACGTTTGTGAAGTAACGCGCCGCCCGGCGTTCGGACGCCGAGTTGTGCTTGTTTCGCGGCGTCGCGCGGAGGCCGAGGCGGTCCCCGAGGTCGCGCCAGTCGACCTGCACGTCCTCCGCCCGCAGAATGCGGGTCGCATCCACCAACTCCAACGCGGGGTGGGAGGCGTGCTCGTCCTCAAAGTGCCACGCGAGGCGTATGCAGCCGTACCGCGTGAGAACGCAACCTGGCAGCGCCCTCGCCCGGCGCATGCGCTGGACAACCACGAAACTGCGCCGGTCGGCGCCGAGCGAGCGCAGCACGATTCGCATGCGCCCCCAGCACACGCCACCCGCGACGTCATTGTAGCGCACGAAGGAGTACCAAGCCTTCCCAAAGAAGCTGTCGGTTGCTCGCAGGTGCTGCAAGGCCGACGCCGCGCCCCACTCGAAGCGCGCGAAAATCCGCATCGTGCTGTGCTGCGTGACCCAATCCTCGTCGCCCATGCCCAGCACAGTACCGATGCTGGCCAGGGCCGGGACGCGCCGCAGGTCGCCGATGGCAATGCGCTGTCCGCGCCCACTGAACGAGAGACGCGTTGTGTGAAGGGGCGGCGGCAACGTCGTGTTGCTCCCGCCAGCGCCGCCAGTGGCACGGCTGCCGCTCGTTGGACGGTCAGGCATGGCGATGTCGCTGGTGGTGGCGGCCCCATCGTCGCTCCCGTCGCTGCCGCTGCCACTCGTAGTCGAACGGCTGCGGCCGGCCGACGCGTCGTCGTCCACATCGGCGTCGCACAGCTCTCGTAGGACGGCCGACTGTGTCTCCTCGCACCGCATCATCTGGAGGGCCACCCCAGGACCACGCTTGTTGCTTCTGTTGTACATCCGCTTGCAGCTACCGTGAAGTTTCTCGTTGACCGACGTGTAGCCCTCCCAGAGGTTGCCACGCAAACGCAGCTCGTCGCCGAGATGGGCCACGAGACGGTGCAGTTTTGTCGTGTTGACATGCCCGTACAGTGTTTGTAGTGAGTCGACGCCGAGCCCCTTAGCGACCTCTTCCATCTCATCAATTGCCCCTTCGGTGAGCGTCGTCGCGTCAGCCACATTGTCGCCGAAGAGCATCCCGCCCAGGCGCGCCGCCTGGCAGAACAACTCAAGGTAAGCGTCGTGCACAGACGTCTCGGGGAAGAAGGCGACATAATCACTGGAGCGATGAAGATGCTCATCAGGCAGGGAGGCCCCGCCGACGTCGGCCGCGGCGAGGTCGTCCTCCTGCCCCGGATCCGAGCCGCGCACGTCCCCCCCCGAGGCACACGAAGAGCCACTGACCGCATCGCTGTCGTCGTCGCTGGATGTGCCACTACCGCTGCTCCCCGTCACCGCCGACACGTGGGGCAGGCCTCCGGTTGGGGCGATGGGGGTGCCGTCCACCGTTGCGGGAATCGGCTCAGCCACATCAGCGCGGGCGATCAGGCCGGCGACCATAAACGGCCAGAAAACGCTGAAGTGGCGCCAACTACGCCCCGTCATGGTAGCTTGCGACTCCGACGTGGGCACGAAGCAACTACGATGCGAACGAGCACGAGAGTAAAATAGTGCAGCAAAGCGTAAAACGCCCAATGCTCTAGTCAGTTCACGAGCTGCTTAGACCCCGTACCAGTGCTCACGAGGTTCCCTGACGCTCCACCCGCTTGTCGCGTATCAGGCCACCTACCGCACGCCTGAGTAGCAGCAGCACTTACCCTGCAGGCGACGGCGTGACCGTGCAGTTTCGACCGAGCTCGAAGCCCCGGAAGTTGAGCGCGTCCAAAGTGTCCTGCACAGTGCCAAGTCGGGCACGGGCACCGTCCCGACACAGCGCTGCCAGAACGGAAGGCAGCCTCTGCGCAAGCAGTCGAAGCATACCGAGCTTCCAAACATGAAGCAGGTCGAAAGAGACGATCCGGTAGAGGCTGTGCGCGCCCGTACCGAGGCCGTGTACAGCCCCTAGCGCGGGCACAAACGCGAGCGCGCTGTGCTCCTGCGCGAGTTGGCGGCGACGGCTCGGGCGCGGGTCGACTTCCCGCACAGTCGCAGCCACCAGCTGCGCGTCGAGGGTGGTCGTCAAGTCGCGATCCACCGCTCGCACGCCGAGTAAGCCGCCGCTCACGTTTTTGTCCTCCATACACGGCGAGCAAAAGAACTGGCATCTGTTGCCCATCAGGGCCAACATGCTGCGCTCCTCCACTTGGTCCACAACGAGGCCGAGAATCCTCGGCACCAACAAGACGGTGCCGTGCTTGGCCACGGGTGCCGTCACGCCCTCCTCGCTGGCCAGCGTCAGAGCGCGCAAAGAAACAGCGAGGCACCTCTGCAGCAGGTCGTTTCGCATGTTGCTGACGGCGAGCCTGGCAGCCGCGGTCCGCGACACGGACTTGGAGATGTGCTCCAAGTAGCCAACTGTCTGCCACTGTCCGCCATTGTCGAGCACGTTGACAACGTTGACGCGCAGGGGGAACATGTAGTGAGCCCCACTCCACGACACCAGCGCCTCGTCGGCGTGCAGCTGCACCCCCGCCACCCGCGCCTCCCGACCGTGGATGCGGCGTACAGCGCGGCTCTCGTCGACGTACAGGTCGGCGTCCAGCGTCCCGCGGCGCACGTGGTCAGCGGGAGTGTCGAACCCGTCTGGATGAGCGGCAGCGGCGTCGGCTGCCGCCGAAGGCACCACGCCAAACGACACCGTTTCCGCGCAGGCCAGAGAGTCCAAGACCACCTGCATTACGTCGCGATAATAGTACGAGAATGTCTTCCCGGAAATCTCCACCGGCACGTGCATCCAGAGGCGCGTGGCCAGGACGCGGTTCTGCTCGTGGCGCACGGCAGTAAGAAAGCCGTGCGCGGACGGGAAAGCCGCCGTGATGCGGCCCACGCCGGTGTCACCCTGCGCGGTCTCGCGCTCCACCGCACACAGCGTCTGAGCGTAGGCGACGTGGTCGCGCTGCGTCAAACCGCACCCTCCCGCCGTCAGCGCGAAGCGGAGTGCTCCCCGCATCGCGGGAGACGTAAAGCGGGATGGACGACGCGCCCACGATGGCTTGACGACAGACGTAGACAAAGACGTCTCCGGCATGTTGAGGTAGTACGCTCGAATCCGAGCTGCAGTGCTCGAATGGAACACGTGCCGCGGCGGGCCGGTAGTGGCCGGCAGAGCGGCTAGCAGATCAGCCGCCGCCGTGCCAATGGGGGAGCCGTGCGTCGCCGCCCCTTCGTGGTCCGCGTCGTGATCAGATGCGCAGAGCCCCATACCAAGCACTAGACTGCCGTCGGTGCTCGAATCCTCCTCATGCGGCACGCCAACGCCTTCCGCCGCGGTGGCCACCACCGCAAGCACCAGCGGTCCGCCCAGAGCAACGGGCCGCACGTGCCCCGTCGTGCACTGGTCACCGCCATCGCCGGCCGGGACGTCTACGGCTGACGTCTCGTCCGAAGCGACAGCCGCCGTGGAAGCAGACTCCGTCCCCGCGGCCGCCGCAGCAGGCACTTCGGCGAGGCCTCTCTCCGAAACGTCGTCGAGAAGCGCCGGACCAGGAGCGGCGGCCATCGCCGCCATCGAGGAACGGGAGAACGCACTGCTCATGGCGGCCGACGCCGCAGCTGCGGCCGCGCAACGACTCCCGCTCTTGTGAGCCGACTGCACGTGACGTGTGAGGTTGGCCGTCTTGGTACAGGTTAAACAGCAAAAGGGGCATGGGATAGTGAGCGGCGAGGCAGCCCGCGGCGGCGCGATTGCGACGTCTGGGCCAAGTAATCAAGGAATGTGACGGAGGGAAAGAGCAGCACAGGGACGTCGGGAGGGACAACGGGTCGTCAGCAGTCTGTGTCGGAACAGGGCGCGTATGCAAGGTGCCGCGGCGTCTCGCGCTCCCACAGCCAGCGTCCGCTGCACGTTATATACAGGACGGCCCGTGTGTGTCGCAGGAGATGCCCCCCACGCCTCTCTGGGTGCCACCCATCGGACGAGGGCGTGCCCAACGCCCTCTCCTTCTCAGCCTTCGCCCGTGCGGCTGCAGACACGGGCGTTAGCAGGGCGGCAGTACGGTGGACGTCGCATCTACCCGGCCAGAGTGCTCTGCACCCCCCTCGCACCACACTCTCCAACGAGCTCGCGGTCGCGCTGCGGCAGGTGGCTACGACCACGAGCCGTTGCTCACCAACGCCCCTTCGCGGCGAGCACCAACAGCACGGTCTGGAGCCCCGAGCGGGCGCACTACGTGCCGGGAACACCGCAGCGTAACCGTGGCGTGAGTCCCACAAGTGACTTGCACCTGCCCACCCAGGCCCGCCATCTTGCACAGTGCCCCTTGGTGGGGCGGTCCCGTTTGCGGGGTAGTCGCTATTGTGGCTGATGCGGTCGGTGGAAGCGGGACGGTGACGAGACCGGTGGGCGTGCCATGCGCCCTCCCTAGGTTCACGCATGACCACGGAAAAGCAATGCGAGTGCTCCCCCCCCCCCACCGCCTCGGCGGGACGTCGACATGGGCCGACAACTACTGCAAGCACACGCAAGGGCGCGACATACCTCCGAGGACCAGCTATCTCGGCGCATAGGCGTATGCCACCGGCGTCCGTGCTGTCCCGGTACATGCCCCAGCGTCAGACCAGGGCCAATATCCACAGCACGGCTGGCGCCAGCTGGCCGACGCGGGCGTTCGGCCTCGAGACCCCGTCAAACACCGACGAGCCCTCCGCGGTGGCCTCACAGACAGCCGGAAAAGCGGTCAGGAACCATGTGGTGCCAAAGTCGGGGGCAACGAACTTGGACGAAGCAGCGTGTGGTCGCGAAGCGCACGCCAGGCCAAGAAAATCGAGCAAGTCGCCCGTGCGTCCCGACTGTGGCGCTGAGAAAATCGCTCCGCACTTCTGTGGCGCTGAGCGGCGTAACTGCCTGGACAATGCTCCCTGATGACAGTGTTGACCATCGCCATCCCACTACAGTCCGTGCGAAAGCCACGCAAATTGAGGGGGGCTCCGAGGCCACATCGCATTCGGCCGGTTGCAAACAGCCAATAGATGCTGGTTTTCCGCCATGTAGCGCCAGCGCCTCGCCTGGGGTGAAAACAAGTTAACCCCGACCGTGTTAAGTTCCCAATCTGCTCGGTCAGGCTTGGTCAAAAGTGCTGTGTCAAGGAATGTTGCACCCAGAACGTGGCACCCACAGTTATTCTGATTCGTCTTTTGACAATGACTGCTTCATTGCTCGCCCAATCTGTCATTCCGCAGCCGGGCTCGCGCCCGCGAGGCCTTGCACATGCACATCTCTCACCACCCGCCCCCTCCCCGACGTCGCCGTCGAACTGGAGTGGCCGTGCTCCCTGCGGCCATGTGACCTCTCTGGCACCAGTCTTGTTGTACGTGCTCATGGCCGATCTGTGTGGCACATGCCGCACTGGGCGCCCCCCCCCCCCCCCCCCCCCCCCCCCCGCCCCCCCCGCGATCCAAACCCCGGTCGTCTACTGCCTGTGTTTCCGCAACCTCTTTACCCGGGCCCCCTACGCTGCCGGGTTTCCGGCGTCCTTCATGGTACCGAACTCCTTGCATGTGTACCCCTTTCGAGTCTGCGAGTGGGTGCTTCCGGCAGCGGTGTGCTCTTACGGCAGACAGGTCGATCCGCATCGCGCTCCCGCTGCCGCGGTGTGAACGGTTTTCAGTTACCGTGTGGGCCGAACTGTTTTGCGTGTGTTCTGAGTGCTGCCGCCGACTGCGAAGATGGGCACCCTCTTGGGCTCGACTGAGACCCCTGCACCGCCCCTGCGCCGTGCCTCGGTCGCGACAGGAAGGGGTACGACAGTTTAAGAGGGCCTGCTTGTCGTGCTTTGACTCGCCGGCTGACGTGACACAGCGCTCCCCACCCTGCTTGAGCTCCCGCGCCCCGACCACCTTGCCCCACCTGTGTGGGACGCTTGCCTCGCTGTTCTCGCCCCCCCGCCTGCTGCGCGTCACCACTGTGACTTGGTGCCATGAACCCGATGCACCACTGCGTCGCCGGTGGGGCCCTGGCGTTTTTCAACCACCAAGACGGCAGCACGGGAGCGCGCCCTGTCGCGGCGCCGATGCGCTCTTTGACCGGCGATCAGTACGCCGGCGAGGTTGCGGCCCGCCGGGCCGGCGCGCAACGCTTCCCAGAGGCCCTACGTCATGCTGCCCCTGCTCTTCCGGCCAACCGTCCTCTTTTCAACCCCTCGTTGGCGTCCACGACCGCACCCGCGTCTGCGGCCTCCTCCCGTCAACCGCTCAAACTCTATGGTGTCGCGCCAGTCGGCCTCCGAGCGCCGCCGATGGGTGCGCCGGCTTCACTGGTTGTCACCCGAGAGGCTGGCACGGGAACCGCCCTTAGCGTTGTCGGCGCGACGCAGTCGTGTGCGGATGGAACTCCCCGAGCCTCGCCTCCTGGCGCATCGCCCATTGCCGCGGTCCTGCCGTGCCGAGTGCAAGGCTCGGGAACGACCGCGTACCCCGCGGTTGTGGCGTCGCCGGGGCTGCCGGACTTGCGCTCGTACGCGCCGCCCGGCCCGGTCGATGACGGTGATGACGAAGAAGAGGACGACGGCTTAGTGAACGACGAGGAGGACGATTTCGCCCCCTCTGCCGGTCCGGGGATCACACCTCCTCGTGCAATTCCAGGTGCTTCTTCTGCGCTACCAATCACCAAGAAGCGCCTCGGAAGGGCGGCGGCGCGTTGCACTCCCCCCGCTCCGACCATGTCGCGGTCTGGGGCGCCGCCTGGGAGTGGTGGGGTGCGCCTCGGAAGCCCCGTTCCACGCGCCAGCGGCGCCGCATCGGGGGTCATGAGCGGCGTTACCGCTGCCGGGACGTGCCGGTCGCCAACGGCGGGTGGTGGCCTGCCTGTAGGGCATTTGGCCGCAGCCGGCAGCGCATCCCCGAGGACGCGTCGTGCGTCTGTCGGTTCCTCGGGGTCTACGCCGCCCCCTCGCCCTGCGTGCCCTGCGGCAGTGGCAGCGGCGACCGGCGGCACCGTGAGCGGTGTCGCGACCGCCGCGCACATTGCCGACGTCATGCGGACGGTCGCCACGGGCTTCGCTGGCGTGCGACGCGAGGTCACGGCACAGCGCAAGGAGGTGGCGATCATGAACAGCCAGATGCGGGCGGTAACCAAGAAGGTGGATGACGTGGCGGTTCTCGACGACCGCCTCAGAGCCTCCTTGTTCTACCAGCGTCGGGCCATCATCAACATGGCGGGAGATGTCACCACCGTCTTGGCGCGTACTGCCACGGGCAGCTCGGCGGCGCTGGCGTCGGGAGCGGGAGCTGCGGTGCACAGCGCAGCCGAAGCGGTGGGGAACGCCACGAACGTGCCGGCGTCGACGACAGATGGGGAAGTGCAAGAAGCGCAGTGGATTCTGGAGCTGAAGGTGTGTGGCTGGAGCACGACATGTGTGAAGTGCTGGGAGTGTGCGCATGCTCTCCCTCGAGTGTTACTGTTGTGTGCGTGCGCAGCGAGGGGTGCCGCTACCAGCAGCTGTGCATTGTGCGCACGCCGCCTGCAGTCACTAACTGTTGCTTTCGTGGTCCGCTCGCGGTCGCTCGTCGCTGTTCTCTTTCTCGTGTCCCTTTTGGCCAGCCGCATCTCGTTGGGTTCCTCCGCAAGAGTTTTGTCTCCCCCCGCGGTGCGGCCGACGTCTGGGTGGATATGGCCGTCGTCAATACCACGATACAGGACTGGACCAGCGTCCGCTTCGTTGTTGACACGAGCGGCGCTGATGCGCTGCTCGAGCGCAAGTGGCGACTACCGCAGCGCGCGCCGCGGTCGTCGGTGACAGTGGCGGGCGACATGGCGACGGCCGACGAAGGGGTGGGTGCCCCCTCTGCCCGTGGCAAGACCATGGGCTACAAGTACCTGCATCGAGCAGTATCCCACTTCTACCAAAGCCTTGGGAACAAGGCGGTGTCGGCCTTCGCGACGTTTGTGAACAACGAGGAGGAGATTGGTAGCTTTCGTCGTGTCCGCGGCACGCGCACCAAGTACGAAGTGTTCTTCTCTCCCGGCGAGGCCGTGCCAATGCTGGCCGACGACAGCTTCATGACGGAGTTCCCGTACCGAGCAGGCATCATCCGCGCACTCGAGGTCGTCTTCTCCATCACGGGCGTCCTCGACCGCTACACGGAGGCGGGCCCCGTCCCTGGCGGCTCGACCGGCGTGTGCTGCCTTCTGGCGCACGTCGCCTTCGTCACGATGAAAATCCGTGCCCATCTCAAGAAGCGGGCCGCCACCGATCCAAACGGAGAGGATGGCGACGACGGGCCGCCCGTCCTCAACGGCGGCCATCGCGCGGAGTGGGTCGAGGAGCTCGCGAGCGTCCGGCAGGCGTTTGCTGTTCAAGGCGCACGGCCCAGCAATGGGCTGCGCATCACCGATGGCAGCGACCCGCGGTGCACCGACCCGGCGCATCCGCGTCCGCCGTCGCCGACGCAAGCGGTTGCGTCTGGCCCCCCGGTGACTGGCGCACACCCGACGACGAATGCCGTGTTGCAGACACCCGCTGCCGGTGCGAACCGCTCGAGCACTGACGACGCCGACGGCGAGGACCCGTCGGACGGGGACACGGTCGGTCCCGTGGAGCAGGCTGCTATTGACACTGCTCACGCCGCAGTGGCGCACGCAATGTAGGACGTTTACGAGGCGATCGACTAACGGGCGTCCTCTTTTCGACCCGCAGGCCTTGAGCTTGCGCTGACGGTGGAGGGACCCTAGCTGTCTCCTGCGTCTCGTTGCTTGGACGTGTCCTGTGCTCGTCTCGTATGCTCATGGCGTGGCGGCGCTCGTGCTGTTGTTTTGTTCTATTCGGGCGGGTGGTGTTTACTGCCATTTCGCCCGGAACGTGAGCGTCCGGGGAGCCACGCCAGGTGTTTGTTATCTTTGATACGTAGTATGCCGGCTGATAGGGGTCTGCCAGTGGCACCCGGCGCCCCTATGGGGGAAGCGGGAGCGCACGTTTAGTCATAGTTTTTCTAGTTCTTCACTCCGTCCTGTCGGGACAGTGTGACGGTTGCGACTGTGCATCACGCGCCCTGATAGTTTGCGCTACAATGTGCATGTCGCAGCGGTCAGAAAAAGATGTACAGCATGCCAGGCGCACAAAAAAAAACAGAGAAACACGCCCGCCCATGCCGGTGCGGCCGGCAACCGGCGCCCGGCGCCGTGCAATAACAAATGCACAGGGCCGCCACTGCAATTGCCAGGTCGCTGCATCTGTCCTTACGTTCTGGTCTGCTACCACATTCAAGCCCACAGATGTCTCGCGAGTGCTGGAGCCACAACGGCCTCGTGACCGGGCACTCGGGGACCCCGAACGCGTCTAGAACGGGAGTCACTCCCGTTCGGGTGGAC
>ENA-ORXC01002137-ORXC01002137.1-marine-metagenome-genome-assembly--contig:-NODE-2137-length-10996-cov-4.084715_pt1 | contig 10996 bp, 15 predicted proteins | sample MGYA00237865_ERZ511478 | MGnify/ENA metagenome assembly ERZ511478 | reverse complement strand
TTAACAAAGCCTGATATTGCTTGCTGTTTACTTCTGTAGTGAATCCTTGATTACCAAAGTCCCATCGCTTGCCATATTGTTCTTTCGCTTTTGCTTGTTCTGCACTCGGACCCTTAATTAAAACTCGGTAAGTATCCTGGCTTTCTTGTACTCCCGCACCAAAAGCCCCTGTCGCAAACATCGAAATACCCATTGCTAAACTAAGTACTGCGGATCCGAATATTCTTTTCTTCTTCATTCTCTTGCTCCTCTCACCTTTGAAAATTTTACAGCTTGCCGGCTGCAGGAATAAGTATATTTTAAATTTTCAGCCAATATCAACAGATAACCGAGCCGTTTTGATTGGGAAAAATGGTTTATAAAAACTCTGTATTGGCGCTTACTTGGTATAGGTTTTCCATTTGCATTTCCAATTCAATAATCTGTTCCTGCTGGAACTTTAACTTTGTAATATTGTTTTCTTCCATATATATATCTCTGATTAATACTAAAAATTGTTGCTGCTGGCAAAATAAAAAAATGGTAAATCACCATTCAAAAATATTGGGAAACCGATTGCTTTTACAGAGGTATTTTGGGAAAAAGGACATAAGAAACGGCCAAAAACACAGCCATCTAAAGTACAAAAAAACACTCCGATAGTCATTATCGAAGTGTTCATTCCTAAAAAGATTTTATAAATGCTTTGCTGAGAGTATTTAAAAAAGGCACATCGGGGACAGTTTTTGAATTATTAAGGTAAAAAGCATGATTCGGCTTTATCCCGATAATACATGGATGAAGACCCATGACCTGCAGCTCCTTAACAAGAGCAACGAAAGCTTCAACACCTTCGCTTGTTAAATTTCCGACACCATTAAAATCGAACAGTACCTCTTGATAGCCCCCATCTTGTGACTTTTCCAATACCCTCTTTTCGTTTTGGCTGATCAATTCACTATCAAGGTTCCCAAAAAGAGGCACCAAGGCTGTACTTTGGGTTAACTTAATGAATGGGCAGGAAAGACTTTTAATCTCGAAAAGCGTTTTTTCGACCAGCTCTTTTTTTTCAAGCAGTTCAAGATTTGTGGCTGCCAGCCGTGTACGGTGTTTTTCAACTATACTTTCTAATTCTATAAGGCGATGGTCTTTTTCAATACAAATGATATGACCCCGCCCGTCATTCCAATTTACACTTAAGTCAAACAGGGCATATGGGGATTCTTTGGTTTTCATGATCAATTCGCCTTCCGACCTGCCTTCCAAATTTCCCAATATGTTTTTTGTTTTACCCTGGCTTTCCCTGTCAACTAGGTCAAGGAAATTTTTCCTTATATAAAACAATTCTGAGCTTACTTGAGAAAAATCAAGAATATTATAGTCAAGGTCTATTAAAAAATATGGTTGGGGCAAAAATTTAAGATCCAACATTTGATTTCACTCCATGCCGATGACGGTCAAGCCAATCATTTACGTCTTCCAGGTTTTTATGGAAAAGCGTCTTTTCCGAACCATACCGATCAAATTCGTACTGACTTAAGAGTCGCCCACCTACAATGACGGCTGGGTGGTTTGGAAGCTCCTCCAATTCTTTAATATAAGGGCGAAGGTTCTCTGCATGGTAAAGAATTGAAAAAGAGAGGCAAATAGCATCTGGTTTCCATTCCTCAGCGGCTTTCTTGATATATTCCAGTGGAAGATTTGGACCATGGTATTTTGTTTCCCAACCATATTCAATGAACAGCTGGCTAGCCATTTTCAGTCCAAGGTAATGCTGTTCATTTTCAACACAAAGAAACATCGCTTTTTTCCCAATGGAAGAGATCGGCTGATCTTTTCCCTTTTGCCAAATGTATCTTGCCAATAAATAATCACAGGTTGAAGTGGCCAGATGCTCATCGGCAACAGTGATTTTATTGGTCTCCCATAAGTGACCGATATGTCTCATTGCAGCAGTAATGATGTGTTCATAAATATATAAACTGTCTTTTGATGCCTTTATCTCTGCTTCCAACAATTCCCAGGAAGCATCTTGATCGCCTTCAAGCAATAGCTGCGAAAGCTCAATAGCCTTTTCCATCTCACCTCACCTCATTCATCTATTATTGCCTCACCTGATAATGAATCAATTGCGCTTTCAAGCATTTGGATAAATACTCTCACATGTTTGTCATCCTTGGACTTTTCAAAGGCTCTTATCAATCTTTGAAAATTATCAATAAGATGCTCCGTCTTCATCCCTCTGGAGGTCAGGATGCCATTTAGCCAATGAGCATAATCGATAAAGTATTTTTCCTCATCCATGCTAGCGGCAGTTTGGAGATACTTAATATGATGCTCATTGTCCTCTTTGCACTTTTGCCTTCCCCGTTCTCCATATTTTTCGAGCAGGACGGGATAATCCCTGTAAATCCCTTCGGTAACTTCTTCTATAATTGAATTCATTAATGAGAGGTTCATTCAGCTACCACCTTGTAACGACCGACTGACGGCCGGATTGACGCCAGTTCCTGGTCTGGATAATTTTTTTCAAGTTCATGAACCTTCTTATATGCGTCACTCGTAATGTATTTTATATAATTTTCCTTTGTATCCCAGCAGATTTGAACGGTCAGCTCTGATGGTGTTTGTTCATTTTGCAGCAAATGAAAGGAAATGAATCCTTCATATTCATCTACCAGTCTCGATCTTTTTTGGTAGATACCGATCACTTCATCAACCTTGCCTTCTGGTATATTCACAGTTGAATGAACGATATACATAATCCATTTCCCCCTAATCCTTTTTAAAACATAGTACAAGTATACATTTCTAGCAGTAACCATTCAAATTTACTATCTTCACAGTAGAAATAGCAGACTACCTTTTAGAGTAGTTCTTTAAATTTTATCGTTTAAAAAATTTACTATTAAGCTATGAAAGGGAGAAATTGGGTTGATTTGAAACCTGATACAGTATAAATAAAAAAGCTGGATGTAAGCCCATCCAGCTTTCGTCTTATTGTCTGGCTGCCGTCGTGATCGCTTCGATTGCCTCCTGGATTTGATCTTCATTTACATCGTAATGGGTTACAAACCGTACAAAAGTGGGGCCAAACGTACCGGCGATGACTCCTTCAGAGCGAAGCCTCTCTACAAATACATCGGAAGTGATGTTCAAGCCTGCTACATCTGCGACGACAATATTTGTTTCCGGCTGTCTGGCAAGTTTCATTCCAGGGATCGATTCGATTGCTTCTGCCAGTACCCTTGCATTCCATTGATCTTCTCCAAGTCTATCTTTCATTTTAGTCAAGGCAATCAAACCAGGTGCAGCGATGACACCAGCCTGCCTCATACCGCCGCCAAGGCGCTTCCTCCATTTACGGGCTTTTGAGATAAATTCTCCATCACCAGCTATGATTGACCCAACCGGTGCTCCGAGTCCCTTTGAAAGACATATTTGAACTGTATCTGTGTTTTTGGAGAATTCCTTCACACTCACACCTGCAGCCGCTGCGGCATTGAACAATCTGGCACCATCGAGATGAACAGGTACTTTATTGGCTTTGGCAATACTATAGATCGCTTTCATATTTTCAACCGGAATAACTGCTCCCCCTGCCCGGTTGTGCGTATTTTCCAAACAAATCAACCCTGTTTCTGGATAGTGGATATCCTCAGTTCGGATTGAATTTAAAACATCCTGTGGATCCATGGCTCCCCTGTGCCCTGGAATGGTCCTGGTCTGAACTCCGGCAAGGGCAGCTACTGCACCAGATTCATAATAAAAAATATGAGATTCTTCTTCCAGCAGCAATTCCTGTCCTGGTCGGCAATGCGTTAAAACAGCAATTTGATTTCCCTGAGTTCCGCTTGTGACAAACAAGGCCGCTTCCTTGCCAAGTATTTCAGCTGCCGTTTCTTCCAACTCCCTGACTGTTGGATCCTCTTTATAGACATCATCACCCACCTCAGCTGTGTACATTGCTCTGCGCATTTCTTCAGTAGGTTTTGTGACAGTATCGCTTCTTAAGTCAATCATTACTTCCCCCTCATTTCTATGTAAATTCGTATTTATTCATATTCTATCAACAGAACCTGCAAAAAACTAACAGTTTCTATTGGAAAGCAATCGGGTATTTGTTTTACATACACTAAAAAAAGGAGGAATACAGTATGAATATCGAAAAAGTTATGACTAGAGACGTAGAATATTGCAGTCCTGATACACCCATTCACGAGGTAGCCTCTAAAATGAAGGATCTTGATGTTGGGGTAATGCCTATTTGCGAGAATGATCAGTTGACAGGCCTTGCTACTGACAGGGATATTGTTTTGAAAGCAGTCGCGCAAAACACTTCAATGGATACACCCATCTCCGAAGTCATGACAACCGATCCAGTGCGCGGTACTGTTCATATGACGGCTGAGGAGGCTGCAGATTTAATGGCAGACGTACAAATACGAAGACTCCCAATTGTAGAAGACGGTAAAATGATTGGAATTGTATCATTAGGAGACCTTGCCGTGACCCAAAAGCTTGATGATGAAGCAGGACAAGCTCTTGAGGATATTTCAACTCCGGCAGAGCCTGAAAAGTAAATTAATTTAAAATACCCCGCCGGCTTGGCGGGGTATTTTATTCTAATTCTGTTATTTTTCTGAATTCCAGCCCTTTTTCCTTCATTAAGTGCTTTAAGGCTGCTTGAAAGGTTGAAAAAGATTGTGCTTCTAATTTTATTCCATCAAGGACCATCCGCTTGACCAATTCTGGATTCATTCCAACAAATAACGTTTTGACACCCATCAATGAGATCGAAGAAGCCATTTCATGAAGCTCCCTGCCTATTTCTTCAAGGCAAACATCCTCAATTCTTTCTCCACTGATATCAGTTAAGTCTATAATTGCCGTTTCTATGTCCTTATTATGGATAAAGTTAAGGATTTTCCCGCGTATTTTATCAAATCGCTCTGCTCGAATTAACCCTGTAATAGGTACCAGTATTGTCTGAGGAACAATAGAAGGTATGATTGGCGCGGACATTTCAGAAATAATCGTCTCATATTCTTGAATTTTTTTCTCTAGCTCCTTGAGTCTATTTGTTTCCAAAATTCCAAACCCCTCCGATGACGTATTCACCTTGCTTTTACTATGATACCTTTTCAGGAATATTTTGTATAGAAAAAAACTGCTTCGATTAACGAAGCAGCAAGTAAAAGGTCACCCTATAACCCTCAATGTATAACATTTATTAAATGCATGATATCTTCATAAATTTGTTCTTGATATTCGTCATCACAGCATCTCTTGTAATCATCAATCAAACGTCCAAGTTCTTTTAGAAAAATTAATTTTTCCTCTTCATTAATCATGGCAGAATTCTCCTTAACAGGATAAAAGTCATGTGTATATTTAAATTTATCATGATTTTTTCCCTTTAAACAACCATTAATTTTCCTTACCTCATTATTATATTTTGCATATGTGGAGAAACTATTCATAAATATATCAGATGTTTCGTGTTTATCTAAGAAAGGAGCAACCATGTTACATAATATATTCAGGCTGGGTATGCTGTTAATATCCTGGGCCACTTTACTCTTATATCCAAAACGTGACTTCAAACGGTTTCTTCCTGTCACAATTTTTGTTACAGGAATGGTATCCATCTTATTGGTAATATCTCATCCATATAAGCTATGGAAAGTGTCTGGAAGTATCAAAACCAGAATTTTCAATGACCTCAGTTTCACACTGGGCCCTTTTTTTGTTACAAACCTGTGGGTTTTCCGTCTGGCCTATGGTAACCTCTGGCAGTACTTAGGAATAAACCTGGTGATTGACTATTTATTAGCATTTCCCATTACTAAGTTTTTTAAGAAAATAAACATCTATCAATTAGAGCGGCTGAAACCAATGTATTTTTTCAGTATCATTTATTCATTTGCTATTTTCGCCTACGGTTTTCAGTATTTATTTCAAAGGTCTAAACGTTAAATGTTTTCATGTCTAATCGGTTGGAATTAAATAAAAACCCTTCCGCTAAACTGATGGAAGGGTTTTCGCTTATTCTTCATCAATAGTGATATTCTCCATGACCAGTTCGACCCCTTTGGTGTTCTCAATATAACTGATTACAGGATCAATTTCATTACTAAGCTTTGGAGTCAACGGCAATTCAATTCTTTCATCATCATAAATAAAGATCACTTTGTCAGGTGTTAAGGTACCACCCTCTTTTTTGTTGACTTGTTTCATCGCTGTAATTTTATCCCACGGATATACAGTTTGTTCTAATTTCCAAAGTTCGTCATAATATAAGGCATTCTTGTCCATATAATAATAATTGTCAATGCTCAAGTAGCCTCCTGCAGCCATGATTACCAGTGTGAGTGCGGAGGCAATAAAAACATTGAAACTCCTCTTTCTCGATTCATCTGTTTTAAAAAGATAGATTGCTATGATGATCAGTATTACTGGTATAATCAAAAACACTGCAACCATTGCAACATAGGATGACATCGGACTGTCAAAGAACCAGTGGGATTTATTAATGTAAACCGATTGATGAATGAAAGTAACGATAAAAATACCAATTGGTACAGATGCGAAGAGAAGAATAACGGCGACTGTTATCAGCAAACTCCCCGCACGGTCAGCATTATGTGCACTCAAATTCTTGTTCCCCTTTTCTATTTCTCTATATTTCTATAATATATATTCACCTTAAAGTAAAAATTTCCCTTCCTAAAAGGATATTTTTTTATAAAATTCCAGCTGAACATCATTAAATTCTGCCTTGAATAATATTATTTATAAATAAACAAGCTAATTGCAGGTTCAATCTCTAGAAGAATTCTCATGCGCCCTATCATTATCCGAACAACATTTTTTAAGTGTCCCCGGCAGATTGGTGTGACCGTCAAGTAGAATGACACAATTTTTGCTGATTAATTTGAAACACTTTGTTCGCCAAATATCGTCTTTCGATGTTTCATTCTCCAACTATCTTCATTTAAATGAATAATCTCCACTCGATGTAAGAGTCGGTCCAATATTGCAGTCGTAATTGCTTGATCTCCTAATAATTCTCCCCATTCTTTTGGGCCTTTGTTCGACGTTAATATAATCGAGGACTGGTTATATAGGTTATTGATTAGATGGAAAAACATATTAGCTTCCTGCTTATCCATTGCCATAAACATCAAATCATCTATAATTACCAAATCTGATTCTCTGATCCGTTTCATTCTTGTTTTTGATTTCCTGGTTATTTCTTCTGTTTTTAAAGCATGGATTAAATCTCCCATAGTCGTAAATATCACTTTATATCCTTGGTTTAAAGCCTCAATTCCCAACCCTATCGAAAGATGGGTCTTGCCTACACCTGGCGGTCCAAGAAAGATGATATTATATAGTTGCTCAATCCAGGTTAAGTCTTTTAATTGGTTGATCTTCTTGCTACTTAAGGATTTTTGCTCTTTCACGTCAAACTCATCAACCGTACTATGAAAGGGAAATGTCGCCCACTTAAATCGCTTTTCTAACTGTTTTTCATCTCGGCGTTTTTGTTCATAGGTTGCTACATCTAAGAGAAACTGAGTAAAGGACAAGTCCTTTTTCTCAGCCTCTCTTATTATTTCAGGCAATTGATTTGCTGTTTCTGCTAACCGAAGGGATCTCAATAAATCTTGTACATGTTGTAGTTGATTCAATTTAGATCACCTTCTTCCAATAACGCAGTATAAGCAGCTATATTGCGCTTTTGTGCTTCAGTTTCCATGACCCAGCCAGATAGGCTGTTTAGGGGTGAGACTGTCTCAGCGGTGTCAATCACTGTGTCATGTTCCCGTCGTTGTCGTTTAAGGTATAAAACGATATCGCTGAAATCCGTTGCACTGTATAAGTTTCTTTTGATACATTCTCGCAGAGCTGCTGTTAGTAATTGTCCATTAGTTTGTTTTGCTTCTCTTAATATGATCTGTAACTGATCACGGATATATCTTGGGTACTTCTCACGAAGTTTATCTAGGTAATCATGTGCTACATTTGTTTCTTCAAATTGATTGGCCACGGTATCAATAAATGCATCTATCCCTTTCGAGCGATCTCTTGTATGCTTTCTATCTTTTATTAATAGACCTCTGCCTTCTGGTATCTGATGTTTGGCTAGGAGTTCTCCCGTTTCTGATTGGTAGATTAATAAATGCCTATCTTCTGTTTCCTTAATCGAGACCGTTTGATGCTTATTAAATGTGCCCAGTGGAAGAGAGTACCTGTTGGACAAGTATCGAATGGTATTGTCCTTATGGACGCTTCTTGTTATACTATTTTCATAATCGTTTAGGAAATGGATATTTCCTGAGACTGGTCTTAAGTGTTGCTTTTCCAAGGAGAACACTTCGACCGGTCTTTTTTTTGTTGTATTATGGATTTTAAAATTACCTGTGCGATTCAACCATTCCCAACCCTGCTCATTCCAGGAATCAATGTTGTGGAAAATTCTATGTTTAGCGAAATTATGCTTAATAAAACCTACTACATTTTCTATTTTCCCTTTACTCTCTGGATCAGCTTTCCTACAAACCCGAAGATTAATTTTCCTCGTTTGTTTATATTGTTGGAACTCTTTAGTGAGGATGAGATCCCCGCCATTTTCGCTGACCACAATCAAGCTGTCCTGATCATATACTAGTTCTCTTGGAATTCCACTGAACCATTGAAATGCATTTTCATGAGCCTGAATGACATCTTGGGTTGTATATGGTCTATCTAGCCATTCTTTATATTTATATCTTGAGTTCGATAAAACAAAAGCAATGAAATTCAGCCTAACCTCCTTGTTATCATGTGTTCTTTGTTTTGTATGCCCAAAGTCAACTTGAATTTGTTCTCCCATTGGGGAATCAGGAATAGCTTCATAGTCTCTAGGTGATGACTCTTTCATTATTTTATATTCTTCACGTAACTGTTTTACGTAATCTCTGACTGTACTCTCACCAATCTCCAGTTCTTTATACCTTTCCTTTAGCCAATCCTCCACTTGTGCAGAAGACATATCAGGATGCTGCCTTAACCAGGATAAGATTAACTCTTTGTAGGGATCTAACTTTTTCTTGCGTGTTTGTATAGATTCTACCCACTCTGCCATCTCCGAAGGAGACCTCCTAAGATGACGATAAACAGTCGATCTAGATACCCCCAGCTTCTCAGCCACCTTTGATTTACTAAACCCTTGTTTTATTAACTGCTTTATTTCCATATACACTTCCCACTTATCCACCTTTTGTCTGTCCTCCATTGCTGTATGATCAAATATCCATATCATACAATGGCGACAACAGTTATTTTACTGGTATATTTGGGTAAGCAAGTGTTTCATCTTATCCAGCGAAAACTGTCTACTTTAGTTTAGCAGTCACAATTGGTCTACATGGTCAAAATGATGTCACATGAATCAGAGGCTTCACATTTCCTTACTGGGAACAAAAAACAAGCTGGACAATGTCCAGCTTGTTTTTTGTTTATTTTCTAAGATTTTCCTGGTCCTTCAATCTATTTTGCTGATCGGGAACCCTTCCTTGATCCTTGAACTCATCAATCTTTTTAGCTTCCCCTAATTTTTCTCGTTCGTATTCCTCCAAGCTCTGCTGATCCTTTTTTGAATCTGCCAAAGTAATTCCCTCCTTAGCCTTAGTATTCATGCTATTCCCTAATGGAAAAACAGCCAAACCCAAATGCTTAAGTGCAAATGTTTGGTTCCCCGCAGTGATCTAATTTCACCGATGCTCATGACTGATCAAGACACTCAAAATAAAGAAATTATGAACTTCTGCCAGTCCATGATGTTTACATAAACTCTATAGATGGTAATTAGAATAACAAGAACGTACTTAACTGCAAAGGTAGCGGGGTTTTCGAAGAAGCTTCCGAATCGGATAGAGAAAACGATCCGTAATACTTCGCCGGTGTTAAAACAACAAAGTTTACGTAAAGAGCCTAACTTACCATGTAAATACAGAAGGAAAGGAAAATGTATAATGAGAGAAATAACAGTAACGGTGGATTTAAAGGGGAAAAATTATTTAACAAATGTCATTGCCGACCGTGAAACATCAGAGGAAGAAATTTTAGAAATGGCACGAAAGCAAGTTCAAGAGCAATGGCTCTTTTAAATAGGGAAAAGGATGTTCAAGTTCGCTGAACATCCTTTTTTATATTGCTTTTCCTTTTTTAGAATCCTTGTTCCCTTTATCTGGCCCATTTCGTAATCGTAATCTTTGTCCCAGTTCCTGGCATGGAATCGATATCAAAACTGTCCATTAACCTTTTAACCCCCGGAAGTCCTGCACCAAGACCACCCGAGGTAGAAAACCCGTCCTGCAAGACCATCCTTATATCAGTTATGCCCGGCCCATTATCAGCAGCAGATATCTGAATCCCTCTTCGTCCATTATCTTCTAAGACGTTAATAGTAATCTGGCCGCTACCAGCGTACAAATAAATGTTTCTTGCGAGCTCTGATATTGCTGTCGTTATTCTTGCCTGGTCTACGCCACCAAATTGGAGTTCTTTAGAGATTTCTCTCCCTTTTTGACGGGCAAGCACTATATCAAATTCATTATTAATATTAATAATAATCGGTTCTGTCATCTGGTTAACCCTCTAACAATTGGCTTAATATCGAAATTCCTTGTTCAAGATCCAGTGCAGTATGGACATTTTCCAATGTTATGCCAAGTTCTATCAAAGTAATGGCGACCGCTGGCTGGATACCTGTCAAGACAGCTCTCGTACCCATTAGGCTTGTCATTACGATTACATCGCCTAAAACTTTGGCAATGAACGAATCAATCATATCGACAGAAGTCAAATCGATGACAACACCTTTCGCTCCTGTATCCTTGATTTTATTCAATAAGTCCTCTTGAAAAGTCAGTACCGTTTGGTCGTCTAGTTCTACTTGAATTGAAACTAATAAATAATCCTTTAATTTTAATATAGGAATTCTCATTTTATATGCCTCCAAATCATT
>ENA-ORXC01002134-ORXC01002134.1-marine-metagenome-genome-assembly--contig:-NODE-2134-length-11002-cov-6.085400_pt1 | contig 11002 bp, 18 predicted proteins | sample MGYA00237865_ERZ511478 | MGnify/ENA metagenome assembly ERZ511478 | reverse complement strand
ACCGCCGCGGGTGGTGGCGCTCGACGCCTCTGGCGACGGCGCGCGCGAGGCGGCCGCGCGGCGGCTGCTGCTCGCGCAGCGCTACTGCCTCGTCGGCGTGGCGGGGCCGCTGTGGGAGTTGTGGGTGAGCGACCCGGCGCTCCAGGCGGTGCACTGCGGGTGGGAGGCGCTGCAGATTGAGGCCTAGCGAGGGGTCGCTGCGGCTCGTTGGTGTTTTCTTGTTGCTCTGTGCGCTGTTGTTGGCTGTGGCTCCCGGCAGGGCGTTGTGTGGATGACCGGCTGCCTCGGCCAAAGCAACAGCTAACAGAGGCGGGCGAGACGGGAAAGATAAGGAATGCCGGTCGAGATTTTCGACGACAACAAAGCGGCCGTCACGCGTGGGCCGCCGCCCACCGGGCGCCGCGGATCAGCGCCACGTGCCCGCGGGGCGGCCGCCCGCCACCCCCCCAGCAGCGGCCGCAATGGCCCCGCGGTGGGCCCAGCGCCGACCGCTGCTGGAAGGCCCGGGCGGACACCTCGCCGCGGGCGGGGAGTCCAAAGCACAGGCGCTGGACCGGCGCGGCCGCGGCGGTGGCGCCCGGCGCGTCGGGGCGTCGGCACGCGCGCGGCGACGAGGCGACGCTGCCGCGCTGGCGCTGCGGCGGACAGCCGTCGGCCAGGGGATAGTGGTCGGGAGGGGCCGGCCGCAGCTACGACCACCTCCTGCCAGACGTTGCTGGCAGCGTGCCCGGAACCGTTCCGGGGGGGCTCCCGCCACGCTGCTGCCGTTTGGCGGAGCAGCTGGTGGGTGCAGCCGGAGAAGGCCCCCGTCTGGATTGACCAAATGGACAGGGGGCTCGTGCACAGCGCCGGCGTGCCATACGGTCAGTTGGTCGTCTCTCAGCGGGTGCGGCCTTGATGTTGGGTCAAGTGACGGCGCCTTTTCCGCGGGTAGTCCATGCGTGCAAGGTGCGGCGTGATTTGACTTTGTGTTTTTTTGCCCAGCAGGCGGTTCTTTCCAGCCCCGGCTGCTCTCCACAATGAACAAGTGCAGTTGTCGGACTTTCCCCCTGGCTCCTCGAATCGGTTCATCGGGCTTCCCCCCCTTGTGCGCCCGCGTTACAGGTCCACGCGCGCGATGGGCGCGTCTGGGTTGACCGTATCGTCCTTGTCGATCCACGCCTTGCACTTGGGCCAACGGTCCGAGTACGGCATGGGGGCGGGCGACTCGAGCGGCTCGGGCGACGGCCTCACCAGCCCATCCTCGTGGAGGTCCTCAAAGCTGACCTTGACGCGCGCCACGTTGTTGGCCATGTTGCCCTCGCCGAGCAGGTTGTCGGGATTGACCTTGACGACGAGCGTGTACTCCTCCTCGTTGTCCGCTGACGTGTCGAGCGACGTCACGTCGATCCACTGGCACGGCAAGCTCGACCCGTACGTATCTTGGCAGCCAGCCGTGACGCCCATGTTGCAACACTCGTACTGGGGCTCGACGCCCGGCCGGTTGCACTTTGTGTCCATGACGCAGAACTGGAGGTGGCAGGCAGATGGGGGCAGTTGGGGACATCCAGCGAGTAACGTTCAACGCGAGGGGTCGAGGAAGGAAGGTACGTGTTAGCAGGAGCACATGGTGTCAAGCAAACCCAAGAGCGCGGCGGTCACCATGGAAAAAGCCATGCACGCTCAGGACTCGTACATCATACAAGCTCGAGACCACGTACCCCGGTTTTCATCCCGAGCGCAGCCGGACGCGAGGAGCCCACGCGAGACGTCTTGGACAACAGCTCGTAGTGGGCATAGTTGCGATAATGCCAATGTGCGTGCGACAGACCCCACTGTGCAAAAAACAAAAACAAGAAAGCTCGAGCAAGAGCCAGCCACCAAGGACGATACATATTAGTAAAAAAAACTGTCTCTGGTCGGTCTACAACTAAACAACAAAAGAAAGCAGCGTCCGTCCCCCTGAGGTGTAACCAGACAGAACACACTATATGTCCGGCCGGCCACTCGACACAGTCACAAGGGCAAAACGTACCTCCCAGCGGGCAGTGCGCAGAGTGCGGTTGTGTGGCGGAAGCCCAATTTTGAGGTCCTCGTCCCCATCATTGCGGATGGTCGTTGAAAACTTTAGGAGCTTGCGTAGCGGGGGCCCACCAGGTGCCAGGCAGCCTTCCTCGATCAGGATTTTGGCTTCCGCCGCTGACGCCGGGTCGGCCGTGTCGATGAAACCGAGATGCACGTCCGAAATCTGGACACGGAGGTCAAACCCTGCCGTCGCGGGGGTGGCGAGCGTGCTGGCGGAGGCAGCCACGAGCGCTACCACCGCGGCAAGGTAAAAGGAAGCCATGGCGTGCGTAGGTGGGTTGCGAGAGCGGGATGGCAGGGAAGAAGGTGGGTGGCGAGGGAGTGTTAGGGGATGTCGCGTTTCGTGTCCCGAGAGCTGAGCGGGTCCAGATGATGTCCTCTTAAGCTCTCGCCGTCAGCGCTTTGAGCCGCGCGAAGAGGTGCCATGAGTAGACGAACGTGTCACTGCTCCTGGCCTGGGATACTGAGCAAACAAGTTTCCTCGTCACTGGCCACCCAGACCGCAGCCCAGGCGCCATGCAATGGTTGAATGATGGACCTCGTCACATTGGAGGGGGCACCCGTGCTGCCCGGTGTTGGTGTCACACCGTCAGTTTGTTCGGGAGCACACTTCCGATGCATGCGCAGTCCCACGGAGCCAGTCTCCCAGAGCACTGGCAAGCAATGGAAACATGGACAGCAATGGACACAACTGAGAGCAGTCTTCTGTCACATCTAGCAGAAGGGCCCTTGGGTCTGTAGCGCCACGCGGAGACACCGGCAGCACAGAAGGTGGAGGTGTCGCTACTGCCCGTCTGAATCATCCCCGGTCCGTGCTTTTCTACGAAGGCATTCGTAGGCTAGGCAGGCACCTTGTGCGGTGGGAAAGGTGGCGCCGCAGGGTGGTAGAAAGCGGTGCCACAGCATCTGGGCTGCGCGTGATTTGCATCAAGCTAGATGCATCGGTGGACTCTGAACGCTGGCTTCCACACGATACGTACTCATAGTTCTGAACCTCCGTCAGCCCATGGAACACGAGGCGCGGTCACGCTTCGTCGATATCATGGGCATCCTCGCAATGACGAGCACTGTGCGGCCACCAGCGTTCCGTAATTCACCACCTGTTGGTAGTCCGTGGAATGTCGGTCACAGGCCTTGGAGCTCCCCGTCGGATTATGATACCTGTCTTTCTATGCACGGCTGTCAAGACAGCGTATGGATACGTACCTGCCGAGGTCAATTTCGCCGACACCTCGTGTGACGTTCGCGGAGGACCGAGCGACTGCTTCCACTTAGAGCAAACCTAGCAATGTCAAAGGACTATCCTAAAAAACCTCAATTGGGCTTGCGACGTGGCGCCCCCTCACAGGCCGCCTATTGTAGGCTCCTAAAATGGGCGATATGCGCAATAGAGTTACTCCTGACAGGGCTACTTTATCATCGACAGTCCACTTTGTTGGTGGGCGGTGCGTGGCCCATCCCTTGGAGTAAACCGTCCGAAAAATCTCGGAGCCTCCAGCGAGGCGTGATCCGCGAGATCCGCTGCAGATTGCGGCTGACAGGCTGACGAAAGGCAGCGATCGACAGACTCCAAAGCAGACACGAAGCACAAGTATGGCCAAGAGTGGGAGATCGTCGGCGTAAACGTCGATTGAGTGATACATGGCAGCTCCACAGGCTGCCACCGTGCAGGGCCAGGACGACCTGTCAGCCAATCACACATGCAGGAATCACAGACGGGACTGTGTGCACCCAAACGTGTTGCACGGGTGGTGAGGGCTGGCACAAGGCTGGGAACTTCATGGCTAGAAATTTCCGTGGAGGCGGTTTTTTCTTCCATGTTGGCCCGTCTATAGGGCGGTTAAAGCGGACAGGACAAAAAAGACGGACGCGGACGCGGACCGTCCGAGACGGTCCGCTTCGTCCGAATCACTACACGTGTTATCCACGCGTCAGACTTTACAGCGGCCGTGTGAATGACAGCACCTCGATCGAATCCTAGAGGCTCAGTGTGCATCACGGATACCCAATCATCTGCCGGCTGGGGCTCGGTTGACTGCACATGGTGGACAAACCGACCACCCCGTCTGGTCGCGGGTCCTGTGGAGGTCCGACCCCTTGACCACGCGCCCCGCCCCCCCCGACCGTTCCCTCCGCCCGCGCCGCTCGCATCCCGACTCGTACGTGCCCATCGTGGGATAGACATCCAGTGCTACACGGCGCCACTGCCTCGCTGTCTCTTTTGCTCCACTGCGCTGGACGATTCTCGCCTCCTCCTCTCGCACAGTGGCGGCAATCTGCGGCGCCTCGTCCCCTCACCCACGCTAACGCCGCCATCTTTTCTACGCTGTGTGCCTCCGCCCGTCTTTCCCCTTGTATCTCTCATCCCTGTGTACATGTGGAGCATCCGTGGTCGCCCCGCACTACATCTTCCACGTGTCGAAGGCGGGGCAAACTCTGCGGCGGTGCCCTCGGCTCTCGTCGGCCTTCCTGTGCGGCCGACTCCCACCACGTGATTTTCAACCTATACGACGAACCGTGGACCCCAGTCAAGGCTGTCCCCACGCGGCAAGGGCGCCACCTACCTCTTTGAAAAACGTGGCGGTAGCTGTTGCCGCGTGGGGCCAGTCTCTGCAGGCGGTGCGGCCAACGCGTACGACACGAGCAAGAGGTGCCGGTGAAGCGGGGGGGGTGGGAGAGTAGAGGGGGTTGCTCAGATTGCTCATAGCTTTGTGCTTGAGTCGATTGGACGCGACACTGGGTGGGGGAGCATCCTTGTAGACGTGCACATGGACGATTCCGTTGTTTTGGGAGTCGTGGACGGGAGCTAATGGGGTCAGGGACAACAGAGTGGGGGGCGGGGGCGGTACTGCCGCGAAGTCAGGGGTCCCCATGTCTATCAAAGAGCACTGGTGTTTTTAACCATGTACGCGGGCAACGCATAGCGAGGAAATGGGAAAAAAGGAGCAAGGGTGTCATTGTCTACATCACAGCTCATCGTCTGTCTCGAGGTTATGCACGGTAAACAAAGCGTCGACCACGCCCGCCACTTCTTCTGCTTCCAGGTCGGGAGTCGGGGGATCGTCACCCCCCACCACATCCTCCGCATCAAAAAACTGTACAACCAATTCTGGAGCCACAGGCGCACCAGCAGCACCCGGCAGTGGATTTCCTCCAACCATAGCCCGACGCATTTTTCTTTCTTGCGCCGAGCGGCAAAAGGAGTCAATCACATCAGACCTCTCCAACTGCCCGCCATTGTACATAATTTGTGCTTGCTTAGATGCCTTGCCGACCGCCATACCGCTCCTGTTCCTGCTCATGACCGCCGAGACACGTTTGAAGCAGCGCTCCCCGCCCGCCGATGTGGGGCACACGGCCAGCAGGCGCTCGGCGATGACATGAAGACACGGGTACGCGTCGCCGTGCAGCTGCCAGTAGCCGACGGGATGCAGGCACTCATCAGGCTTTGGCTCGGCCGCAGGTCGATGTGCACAGAGGAAGCTCTGCAGCTCCCGCGACAGAGAGGCGCGGAGCGCGGCGTCCTCGCCCGCGAGCTCCTCCAGCGACTTTTCCCGCCATTGCAAGATGGTCTTGCCGCCGAGCCCCACCGTGCCGGCGCGCCCCCACAGTTGCGCCCAAAACGGATCCAGGAAGAAAGCAAGGGCGACGTGGCAGTCTACCGCGCGCTTGAACCGCGCTGACAGGCGGTCTCGCAGATACGTTCTTGTCGCGGTTGGGGGGCCGGTTACCCGGACGCCGTCCAACAGCAGCCACAGAAACGTGAACGATGCGACAAATGACGACAAGGGCGCCGCATCCGCCTCCACGAACCGACTGCAGTCCAACAAGTGGCCCAAAAACGGGCTCGCAGCAGCCAGGCCTTGCCCGAAGGCCGGGTGCATTATGCACCCCTCCACTGCGGGCGGCACGTCAAACCCGTATTGTGCCAGTTGATTGGCTCCAATGATGGTCTGTAGCACGGGAAGGCAGCGACGCACGGACTCCACTGTCAAGTGGATGCCGCACCACCGCGACTCGCTGAATGTCACCACGTCAGCGACGCCTCGCCCGAGCGCCCGCAAGTCCGCCAAAGCGCCCGCCATGGCAGCACGCGCACGTCCGCAGCATCTCATAAACACCGCCACTCGTGTCCCGTCGCGTAGCGCCCCGCTAAACGGCTCCACGTTGGCGCAGTCACGCGTCACCAAATTAATGGCATGATCCGCGCATCCAATGGTGACGGTTGCGAGGCCAGCGGCCCGAGCCAATCGCCGCACGCGGACCATGACGTTGGGGGAGTCCGTGACGAGCCCCCACACGGAGCGCGAGGCAAGCTGCCGCAAGCGTGGGTACGTAGTGGCCGCCTCCCCGAGCAACACCTCGTCGGGGCCCGCGCTGTCCGCCGCCGGTGGTTGATGAGCCGCTCGAGCCCCGTCGAGGGCGGCATTCAGGGCAGTGATCTCAACAGTCAACCGTGCCAGCAATGCATCCGCCGTCGCGGCAGCCACGCCAAGAGAGAAGGTGGAAACAAAAAGAGACAATGGAAGGCAAACCATGAAATTGTAAAGCTCCCGGCTCCGCAAGTCGGTCCACCCATCAATAGAAAGCGTGAACGACGGAGAAACCAAGATGCGGGCTATCGCCGCGGATAAATACTTGGCAGAGACTGCGTCAAGCATCCACCCTCCAATGGCCTGACGCGTGCCCGGCCCCTCAAAAGTCCCTTGGCTCACCCGAGAAAGGACCGCACGCCACGCAGGTGCGTCAAAAGCACCAAATGGCATGGCAGACCGTAGTAGTGCCTCGAAAAAAAGCAACTGCGTCTCGGGAAGCCACGTCGGCGCCAATCCAGGTACCAGTGGGGAGCCACCGGGGTCGCGCCCCAGGGCACACATCATCTCGGGGTACTTAGACTTGGCAGCATCACAGACAATGAGGTGCTCCTCAATGCGACTTGCGTGGTAGGACCGCTTCCAGGCACAGCCTGCTCCCCGACAGGCCATCGTCTGGTGTCCAGAAGGGCCAGAGACCGTGACAAACTGCCTGCCGCGAGCCGGCCGTCGCCCGGGAGGGGTCCTGTTGTGAGCAATGGGTCTATCGGCCGGTCCACCTGGACCTGGTACAGCTGGTCCAGGCATGGTGGTACGGGGGGTGACGGCGGTGTGGAGGGGTGACGGGAGTGAGGGGGATTGATGAGAGTGAGGAGGGGTTGCGGTGGGTATCGTGAGCGATACCATACATGCGTACGTCGCGGGAGACGAGCGACGGGGGGACTGGTGTGGGGTGGTGGCATGCAGCAGGACGAGGAGCGTGGAGCGTTGTGACATGGGTGTGGACACGAGTAGCCACGCCGAGCTCTTCGCAGGGCCCTGGAGGGCGTCACTCGTCAATATCTCGCGGATTGTTGCGTGTCATGTTACCGAATGGAAGGGGGTCTACTGTTTGAGCATTACGGACCGTCCGGAATGCGTCCGATGGGAAACGGACAGGCGTGGGACCATAAGACAAAGCGGACGCGTCCGCTTTGTCCGTAAGAGCACAGCCAACAACACCACATCGAGTCCGAACCCGAACCCATTTAAGGCTGCCACGTTTGTAACGTGTGGGACTCTCATTGGGTAATGGGCTCACCCCGACCCTGCTGCGAACCCTGGCTCACACGAGCAGGTACTTGAACGAAAACAGGGGCTACATCCTTACACGAAACTGTAAAAAATGTGGAAATCACATCCTACGTTGGTGGCTGTGACTCTCCGCATTCAACAGGCGCAGAGGTCTCCCTCATGCCTGGGAACGGTGCCAGGTGTGGCAATGCAATCGTCACTGGTCATACCTGCGATCATTGTTGAACTTTAGTCGATCGTCAACGATCAGAGGGCCACTTGCGGCCAAAACACGAGTGCAGCACGCGGTCGTCGGACAATTTAGGGCTACGTTTCGGGTCAGCACGTGTCTCCATCGCGTGAGATGCAATCTCTCTCAGCCAGATTGTAGCCGTGGCTCACACGGACGCTTCCGGGCCACGATTGGCTCGGTTACGTTGTGGCGAGGGGCACACAGCGACGAACGAGGCACACAGCGACAAACGAGGCACGGAAAAGCCGTCGTGTAGCCGTTCCTGGTGGCCCTCAGCGAGCAGCCATCCAGGTTTCGCTGACGGAAATGCCAAGCGTACGGCACGAGGCGCGAAACAGTGCCCATCACGCCCCTCTTTTGCTACCTTTGAGTGGCCCACGCACGGGCCAAGTCTCGAGCGAGGCCAGAGAACCGCCCCCGAGGCTCGGACGAGTCATCGGCAGGCTGTCGTGATTTTGCTGGAGTGGCCGTGTTGTGGATACGTCGCACGCCATGACGCACAGCCCGTCACGGAGGAATGAGGCGCGGAAAAGACTGTCAGCGAGCCACTTGGGGCGCTGCACGTGCCACATTGCTGACGCTTCTCTGCGATGAACGATTTTTGTCTCGAACTTTCCATTCGCATGCTTCGGTGTTGGCAGGTCAGCGGGGCAAGATGGGACCCTCTGACCAGTACACAAAAACACTGGTCAGTAGGGCCTGAAGAAGGGCGTGTGACCATCGCCCGACACCTGTAAGGGGAGGTGGAGCGCTGAGTGGCCCCCTCAAGCATCCCAGTCAAGAGGGCGGCCGTGCGTAGGGAGCGGCGTTTCTGCAGGCGCGCCATCTCTCCATTGCGTGCTCACCCGACTGCTTCAACGGCGCTCACCGTGCCGACGGTGGACACCCACATTCACACCCACCACCCACTCACGCGACACCCTACTCATCGCCTCTGATCCCATTGTCTGTGACCTCATCCTCTCTGATCTCATCGTCTCTGGCCCCCTCTGCCGTGGCGAGGCCTTCGCGGTTGTCGCACCATCATTCTATCTCGCGCGCGGACCGTCGGCCTGGGTGCTGCAGGCCACCTGCTGGCCTCCCTCAAGGCCGACGAAGTGGGGCTCCATCCCGGATGTCATTCGCCTGGCTGCCTGCCCGTGACTATCAAGTGCCGGCCGGCCATGCTTGAGCGCGACATGGCCGAGGCCACCAAGATGGGGAAAGAGGCGGCCAAGGAGACCATCACTGTCATCAAGAGCAAGCTGGCCTCGGCCGGCGACATCAGCAGCGGTGCCGGCCAGGCCAAAACGTCTGAGAACGACGTGGCCGTCAAGTCGGCCACGGCGGCGGGGGATACGGCCTCGACCAAGGCCGTCAACATGAGCTGCAAGCACGGGAGTCCCACGCTGCAGCATGCTGTCGCGGTCAAGTCGGCCGCGGCGGGGCGTGCGGCATCAGCCGAGGCCGCCGGGAGTAGCGGCAAGCGCAAAGCTGATGGCCAGCCGGGGTACAATTCCCTCAAGGTGGCCAAGGTGGCACGCGTGGCCCAAGGCCACGGCAAGGAGACCGATGCGACTGTGCCGCATGCCAAGGCGCCGGTTGGAGGCGCCCTAGCGTCGGACAAAGCGGACATAGCCCACGTGGCCGCGACTTACAACTTTTCCGTCGATGACTTCGGCCGTGCATTCAAGGCCGTCGACGCACTCGGCCTCAAGTGGACCCCGCGCCAGCAGCGGGTGATCCTTCGCCGTGCTACCATGGAGCAGCGCGCAATCGCTTTCCTGCTGGCCGAGCGCCTCTACGTGGCCAATATGCGTCAGTGGGCGGCACTGAAGCTGTACTGGAACATGGTCCGCGCCACGGAGCAAGCCAAGCAGTCTACTGAGGCCTTTGGTCTTTATGGCGTGGCCTACATCGGCTGCCCGGCCATCAAGGACCGCTACAAACAAGCATGCAAGGCCGGCACTACCACCGCCGATGCGACCGAGATGGTCAAGGCCGCAGTGGGCTCGGCAGGTACGCTTGGGCAGGGCAAGGGCGAGGCCGTGGCGGCCTCGGTGGGTGCGGCTGAGAATGTCAAGCGTGAGGCCGTTGCGGCCTCGCCGGGGATGGTTCTGACGAGCAAGGCCGCCGCGGCCTCTGCGGGCGTGGCCTCGAGTGCTGCCACGGGCAAGGGCAAGGGCAAGGCCGTGGCGGCCTCGGCGGCGGCTCCCTCGACGGGGGATGATGGGTGCAGCAAGCGTGCGGCCGCGGCCGCATCGGCAGCTGACACAGACGATGACGATGTCGTCATCGTCAACGTCATTCTGGCCAAGCCCATGGCCAACGCGACCAAGGAGGGGGGCTCCGCTGCTGCTGGAGCAGTAGCACCGAGTTGTTTTACTCAGGTGCCGCACGCGGCGGTGCGTGACACCGGCAAGGTTGCCAAGCAGGAGCCGGTGCTGTCCCGCACGGCGTCACGGGTCGCCGCAGCGGCTTCCGCGGCGGGGGTCGTTGGATACGGGGACTTGGACATGAGCGGCCCGGCATGGGCCGCGTGGGTTAGCAAGTGACTGGTGGCTGAGGTAGGGAGGGAGGAGAGAGTGGCCTTTGATGTGGTGTGGCCGCTTGTACGACTGGGCCGCCCACCTTCTCGTGGCCGCAGAAGCGGCCACTGTCTTGTGGCCCTTTGGCTGTGCGTGGCTCTGTACGGAGCCCTGGGTGTTGAATAGGTTTGTGCTTGGTGCTTGCTTCTCGCTTGTGTCGTGGGCGTTGGCGACGCAGTGTTTGCCGCAGCCTATTATTTGTCTTTCTTGCTCGTGTTATGCAAACGACGTATCGTTCCTTCTTGGTATCCACACGTCGAGGCCATCCCTATAGCACACCATGAGGGCTTTGCGTGCGTGTGTGGATATGCCGGCAACTGCGCTTTTCTCAGACTGGGTCGGCAACAACGTCGGCAACAGGAAGAACCTGGTGCCTTTGCGCCCAGTGCCTTTGCCACCTCCCATTCACTTTCCCACTGCTCGTGCCTTCATCTGCTTCTGCCTCAGGCCCTGTCTTATGGTCGTTGCGCCAAAAGCTGGACAGTCCCAGACAGGCGGATCGACGTTTGGGCCAATCAAACACACAAAAGCGC
>ENA-ORXC01002133-ORXC01002133.1-marine-metagenome-genome-assembly--contig:-NODE-2133-length-11006-cov-4.712234_pt1 | contig 11006 bp, 14 predicted proteins | sample MGYA00237865_ERZ511478 | MGnify/ENA metagenome assembly ERZ511478 | reverse complement strand
GTGGTGATGGGGGTGCACATGTGGGGGACGACGGTGGTCGTGGCGACGAGGGGCCGAGCGGCACAGATGCAGCAATAGATGACCCATTCGGGGTTGTGATAATGCGGCATCCGCTGTCGCCGACGGTCGTGGAGGAGAGCCCAGTCGCGCGGCGCAAGTGGAGGCCGAAATGGATCTCCAGAGCAGTCGACTCCAACGAGGAGAGAGCGGGGAGGTTGTCCGAGAATCTCCCGGACCTGGACTTCATTGTCAGTAACAGGGGCTTCGGAATAATGATTCGGATAAAGCACCGTTCTGTCAGCAGCGGCATCCTGCCCGCAGCAGCATCTTATGTTCATCAGTCTTTCCACGAAGAGCCTGAGCATAAGGTGAGCTTTCCAGCAGTGTCTTCCGTTTGCTCTCACATTGGATGGCGAGAAGATTCCATCGGATATATCCGGATATATCTGGATATATCCCAGATTCTGCTGAAAAACTTGGATTCTGAAAGGCCCTGGTCAGTAATGGTGCTTCTCTTGAGAGCCTTTTAATCGTGAGTGCTTCTGAATATGCTTGCTTGCTCGGGTTCTTTACTGCTGCTATGTCGTTCGTTTTCTCGGCTTTGTATGCTGTTCTGGCTGCGCTGAGTGCATTATGCTTCGGCTGCTCGTCCATGTTGTACTGGGCCTGGCCTTTGTCCACTATTGGGGCACAAGCGGGATCGGGCATGCGGCCAGCAACAAGCGGGCAAGAGGGGGGCAGATGGGGGGCGAATGGCGGGAAGACCGCGGGTAGGCGGCGCGTAGGTGGTGGGAACGTGGAGGGCAGGCGGTGGCCTTGTGGTAGGTCGGTGGGTTTTTGTGGTCCGTGGTGTGGGCAGCGGGCAAGTGGCGGGAAGGAGATGGGTCGGAGTCGGGAAGTCGGTTTGTTAGAGGCGAGCTGATAGTGGACTGGTGAGGGGCGGGCGGCTGGTTGGCGGCTGGCTGATGGCGGACTTGTGAGGGGTGGGTGGCTTGTTGGCGGCAAGCTGGTGGCGTCGGGCTGTTGGGGGACCGGCAAGCGGGGTGCAAGAGGTGAGTTTGCGGCCGGAGGCGGGCATGCGGGGGGCGGGAGGTTGGTTGGCAGCCGGCTGGTGGTGGCGGGAAAGTGGGAGGCGGGCGTTTTGTTGGCGGTGGGCTGGTGGTAGGCGTGCGGTGAAAGGGTGGGAGGCGGGAAGAGCAGGTCATGCGACGCGCTATCTCCAACACAGGTATACCATCGTCACTATACCCGGAAAACCCCCTGCAAGCCACAGTTCCTCAATCCTGCTCTTCATCATCTCTGACGCCCCTGTCCTCCGCTCAGCCTGTCCCCGCAGATGCAGCGCTCAACGTCCGGATTGTATCTCCCACGGCGCTCCTGCGAGTGCCGCCACGTGCTGCTGGATCCGTCCCACCGCTCACAGCCGCACCGTCCGGCCCAGTCAGGTCAATGGCTGTCTGTGTCTTGTTGATGCGCGCGTTCCCCGCCTTGGACTTCGCTGCCATTGCGTTGCGGCCACGAGTCAGTCGCACAATTTGGACAAAGCCCCTCTTGTCCCGCCCCAGCCCTTCCGCCACAGTGGTGGTCGTGTCGCTTTCATCGCTCAACACGAGGGCAGCGTCCTTACCACCCCCCGTGGATGCCACGGCCGACGCGTCTGCTGCTGCGCTCGCGGCCGCCGCAGTTCCAGACATGGTGCAAGCCGACGCGCCCTCAGCCGATGCGACCGCACCGCTGACCACGACAGACGGTGCCGTAGCATTGATGGCCGGCATGCCAATGGTGAACATGTCCTTGCGCATGGCGTCAAAGAGCGTCGTCTCCTCTACCTCGTCCTTCTTCTCGGACAAGCTGCAGAACGCGGCCGCCGCACGCTTAGACCAGCGTTTCGTGCGCTTGGCAGCATCCGACACCGTCGCCTTCATCGTCTTCCGTGAGCGCACTGGCTCGGCACCGAGCACTCCCGCCTCTCCTGCACGTCCTCCTTGTTGTCGCGCATGCGCTTTGACGCCTTGACGCCAATGGTCGGACGCTGCTGCTGCGCGGGACGCTTTCCGCTGGACCGCTTGTCGCCGCCGTCGTTGTCGTTGCCCTCGCTGCCGGCGGCTCCGTCCCGCCTGCCACCAGTGCAACGAACGCGCTCGGCGGCGGCGTCGACATGTGCCGCCACCCCGCTAAACCTGTCCATATCCCGCAGCACAGGCCACATTAAGATGCACCCGCACGAAACCACATGACCGATACCCTCCGTGCGAGGTTTTCCCTGCCGCTCCCGCTCATCTTCTTCGCACACGTCTTGGCACAGGGCTTGATAGGCCGACACGCCCGATAAGAGGCCCACGGTGGCGCGTACGAACGCTGCCTCGGTCAAACCCCCCGTCAGCTGCTTCTTGTCGGACACGACTGTGCAGAAGTGAGCGAAGAACTGCACATCGGGCGCTATCTTCCCGACGAAGAGCGTCTGCATGCACACAGCCGTGAGCTAAGTCCAGCTGCCCTTCATTTAACCCTGCTGAGGGCTCTTGGGTGCGCTTCCATCGAAGTCGGCCTTGATTTTGTCCGACAGATCGTCTTTGGACAAGTACGCTCCCTTGTCCGCCCGCTGCGCCACCAACTGCAAGACCAAACACAACGCCACCTTCTCGTTCGTCGTCCACATCTTGCCTTTTCCGTTTCCTGGTTCCATCTTCTTGGCCCCCTTCCTGCCCCCCCTCCCGCGGTGTGGCGCCCCGCTGGTGCATCGCCACTGTCGCCGCTGTCTCGGCGCATCGCCGCCGCTGCTGCATGACAGTACGCTCCTACTTGAAGACCGGTTCCGATCGCTGTCGTCACCGCCACCACGCTCAAAAACGTCCGAAAATGTTGGTCGCGGCATGGCTCCCCGACATTTGCCGGCTGCTCGCTTCTCAGGAGCAATGGTACGCCCCGACTTGTCCGACTCTGCGTCACTTGCCGGCGCGCCGCCGACTGGTGCGCTCTTGGCGTGCACGTTTCCAGTACCAACCTCACCCTCCGCGCAAATTGCGCGTGCGCGACCAACGGGCGCAGCAGCCACCAATATGAGCGTCACCGATCCCACCCCACCCGCGAAGTTCGATAGAGAGGTAGGACGACGGCCTCCACAAACAGCGCTTCCTCGCAGCTTTTAAGGCACGCAGCGGTCAGACCAGCGGAGAGGGCTCGGGGGAGTACTCCTTCCAGAAGCAAGCGCGTAATTCACGCGACACGCGCGCAGGCGCCTGAAAATCTCGTCGATACTAAGCTCGCTGGCGCTCCCGAAGTATGAAAGGTGGGGCCGCCGCTCAATACGTGCCTTCTTCGGACGGGGGAGAGGCGCGTCGTCCTCGTCAATGGTGTCGCCGCCACACAGGACGGCGACGGACTTGGCTGGTGCTGCCGCATCCACAGCGGTGGGGGCGGCGGACTGACGCAGGGACGCTCCAATCTCGGCCGTGCCCCCCGCCTCCGTCGTCGCAGGTGCAGTTTCGTCGTCGGTCCTCACAGACGGTGGCCAAGGTGTCTCTCCAACCGCGGGTGGCGCCATGCCGCTGGCGGCCGTGGTGGTGTAAGGATCGAGCAGCGGGGTGGGGAAGACTCGTGCCACGGGTTGCGCAACCGCTCTTGTCGAAAGCCAGAGCTATCGAAGGGGAGTGGGGGGAGTGGCGACGCGTCTCCATCCGCACACTTTGAGGGGGGTGACTCGTGCATGGCGGCTGCGCGTGTGACAAGACGTACGGCACCTCGGCAGCAGTGGCCAAACCGTCCATCGACAGCCAAAAAGGGCTGATGCACCGCTGTTGCGTAAAGGGCCACGGAGATCACGGACGCTCAACGGACACCTCCGTCTGTGCAGTCCCTGCGAGCTATCAGGCGAACGCAAAGAGTCAAGGCGACCAGCATTTCTGCTTGCCCCCGTACAACCTGCCAACGAGGACAGCGGCACCCCACGTGGTGCTCCCCGCACGCGCACTCACGACGGTGCGACCGGGCCACAGGAGCGTTCCAGGCCACACTGTGTGCCTTCGTGGACTGTTTCGAAGTGGATCCTGCCCTCAAAGCCAACGGGGTATGGCCCCGACGGAAAGCCCAGCACATGATGCGGAGCGAAACACTGGAGAAACAGTACGAACGCCGGGATCACCGGGCGCAAAGCGCACCAGAACGACGGAAGTAACGCAAACGCAACGCTAGTTTTCTCGATTTTGCACGATGACCCCAAAGCATGCACTCATATACCCTCAGAAACAAGACGCAGGAAGTGCACGATCCCGACCTCCGGGCACCACCATGGGGGGACCGCCGCGCAACGGGCCACGGTCTCAGGCCCGGGCCTCTGATGGCTCCTGCCCAGCATGCTCGACTACCCTTCCACTGGAAGAGGACCCCCGCCCGTCTCGGGCAGAAGCAGGAACTTCACCAAGACTTCCTGGATCTCAGAATTTACCCAAAATCAGTACCTCGGGACTTAGCCCAAGATTTTTCAATTTTCACGGATAGAGTTCCGGTGGGATTTTATCCCTGCTCGAGATCAGATCTCGGTCCGGCTTGCGCACGGATTGCGGAAGCTTCCACAAGCTTCCCGGTCCCTCCAGAGGGCCCGGATTCGGGAAGACGCGTACTTCCCTCGGCTGTGCCAGACCCCTCCAGGGGGGCCCGATCGGGTGCTCATCACCCCGCGCCCCTCTAGAGGGGTCGTTTCGTGTGTGGCCCTCGGGCTCCCTGGACACCCGCCCAAGGGGGATTGTCCCACGCTGCCCCCCTAGGGGGGTGTTACGTGAGTGGTCACGACCCGTCCCTGGCTCATGCCGGGGGCTGTGTCACCCCTGCCAGGGGGTTTCCCCCACATGCGTGAGCCGCTGTGCTTAGATGCTAACGCGAGCGCTCCGTCGACCGGCCCCGGTGCGCCACGAAACCCTGTGGCCCAGAGCGACGCGGAAGCTGGTCTCGCCAACGGCCGGGCACGGTACGACGCGACTCAAGGGCCCACAGGGACGCTGACCGTGGGTCCTTCCGCAGGCACGCACCGGACCTCTCGATCTGGGCCCCGTGCACGTCGCGCCGCACCGTCAGCCATCACACCCTTGCGAGGGCATGGCGATTCCCGTGCGAGACTGTTTACCCAGGGCGTCACATGAGGCGTGAAAGTGCTGCGCAATCGGAATGACTCAGCAGATGAAGACAGGCACGCAGCAGAGGTGCACAGGGCCGCGGCCCGTTCGCCACTCGCATGGCTCTCGGTTCACCCGTTCGCGCAGACCGTCAGGCCACTGTGGCCACAGGCGACGGACGGACCGGCATGATTCGGCGTCTACTACCGTGAAGAACTTCAGGGTGTGCGGCCACAACACCGGTCTCGCACTTGTGCGTATTCGACCCGATTTTGTACCGAGAGGCCACCACGTGTCCCGCTAGACTGCCTTTATTTGGGCGTTCCGGGCGTCCGTCACACACTTTCCGTGGCATGTTCGGCACGTATTGTCCCACACCAGTTGTGTGTTGGCGGTTTCGGTGTTTCTTCCGGCGTCCTAACTCGGGAGAACCGGGCACACGGTACGTTCGCCCCCCTCCCTGGGGGTGGGCGTGCTGTGCTGCCACAAATGGGCCGCCAGTAAGGCGTCGTATCAGTCACGCGCCCAGGGCGCCCCCCAAATAGGGGCATCGTATTAAACCCTACCTGGTACACCCTACCGGGGACAGCACGGGGGACTTGTAGCCCACGTTCTGGACCCCACCCCCGCCAGATGACGTGCGTTCGGCCGCCCCCGCTTGGCCTCAGATCCAGTTTACCTCCGAATTGATGCCAGTGCGGAAGTCGGGTGCTTAGTAAGCGAGAAGCTTTCCAGTAGGAGTCCTAGTACACGTCTAGTATGTGCCCCACTTCGCCGACGATACTCAGACGAACAAGAAATCGGGCGAGAAGTGGTGTTACGCCACCCGTAACTTCTGGTCAAAAACCATACTCAGAATGCATGGAATGGGAAGCCAAGTGCGTAGCGACTCTGAACTGTCAGTCAAGACCAACGCGTGTTCTCTCGTGGTCAACGCGTGGCCCTGCCGGGCACACGAACATAGAGTAGTCGCCGCTTCGCACAGCACAAAGGCGTCGCGGCCCAGGAGCGGTCAACAGCGGACAAACGGTTAAACGGAGTCCTGAAATGGGCGGGGAGAGCACCTGAGCAGATGGGTAGGGGAAGTGACCTCGGCTGCAAAATATTGAATATCAACGTGTAGAGGTCTATTTATCGTATGTTGTGGGGTCCACTTTGGTGGTGACGCTCTTCAGACGGTTACGCATTACGATCATGAGGAGTCTCGTAGAACGCTTACTGAAACCCACAACAACGAAAAAAATGTTGTACGCTTCCTTATTGGGTCTCTCGGGCTCAGAACGACAGCGCACTTAGATTGACTAGGCGGCGTTATGCAAAGCGAAGTGAAATCCCATACGCTTCGGCCACCCTGGTGCAAGCATACGTTCTTGCAGAATGGGCATTTCAACTTTTCTGGCTGTTGTTTCCAGACCCCTTGATAGTACTGAGAACGATGGTGCTACGTTCAAGGCTCACAGACAGTTCCTTCATACATCTCTACACGCTCAGAAGGCCGGAGTGTACACCAGTCAGCCCTTGACAAGCACTGGTACCGCGTTTCCTCGAGTTACGCTCACACACCAAGCAATAGCACCGCAAGCTGCCAAGAAACAGTCAAGAAAAAGAAAGGGCTGATGTCCTTCCCAGCACTGGTATCTCCCTGTCTACCCTCGGAAATTCCACGACCCCTGGACTACTGCCACATATCTTCTCTCCCCCTCTTTCTGCACCACTCGTCATCGCCGCCGGTATGCGGTCGCGATAGCAGCGGATGTAGTCGAGGCGGCGGGGGCGCTCGGTGTCGTCCGTCCCATAAGCCTCTCTCTGACGACGCCACCTCGCCCAGCGCTGTCGCTTTGTCGCCCCCGGCGGACGCATATGCGGCGCCGAGGTGTTGTGGCAGGCGGTGGCAGAGGCAGCGTCTAGGCTGCGACAGAAATGGGTGGGGGCTGGTAGAAGTGTGGACGGGGGACTCGATGCAGGTGACGATGGATACCGGAGAGGCTGATGTGACGGTGGCTGCCGGAGAGGCTGCGGCCAAAGTGAGAACGCGGCCGCGGGGGAGTTCAAGCGTGGCATGGGGGGCAAGTGGCATGCAGCGGCAGCAGACAGTCATGGCGATGGCAGTGTGGCAGGAAGTGGGCGCTTTAGCGGAGGCGCCGTGAAAGTAATATCGGCGGTGGCCGGGTGCACGCCACAACAGTGGAATACGGCAGCGGACGTTGTCGGGCGCTGGTGTCATGCGGGGGTGGGCGGGAAGTGGCCCGGGAGGCAGTCGCGGTTCCAGGAGGGGTAGGTGGCCGGAAGTGGCAGCGAAAGCCTCAACGATGGCCGTGAGCGGGCGGCAGGCGCTCGGTGGCCGGCAGGCGGTAACCAGAGAATCACCGCAAAGACGCCGTTGGCGACAGGGGAAAAAGGCCAGGCGGAGCTGTAGGCGGAAGGGGGCGACAGCGCGGGCCGAAGGCGGCAGCGGGGGGGTGGGAGGCGAGGGGATGAGCGATGGGGGTGGCGCGCTGCAGTGTAGGGAGGGTGGCGGACATCGCTGGGTAGTCCCAAAGATTCATAGACATTACGCAGGGGATCATGTCAGCAAGCCGGCCAGCATCTGGGTCAGGCCGATTCGAGCCCAACAGCTGGGACGTTTCTGGTCGAGCCCTGAGCGAGCAGTCTGACACAACGACGCTCTCTGATTAGTAAATGTATTATAGCATTCACGGGCAGCATTAACGGCCCGCACCCGTGAATGGTGACGCGCCCCATTCCTTCACACAACCGAGAGCCGGAATTCAAAGCATTCAGGAACAACGCAATAGCAGCGAACTCTTCGATTTAGACGAAGAGACCCCATAAGTAGGTAGTGCTACGAGATCGAGTGCGTACTTCTTCTTTGAACTCGGGTATTGGCAGCCGGCCCTCATGTCGGTGATGGGCGGCGTCACTCACTTCTTCTGCCGTCCCGTTCCCAGTACACCATGCGAACTACATACATGCGAATTGCATACATGTGGCCAGCACTCTGTGAGCGCGGCCGGGGTTCGAGATCCCTGCCTCCTTCTGCCGTAATCACAATTGAAGGGCTCTACCCCCTTCCCAGCTGCCGAGCACGTAGCACCGGCACGTAGTGACAGAGTCTGCGGCAGGGAAAAGACATTCGAGACACAGTCCCACTGCCGGAAGACAGCCGACGATCTTGGGCGCAGGGATCGGAAGGGACATCCCTGCCCACGCCCGTGCCGCCCAGATTGGAGCGACGCGAGGTGCCCGTAGCCGACGCATTCGAAGCAGCAGCATCTCTTTATGCCACCCGTGTCGCCATTCGAAGCCGGCGTCAACACTGCTGGCTGGCAACCTACTACGGTTGGGGTGTCGGCGCTGCCGGGAAACCCCGGTGAGCAGTCGATGGTCGGCCGATGGCTGCGGGTGTGGTGGTGGGTGGGCGTCCCCATGCCAGCCACGACCACGGCGAATTGCATTTAAGTCCAGGATGCAACTGTGCTTCTCACTTGATAATTTCAAATTCTTTGTACGTAGCCCCAACTCAGCCGAATAGAGCAGCCCTATCAAGCCCATTGGAGGCTTCCAAGCCAGTCTTCCTTCGTTCACAGAGATATCGGGACAGTTTCCATGGTGAGGGGCAACAATCGCAGCCAGTACGGGCATCGCCATGCCGTAAAACTCGCACGAGGCAGCGTGCGTCTGGAATGTCTTTGCGTGAACGTCAAGCCTTGCCGCTACTACCATGAAGCGAAGCTCGGGTCACAGAAAGTTTGACGCAGTTCGCGATGAATTGATTCCCGTCCGACGAGCAGACTGTCGTTCACTTGATCTCACACAACACGAGGGGAGGTCAGGTTCGGGCCTCGTCGGACCCACCAGCGCGGATCATATCGTTCAATCGGCCAGAGTGCACTCGATGGTCGATGTGGCAGAGTCCATCGCGAAGTTTAGGATATGGGGCCCCCAGGATGGTCTTTCCATTCAGTGACCCACACGCTGCACCTTCAGATGAGGTTAAATGGAAGATGGGGCCGGATTTGCTGGGATTTCCCTCAGGGCTTGGGATCTCCTCTGGTGTTGCCTCGCACTTGTGCGTCATTCCATGTATCCTCTGATGGACGGGCTGCAATGACGCTTTGGGTGATCATCGGTAAAACAGTCTTGTGGATCCTTCATGTGGAACCAGACGGCGCGCAATATGTCATCGTTACGGGAAAGAGCCGCAACCCACGAGAATGAAAAGGACAGAGCGAGCGCTACAGCAAAAAGGAACATGACAACAGAGGAAGCATAAGTCCAAAAAGACCCGCATCCTCCATATTTCCCCGCCAAGTGGGAAGAGATGCCTTCGCGGAGTTGGAGTCCCTTGAGCCTCTTTCTCCAACGGTGCCAACACCCACTCTGGCGCGAGCATCTATTTCCCGAGAAATCCTTTAACAAATGGGTGCTCTCTTTGTCCTTCATCGGCGGGACGGAGCACGGAGGCTTGGTCAAGTCAGGCTTGAGGCAAAGGACGATCTTCGGGTTTCAGCCTCCACAGAGGTGGGTCACCTTCCGCAGGTGGAACATGGTGCCTGAGGCTGCTCCGGGGTCATCAGGGAGATCCTTGCTTCAAAGGCGCTGCAGCAAGAATCAGCTGGCCCCCGGGAAGGGGATGCCGTCTGCGACACGACCGGGTATCGTCTGATGGTGTGCTGACGGGAGTGCGCGGTTGATGTCGAGGTGATAGCGACGAAGCGAGTTGTCTACAGCACAGCACCTGCATTCGGGATCATGAGGATCAATTTAGATATATTTGAGAGTGAGCAAAGATACCCTGGACAATGTTTCTTTTGGAGAGTGCTTTAAGTATCGCGCGGCTATTCGCCCGAGGAAACTGACCATCTCCATCCGAGTGTCACCACTATTTGGCGACTCAGACCCGCATCGTGTCGTGGGCGACATCCTCGGAACATCCGCCAAGAGTCCAAGAGTGTGCGCAAGAGACCACCTCTGCAGGCCACACCCTGCAGAGACATCCTCGCGAACCGGTCCCAGGTATGTCGTGGGTATCATGCTCGGGCATCGCAGACACACGTTTTTCGGACTTACTGACGAGGTCCGCGCAGGGTATCCAAAAGAAACATCACAAAACATATGACAGACACACCCGAATCCACTTGTGGGTCCTATCGGTCCTCGACAGCATCCTCGCACCCTGGAATGCTAGGAATCCTACGTGCCCCTCCGGCAGACATTATCTTTATGTGACCCCGCGGCGGTAATTGCCGCTACTATCGCTCTCCGCCGCTGTGTACGGCGCCGCCCCGTTCGACGACGCCGACACGAAGGCAAAGAGAAACAAAGGAAGCGATCCGACCCCAACACCGTCGCCACCAACACCGCTCGCCACGGTGATGGCCGACGCCGCCGCCGTCATCGAAGACACCCGCGCCGAGGACGACGCCATGCAATGGAGAATGCGGATGAGGCAGGAGCGCCACCTGTAGTTTCGAACAGGGCGCAGTACAATGCATGCAGTAGGCACATGAGAAGAGAAAAAGGCATGTGGTATCCGCGAACAGCCAAGGGGGGACTCGAGGAGACGCATCAACAAAATTAAAGTCAGCACGAACTAGTCGCTCAATCCTCCCGCAGACTTAATGGCGGCAGAGGCCGGCAACCTCTTCACACGGCTAGCCCCATTGCCTGTAGTGTCTGGTTGCGCCACAAGATGATGGGGCACGCCGCCGCCCCGCCAGCGATGCACTGCCGTTCTCACGATGCGTGCACCACCCCCTGTGCACTCCCCCCCCCGAAGTACTTGGTTTGGGGCTTCTCACGCACTGCGTCAACCAGCGCAGCTTCCTCAGCTTACGGCTCCTCCCGAACCTCGTTTTTGACCTTCCACTGGGTTCAGACAGAGGAGGAAGGGAGGGG
>ENA-ORXC01002132-ORXC01002132.1-marine-metagenome-genome-assembly--contig:-NODE-2132-length-11006-cov-14.570958_pt1 | contig 11006 bp, 8 predicted proteins | sample MGYA00237865_ERZ511478 | MGnify/ENA metagenome assembly ERZ511478 | reverse complement strand
GGGGGGGGGGGGGGGGGGGGGGGGGGGGGGGGGGCGATGTGTGGGGCTGGACGCGACGGATTCTCACGTGTCGTGACCGCGGGGAACCCTGTGCCGTAGGAAGGGTGCCGCGCGGCGAGGGACGTGTCGGCCACCGCCGAGCAAGCGGCGGCGGCGACGCGAAGGCGATGCCGCCGGCGCCGCTGCCGCCCTTGACACCGCGTGCTGGCACTGGTGCGGTGCTGCGCGCCGCCCCCGCCTTCCCGCCCGCCCCCGCAGCGGTCGCCGCTGCCGCCGCCTCCACTCGCTCGCGGGCGCTCCTCGGGCTCCTCGAGCGGGCTGCTATCTACTCAGCCGCGGGCCAGCAGCGGCTCCCACCATTCGCTCCACCGTCGGCTGCGCCCTATCCGTCGTCGGCCGTGTTGTGTGCCGCGTGGGGCTGTTTTATCTCTCATTTCTCGCTATGGTGCTTCAACATATATGCTGCGAATGAGCACTGCGTCACCATGACCTGCCCCGGCGAGCCGGTGGGTCTCTCGGGTGGTGCTGCCTCAAGCGAGCGGCGTCGACGCCGCCTTACTGCGACAGCCTGAGAGAAAAAACGCAGGAGAAATGAGAAAGAATGGGGAAGGAAAGAACAGCAAACGAACAGATTTGCAATAAAGGACGGAGTCACCAAATCGAACCCACCTCTGAGATCCTGCTAAAACCGTCGCCTGCCCACAGAACAGTCGAATCATTTGCATCGGAACTCGGGATGACGTCCCGTGTTCGAACCCGGCGGCAGCGACGAGCCGCGGTCAACAGAGGAGGAGTCTCGCAGTTCTCCTGAGGACTGCAAAGCTGCTGCAATTCTTCGGCGACGTGTCGCGACGTCATGACAGTCAGATGGCGGCACCTGAACCGCTTCCGCATTGATTGCAACGACCCTGCACGAGGCATGACAGGGACATTCGGCTTTGTCCTGGCTTTTTGCCCTCAGCGAAGTCGGAAGGGATCGGCCAAAGCGCCAGGCGATACCCACCGAGTGGTGGCAGACCGCGTCGTGGAACGGGCGCGACCTGTTTGTCTGAAGTGAAAGCGCACACCTGTTTGTCTGAAGTGAAAGCGCACGCGCGCGACCAAGTCAAAACAATTGTTCCACTCTCGACTGCGATGTACTGCGGTCGTGTATTTCTCTACGGGGTGAGGATGTGTGGTGGCCGTGTCTTCGTGTTTCGTCGAATGAGCACCGTCTCGATCGACAAACGCGTTTGGAGGGCCTCCAACGCATCAAATTTTCCGCCTAGATCCGTGCTCATGTCGAGATCGTGAGGCCAGCAGGCCTCCGTCGACCGTCGCCGCATCTGATTGACGCATGTGGAGATCTGCCTTCCAGCGCCGCGGGGACGGCGTTGTCGTCGTCGTGCCCAGACGGTTTGCAAACTGCACTGTCGTCATCCTCGTCGCGGTCATCCTCACTGCGGCCATCATCACCCTGGCCATTCTAAGCACCCTGTGGCCGCCTTCCTTGACACAAACCTGCGCACCGCGCAGGCTGCTGACCGCCTCTGCAGCTTTGCTACACTCGCACTCTTTGACGATGCGTCGCGGCGCTCCGCTTGGCCGCGGGTTGCGCGTCGCAGCCAGCTCCGTGGGTCGCGCCAAACAGCTGCGCTCGGAAGAGTCGGAGGTCGGCAATGCCGACCACGAGCCAGCGGCCGGTGGTCGGCAACCACCCGCCCGTACCCAATGAGGTGCAGGTTGGCGACGTGGTGCTGGTTGGCGACGAGGCGGCTGTTGGCGGGGATTCGCCCACGGGGGACGAGGAGCTCGTCGGCGACAAGTCACTGATCAGCAGCGAGCCGCCGAGCGGCGACAAGGCGCCCGTAGATGACAAGGCGGTGGTGGGCGGCAAGCACCGGGTGGGCGACACACTGCCGGTCCGCGACGTACCGCCGATCGGCGACATGGCGTTGGTGCGCGACATGGCGTCGGTGGGCGACAAGCCGCCCGTCGGCGTCGAGCCGCCAAACGGCAGCAAGGCGCCGGGCGGCGACGAGGCGGTGGTTGGCGGCAAGCCGCCGGTGGGCGACACACTGCCGGTTGGCGACGTGCCGCCGATCGACGACATGGCGGTGGTCGGCGACGAGGTCGTGGTCGACGACAGGCTGCCGGTCAGCGACGAGCCGTCGAAGGGCGACAATGCGCCGGGCGGCGACGAGGCGGTGGTTGGCGGCAAGCCGCCGGTGGGCGACACACTGCCGGTCGGCGACGTGCCGCCGATCGACGACATGGCGGTGGTCGGCGACGAGGTGGTGGTCGACGACAGGCTGCCGGTCAGGGACCAGCCGTCGAAGGGCGACAATGCGCCGGTCCGCGACCAGCGGCCTTCCTGCGACAAAGCGGTGGGCAGCGACGAGGAGCTCGTGTGCCATGCGGGGCTGTTTGGCGGGCGAGGCGCTGGTCGTCGGGAAACTTCCCAAACATGAAGAGAGTCGTCCTTGGTGCAGCGGTGTCGGCAGGGGTTTGGGTGTCTTTTTAGAGGAGGGATCGTGGTTCGAGGATACGACACAGAGGCCTGGTGCCCGCGTGGCAGCCAACTAGTTGCCTGATAGCGCCCTTGGAGGGGCCATGTCGCTCACGAATGACCCTAGCCTGTCCCCACTCCCGATGTTCATGTTTGTGCGGAACCCACGTTTCTCTTGCCTGCGACACCACGGCCGGGAGCCCGATTGCAGAGACGAACCAAAAGCCCCTTGACTACGAAAGGGAACACAGACTGTGCTCCCCCTCTAAAGACCGCACGACCGTTTCCATGGAACCGCAGGGGAAGCATGTAACCCAGTGGCACGAGTGGTCAGTAACCGATGTTCTTTGGTCTGTTTGCTGTGGCCTCGATAACACGCATGCGTACCACGTATCAGTGCGCAAGCTCTCAGAAGAACCCAGCGCCTCCGTGGGGGGAAGTGACAGCACGCACCCCGGCGGCATACGTGGAGTGGAAAGAGTTTGCCTTAGGCGGTTCTACTTGTCCTAAAGAACACGCATGCGCTCAATGGAACAGTGCGCACATTCTCAGAATAACGAGCGCCTCGGGGAGAGACAGTGACAGCACGTACCCCAGCTGTGTATGTGGAATGGAACTGCTTTGCCTCGGGCGGTTCTCCATGACCTATAAACACGCAATCGTACAATGGAACAGTGCGCAGGTTCTCGTGAGATCACGGCACCCAAGACAACGACAGTGACAGTCGAGCGGAACTAGATAGAACATCATCGAGGTTTCACGGCACGATAAAACACTTCAACATCCACCATGGCAGGGCAAACAAAATGGCGTGCATGAAGCGGCATCGCACCGATTACAGCCTTCAGGCGACCCTGGTGAGACAGCTCCCAGCGGTCGCCGGTCGGCACCTGGCTAAAAGCCCTGTGACCGACTTGGTGGCACGCGGAGCACACTTCTCTGCAAGACGAGACGCCAAGGGCACCACACAGACAGCGTCCTTCCGTCGACATCTCCTCTCCCGGACGCCGAAACCACGGATGCTGGCTAGGCAACCGGTGACAACACACAAAATCAAGATGTGGGCATCGCCACGCGCGCCGCGCGGGAAGAGGCGGCTCTTGCTTGCAGCAATAGACACATGGGTCGTGTGCCATGCCTTGATAACCAAGGAGTTCTGTCACACAGCAAGGTGTCGATACGATGCAACACACGCACGTGGTCATTGTTAGATGCCGCGCACATCTGACTGGCATTTTCTGCAGATTGTGCGGCAGATCAAGCATACAGCACACTGCAACTCGTCCCGCATGACTGGGTTGAAACAAGTCCGCCCCTGTAATACAAAACCATGTAACATACCTGCTGGACAACAGCTGTTCTCGGACAACACCCCTTCGGGCCGTGAAGAGCGGATGATTGCCACGGGTCAACCAGGCACCAGGAAGAAGAGCGGTGCAGCACGTGGTGCCGACGTCGACGATGGTCGGGATGGTCGGCACCCGAGGGTCCCCACGGGGACGAGATCTCCACGGCACTCACGTCGCATCAACGTAGGCCACTTTCGATGAACAAGGGCCACTTCAGAGCAATTTTTTCTAAACCGCAGAGCACGTACCTCGGTTCGATCGAGATGGACTGTTTCGCCTCATTCCGAACCGTCCAGACTGGTCATGACCAGTGGCACCGGCAACGCGCCGATCAATGACACCAATGAAGCTGTCAGTCCGCATTGACGGACGAACGGTAATTGTTCGCCACGGTGCCACTGGAGAAGACATCGCCCCGTTTGAAGCTCCAGCCAGCGCCGGCACGACGGGAGCGTCGGTTCCGGTCCTACTCATGTGATGGCACAGCTTGCGCAGATCTCCGGGGTCGCTTGGCGTGGCCAACGCGTGCAGAATACCAGCAACGCGCGTCGACTGTGAACCAGTATAATAGTAACCCGTGCCTCCACATGACAAAAATACACGAGCTCTTGGAGCTCGGTGGGCATAGCCGCTCGCATGGTCACGGAAGGCGGCTCGTTGCACGACCGCACCGGCCTTACGGGGCTTGGGGCCCACGGGGTCAAGCGCTGGCGCACATCGGACACGGCAGAGCGACTACCGCCTGTCTCAATGCTGGCGGCTCGCGTGGCATGCCAGCGTGGCACCGGACACAGACGTTTCGCGCAACAACCAGCTCCTCTAGCCACGGACCCGATGAGCAAGAGCACCGCAGTCAACGGAAGCCGCGCCCTTCATGATGCGAGGGTAATGCGTTCCGCGCGAACGTGTGGAAAGCTGGCAAATCCGTCGAAGCATTTCAACCATCGAGGAAGGCGTGCTCCCATTGGCTGTAGAGCACAAACAATCATAGATTCCTGGAAGCAGAAAGCTGTTTGCACCTCCATGACGAGATGATTGGGCGCGTGGCTCCGAAGTTTGACAGTTCGCGCAGGAAATACCGCACAACATCTTGCCGGTTCGGCCGCCGGCTTCCTGAGGGGCATGCCGGGCATGTGAGTTGGGATTTCGAACAGGACTGGTCAGTGCTTTTGTCAGAATGGCTGTGTTTTTTAAAAGTTGGGGGCGCCCTACTGATGTTCTGGGGCACATGCGCGAGAAAAGCTTGGCTTCTTTGAGTGTGTGTGGGTTGCTTCCGCTTCAAACATGAACGTCTTTGCCCTCATTCCGTCTTGCAGATGTCCGACACGGCGACAGGGCAGTTGCGTGTTCCCCCCCTCCTGCAACTGGCGTCACCTCCGTGCCCCCTCGGAAGCAGGCGCGGCGACCGCCTCCACCGACGAGGCAAACTCGACGCATCCGGCACCAAAGCCGTCACCAACAGCGCCAGCACCCGGAGACTGCGGCGGAGGAAGCGGCTACGGCGGCGGCGGCCACGGCGGCGTGCAGCTGTCGCCCGCCACCGGCGGCAGCGGCGGCGACGGCGGCTGCGACGGCGGAGGTGGCGGCGGCGGCGGAGGTGGCTGCTGCGCCGGAGGTGGCGGGGACGGCGGAGGTGGCGGCGGCGGCAGAGGTGGCGGCGGCGGCGGTGTTCCTACTCTCGCCCGCCTGTCGCCACGCCGTCGCGGGAGCCGCTGTCACCCGCGATAGCGGATGGACCACCGCCGTCGCGTTTGCCACCTCCGCCGACGCCACCGTCGATTTCCGTTCGGCGGTCGACGCCGCAGGTGGAGGCGGCGCCTGCTGCCGCAGTGGCGCGGGCGCGGCCTTTCCTGGCCGTGGCCGCGGCAACTTCAAAGTGGGCGGCAGCTTCGTTGCGGCCGTCGCGCACGCCGTCGCCATCGGAAAGCGATGTCCATGCAGTGGGTGCGGTGCCGTCGCCGGCGGCGGGCGTGGCGCGTGCGCCGCCGTCGCCACCGCCGCTGCCGCCGCCCCCCATGTTCCTCAATCGGCTGACGCGGCGGGCAGCGACGGACGCAGCGGCCGAGACGCCGGCCGCGGCGGCCGAGACGCCGGCGTGACCGTCGAGGACTGGCGCGGTGGCGACGGAGCACCTCATGACGACGACGGCGGTGGCCGCATCGACCGCCGCTGCACCCGCGACGGTGACGTCCGCTGGACTCGGCGCCGACGTGACGCGCGTGGCTTCCAAGGGGACGACCTAGCGCCTCTCCGAGAAGCCGTCAGCGGAGGCGGCGGCCGTGACGGCGAGCAAGCTGCCCGCGCCGTGCGCCACCCCGCCGCCGGCGCATCCCGCGGCCATCGATGCTCCGGCGGCGGCGGGGGCCGTGGCCGTAGTTTCGGGCACCGCCGACTCCGTTCCCGCCGCCGTGAGCACGACGGGGGCGGCCGACGAGGACGCGAGTACCACCCCCTTTGCCGCCGCCTCGGCAGCGCTGGGGGCCACGCCTGCCACAAACGCGCGCACTCACCGGGGCATCCCCCCCTCCCCCAGCCCCACTGACGTCGAGTAGACCAACTCCCTCCGCGCCATCGCGGCAGCCAACGGGTGCGCCGACGCTATCTCGTCAGACGGCGAGTTCGTGCTGCGGCCGCGTCGGCTGCCGCCAACACCCCAGCCGCCGCTGCTTGCGCCGCTGCCGCTGCGGGTGACCGACACGGCCATCCCCCTCGTCGCCGCGCCGTTCGCCGCCACGCCGCGGCGACGCGCGGCCGACGCCGAGCGCGTGTGGTCGACAGAGGCGGAGCGGTGGTGGAGCTCGGAGCGCCGCCGCTCGCCGCCGACACCGCCGTCGCCGCCGTCGCCGCCGTCGATGAAGGAGGCGGTGGCGGGGGTGGCGACGAGCACGGCAAGCTCGTCGAGTCAGCCGCTGTCGCCGCCGCCACCGCCACTGGGCGCCGCGCCAAACGTCCCCGGCCGCGCGGCGGCGGCGGCGGCGGCGGCGACGATGGCGGCATCGGCGGTCGCGGCCGACGCGGCCGCCTGCGCACTCGGCGTCGGCGGGGTCATTTCCGGAACGGCGGTGGGGACGCAGGGTGGGCGAAGGTGAAGACCTTTACGGTGGCGGCTCGGCAAGAAACATGCAAGTGACTCAAAACAATAAACGAAAGAAACATGCGAGTGCCTCTAAACAATAGACGGACTACTGCGTCGGCTGACTGCCCGAAGGTCCACCTGCTGCCGCATCACCTACCGCGACCGCCTGTGCGTCCGATGCCGCCACACCAGCAGCGGCGGCGATAACGGCCACGGCAGGGTCCAACGCTTTCGCAGCACCCGTCAGCGTACCGCGAGCCAGATCTGGCGGAGACCGGTCAGTGAGCACACCAAACGCTTGCGCGGCGCCATCAACGTCCACCAGACCATACTCGTACATCACTTCAACGTGTGCGGCTGCCTGCGGCAGCAAGCCTGCCCCTAGGATGGTGCGGCGGCGCGCTGCAAAAAAACTGGCCAGCAGAAATACGGCCCCCCTGTCCCCCCAAGCAGGCGACGCGTTCACAAACCCCGTCCACAATGCCATAAACAGCACGTCCGGCGCTGGCAGCTCGAGGGCTTCCATTCGCGCCGCATCCATGGCGCTCAGCCACTCATCGTCAATATCGTCCTCAGAGTCAGAAGATAGCACGGCGTTCGTCGACTGCCGCAACGCCAACGGGGCCAGGCTCCCGGTATGGAAGTATTCGCGACCGCCGAGTGCCGACGAAAGCGGGCGCCGAGCGCCACGCCCGCGGCCAGCGCGCCCCGACATCGGCGGCCGTCGGCGTGAGGCGCCCGCTGCAAGAGGATGAGGAAGGAAGGCAGGAGCCGACATCTGCCTAGGGAGCATCGCGGTGCCCGTTGACGATGAGCCAGCAGCGCTACCATCACGGGGCGGTTCGAGCGGGCGTTGGGCTACATCAACAGTTTCCCGGGGCTGGACCGGCGGGTGACCAGCACCAGGCGCGACCGGTGTAGGCGGCACAGCGCCGGGCGCGACGGCACGATTGGTGACGGAAACAGGTGCAACCGACGCTGTTGCAGACGCCATGCCACGGACGGACGACTCGTGGAAGCCAGCCAACGGCATTGAAACCGACAACCACCGAATGGCGGCTATGTAGCGGTCCCACGCAATGCGAGAGCCACTCTCTCGTCCGCGTCGATTGACCTGCGCAGACGAAACGGCACGGAAGCACTCTACAGTCACGTTGGTGTGGAGAGCACCGAAGTGCTGCAACAGGGCACCGACTGTCCGCTCATCCCGGTGACACAGCGGACACCGGGCGTCTTGCCGAGTGTGCTTGAAAACCGAGTTCGACCCTCCTCCTGGACGGTGGTCGGTGTACTCTATGTCAAACGGAGTCATAACGGTTCGCACTTCTGCATCGGCCGCACCTGTGGACGCAACGATATCATCAGCCGCCGCTGCTTCGCCTGTTCCCGTCGGATGCTCCGGGCCGGCGCCGCCGCCGCCAGGAGGAAGACAGAACAGCCGCCTCGCCGCTCGGTCCTCTGACGGCGCCGCGGAGGTGCTCGGCCGACCTTGGTCATCTCGAAGGGCGGCTGCGAGGAGCGTTTCGGCGTCGGCCGCCGCTTCGTTTGCTGCGGCTACCGCCCGTGCAACCACAGCGGCATTCCGTTGGCGCCCGAGGAAGATGGCGTAGGTGGACAAAGAGTCAAGCGGTGACACGCTCCCCAGCCATGACGTGCGCACCGTCCACACACCCAGAGCCTCCCGAAGCACAGTCGTGCCTCCACCACCACCCACACCCACCCACTTCCCACTCGAATAGATCGTGTGCTCAACGCCTGCAACCGCGTCGGCCGCACCGACACTGGTGCACGGCGCGAAGCGGAGCAGCAGCCGTGCCTCTCCCGTCAGGGTCGCCGGCGCGGCGGGACGCCCAAGGAATCCGACGGCGCCCACCGCTTCAGCAGCGGCCAACTGCCGCTCCGCGTGCTCCAGCAGTGCTGCCACCCCGGGGCGCAAATCAATGGACACTTCCTCCCCAGTGCGAGCCACCACCACAGATATCAGGGTCTGCATTGGACCCTTGACAGAGGGCGTCTCGGACACTTGGGCGACATAGAGCAAAGAACGTGCACCCGCTTGCGTCGTCGAGGCGACCCGTGCCGACGAGGCCCGAGTCCCCAGTCGGCTGCCATGACGGCGATCAGACGTGGAGGGAGCCCCATCACCTGGGCGTGAGAGTACGCTCACATGCAGAGCTATGACAAGGGAGGGAACACCGGGGGGGGTGGGTGATGGAGCCCGGCGGACGAACGGGAGGGATACACGGACATCAAAAGGCAGAGGCGGCAGGGATGTAGGCAGCAGGGGGGAGGCCGGCTCGTGACCACCGCGCCGGCGAGACATTCTGCGACAGACAGAAATAACCACGAAAGGAGACGCCCCGACACATTCCACAAGGAGGAGGGACGGTGATGGAGGGGGCGCAGTGGACGGGATCAGAAACCGGTAGATCAACCGACGCTGACCTCAGAAGGTGCGTCAGAGCGTGCCACGAAAAACCAATGGGATGTGTGCGCATTCGCCTGTCTCTGAGATCGCCTGCTCCAATCAGAACAGTTTTCGTGGACCAGCCTCCCACCACATTGAGCGCCGCCGCCTGCGCCGCCGCGAAGTCGGCTGCCGCGAACCGCGGCGCGACCGAGGCGGCGGGGTGGCGGTCCGCCGCCGCGGCGGCAGCGGAGAGTGCGGTGGCGGCGCCGCCTCTGCCGCTGCTGCCCTCAGCTACCTCCTCCAGCGCCGCTGGTGGCGGGTTCCGTCCTAGCGGCACCGTCCCGGGGCGCCTATTTTCGGGTGGCGCCGAGCGAGCGGTCCCGACCTGTTCCCCGCCCGCAAGCGCCGGCAGGTCGCTGCCGCGCCTCGGGGCCGCCGTCTGCCGCGCCGCCGCCCCCACATCCTGTGGCGGTGGGGGCGCCGCTGGCCTTGCCTGCGTCAGGGTCGGCCTCTGTCGGGGCGTCTGCCGGATCATCCCCCCGGCTGCTGCGCGCCGGCGTGCGCGTCGCCGCCGCTGCCGTGCGGACGGCCGCCACCGCCGAGCGCCGCCCACGCCCTTCCTCACAGGCCCCTTCCCGCCGATCTCCGGCCCAGCCCTCTCCCGTGTCACAGCGCCCGTCCCCGCCGCCACGCCGATAGCCGCCCTCGCCCTTCTCGCCGCCGCCGCTGAGCGTTTCGCCGGCCATGCCCGCCGCCGCCACCTAGCTCCGCCCCCTCGGTCCCCTTCGCCGCCATCGAGTTCCGCCCCCGCCTTCCCCGGCGCCTCTGTTGAGCGCCGCCCTTTTCATCCCCCGCGTGCCCCCCCCGGCCGACGACCGGCCCCTCCCCTACTCTCGCAGCGACCCCTGTCGCTGCCGGCGCCGCCAAGCGCCGCCCCCGCCGTCTTGGCCGCCCCCGATAAACGATGCCCTCGCAGTCCTCCTCGGGGCCCCCGCCTGCGAGCGCCGGCCAGGCCCCGACCCGCGTCGCGCAGACTGCCGATCCCGCCCCCCGCGGCCAACGCCAGTGCGAAGCGAGGACCCGGCGCCAAGGCCGAGCCCGGTTCGCGCCGCCACGGTCAAGCCTCCACCCGCCGCCACCGCCACGCTCCGCGGCCAAAGCCAGTGCCAAGCGTCGACCCGGCGCTAAGGCCGAGCCCGGCTCGGGCCGCCACAGGCAAGCCTCGACCCGCCGCCAAAGCCACGCTCCGCCCTCGCAGCCACAGCCAGCCCGCGCCTGACCCACCGCCAAGCTCCATTCCCGCCTCCACCGCCGAGACCCGCCCCTGCCGCCAACGAACCCGCCAAGGCCCTTCAACGCCGCCACCGCCGAGCCGCGCCGGACCGACCTCCCAGGCCCGCCCCGGTCGCTACTGCCAAGCGTCGCCCCGCCGCCACCCCTAACCCCCGCGCCCGCCACCACCGCCAAGCCACGGTGGACCAGCCGCCAAGCACCGCCCCGGCCGCCACCGCCACAGACACATCTCCGCCCCCGCCGTAGTACCACGATCAGGGGGGTTACCTCGGTAGGAGGAAAGTTACGGCCGTCTCTGCCGCTCGCGCGACAACCGCTATGGGACTCGAGGTCCAGGAAGTCGGGCCGATCGAAACGCCAAGACATGAAGACACGGTTTACTTGCCGGCG
>ENA-ORXC01002129-ORXC01002129.1-marine-metagenome-genome-assembly--contig:-NODE-2129-length-11013-cov-5.287034_pt1 | contig 11013 bp, 13 predicted proteins | sample MGYA00237865_ERZ511478 | MGnify/ENA metagenome assembly ERZ511478 | reverse complement strand
GGAGCGGATTTCCAACCAAATCGCGCGATACAGGGGCATGAAGGCACCTGCCATGATACAATTATGCAAAGCCGACACAGCTTTCGAACAGTCTGTCCTCAGATGTACTTTGAATACGTCCTTATCGACAGCCATTCCGTACTTCGGAGCCCTCAGAGTTGTGCATGAGCACTGTTGTTCTTGTCCGGAGAGGACAAAATTGGGACAACAGCAATATACTGCTCATCAGGTTTATCTAATGCATGTCAACTGTACTGCCTCTTTGAGCTCGTGACTGTTCGCAATGTGTGTGCACGACTGTGTACAATGGACCGCATCATTTTACATTGCTTCTCATGTCTGTGTGTACATTGTCTCTTTGTCGGCCGCCTGTCCCATTCGTCTTTTTCGCGTGCCGCCCGCCCGTTGTCTGTTATCTACCCCTACTTCAGGAAACGAATGTGCGCGCCAGACTGGTTCTACATGCAAGGTGCCTCGCGGCGCAAGCGCCCCACCCCACCGTCCTCAATCACGTCATGCCGCTCCAGCCGCCGAATCCGAGCGGCGGCGGCTGCGGCAGCGGCCGCCGAATCAACAAGTTTTCAACCACCCCCACCGTCTAACCCGCCTGAAAGCCCTCGTCGATGCGCCCCTCTACAAGCACGCCGTCGGGCAACATCGCCCCAAGAACGTACTCGTCCTGCGGCAGTTGTCCCCCGCCTGGCGTCTGAGATGCCGGAGTTGCCGCCGCTGGCGAAGCCGGTGCCCGTCCCGAGGCGGTCGAGCAACCCGCTCTGCGCGGTGGTGGCGCTGTCGCGCGGGGGTCCGGGCATCTGCGTCATCAACGGTGGCACTCCCGATGAGAGAAGCTAAAGTCGGTGGCGCCACCCTCCCCGGAGCAGAGGCGACGCGACGGCCTCGCGGGCAAGCCGCTTCGCCTACCGCGGCGGCAGTAGGTGGCACTGCAGGTGCGCCGACGTCCTCAGCCGGGGCGGCTGCTGTGCCGCGGCCGCCCGCGGCTGAGGCAGAGCTGGTCGTCGCCATTACGGTGCACCCCACAAGCAGACCAATGGAGGGTGGGGTTGAGGCCAAGTTGTCTGCGGGGGTATCCTCAGAAAGGCGGCCGGTGGGGCGGACTTCAACCTGCGTACGGTCAGCACCAGGGGCTTATGAATCTGACGATTTTCGGTCCACTCCGATATACTCAACATTGGCATTTTTTGAATCAGATAAGAGTTTTGACGCAATTTCTTGAGTACGGATAGGATGAATATTCGAAACCAAGAAAAGTAGAGTATGATTAAGAATAGGGATTCTATTCAGAATATATCATAATCTGCAAGAGCTCTGTCAGAGAGGAAGTACTTGCGATGCTGATGGCCATGAAATAACGAAGAGCGGGTTGTGATGGAACCTGTGAACATGACCTATGCGAGACCATGTCACGCTCGCGACAGCGAATGCCAGGCAAGATGTGCAAGCATCGTTGCCCATCTCGCTACTTTGGTTAACCTTTATGGCTGAGATGTGTCCTGTGTCGTACAGGCCGCCCGTCAGCTGCCTCGCGCGACAAACGACGAAAAATCGCCCAGTTTGTCAATCACCTTCGCCGTCGACGATGTGCCCTGAGTTGGCTCACTGCTATCCAGTGGGTGTCTAACATATGACTGCGTGTCTCGTGGCGGCTTCGCGCGTTCGGAGCCGCCTGGCGAGTCGAGTTACCTGAGGTAGTGGGATGCCTTCGTTTGACGACTGTGAAGTCATTGTACTTTCGTTTATACGGTTCAGAGCCATTAAAACAGCGGTTCCATTCAGATAAGGGTACGCATGATCGGGCTTGTTTTTCTGGAATCTGAGTACATTCGAGTATATCTATCAATTATACCAGAGTGCCATTTACCGATGTAAGCCCCTGGTCAGCACCGACGCACTCGGTAAGGCGGCTGCGCAAAAGGGCAAGGAGTCGAGCGTGTCGGTGGCCAACAACCTGTGCCACGGGCTGTGGAACCTTGCGGCGGCCGACGGCACGTACGATGGGCTGATTCCCAGCGCCTCGATGATGACGGCGTTGTCGGGCAGGTCCGCCGACTGCTATTCCCCCGTGACGCCACGCCTTTCTGCCGAGGTTTCTGAAGCGCTGCAGTCCACCCTGTGCCGGTGGCTCGCCGACGAGGATGCTAAGTACACCGCGCGCGTCACGCGGGACTACCGGTGCCAGGACCAGGCCCTTCTTGAATTCTTCTTCGTCGTCCGCATGTCGCGCTCGGTGTTCTTCCAGACCTGGGCGGCACGCGAAGTCACCACCAGCCTGCCCCCCGCCGCCGAAATCCTCCACCACCCCCTCCTCAACACCGACCATTTCCGCAACTTGTGCAGGACGATGGCAAACGGTCTTGACGATGGTGGGCGCGCCGTAGAGTCTGCTGTCTTGCAGGTGCTCACGCAACTTTCCCACGCCGTCAACGTGACCGTACAGGCCGTGGCAGCGGACAGCTCCTCATGTGTTGTGGACGTGGAGCGGCGCCTCGGCATCCAGATGGACGACGCTGTGGCGTATTTGAAGGCCCACAGCGATGTGGGCTTTTCTGCAATGATGGAATTGCTAGGATCGACCGCTGCAGAGCTTCGGAGCCTGCGCGTTGAGGTGGCCTATCTGCGCGGGTTGTCTAACGCATCATCGGTGGGGGCGGTCAGCGGCGCTGCGGGCCGTGAAAGCCAAGGGAAGGGGGGGGCTGAGTCGGTGGCATGTCCGGCACCCACTACTGCGGTTGTGCAGCGGCCACCGGCGGTGCCGCCCCTCGCAGAGGCACCGCCTCCGGTTTCTATCTCCTCTCGGCTCGCGCAGGACCGGGAAAATGTGCAGCAGCTGGCAATGCGGTACAAGTTTGAGGGGGTGCCGATATTTTCCGGAAACGGCCAGTACGTACCCCTTTTGCCGCTCGTGGTGGACTTCGGGAGGGAGGCGGAGTTGACTAAGTATGCGGAGGGCATATGTGCTCCAAGCCCGTGATCCACGGGCATCGTTACCCGAGATGAAGGCTGCGAAGTGGGCCGAGGCTGAAGAACTCAAGCACGGTCAAGCAATGACGAAGGAGCACAAGAGGGACGTGCCGGCGGGTTCCAACATCCTTGGTGTCCGCTTTTTCAACTCCATCAATCAACCCAACACGCCTGCGGGAAAGGCGAAGTCTCGCTTTGTTTTGCAGGGCTGCGGCGACAAGGTGGAGACGTTAATCGTGCACAACCTTTCCACACTGCGGCAGAGCTCTACAAAAGTCATTATGTCGATCAGTGCGGTGCTCGGTCGGCATCTTCCCTCACACAACGTGAACCAGGCCTACCTGCAGGGAAGGGAAGCCATGACACGGGACCTGTACATCAGGGTGCGCGCCAAAGATTTTAAGTACTTCGGTATCGAAAATGGCGAGCTACTGCAGCTTCTCAAGCCATTGTACGGCGTTGCTGATTTCTGGGACTACCGGGACGTGACCTTTGCGACACACGTCAAGAAGGACCTTGGCATGAGCCCGTTGAACGGGGACCCAGCGCTGTTTATCACGCCGAACGAGGATAATGTTGACGGGATTCTCGGAGCATGCGTCGAAGACGAGTGCATGGGCTTCCACTAGAAGTTCCAGGACCTGACGCTGGCGACGCTGGAACATTTCGAGTCGAAGCCCCGCGTGTGGGACAAGCTTGAATTCATCGGTGTGTCGGTACAAACCTTGCCAGGGGCGTCACGACCCTTAACCTTGGACCAGGTGGCCTACATCGACTCCTTAACGCGCTTTTCGTCATCCAATAGCCACGAGGGCTTCGTGACCGCCCGTGCAAGACTCGAGTGGCTGCCACATGGTCTGCCTGACGTGTGCTGCGCCATCAACCGCGCGGCGCAGGTGACGAAGGTTCTCTTCTCCGAGCGACACATCATGGAAGGTAAAAAGGCAGTCAAGCACGCCAAGGCAACCAAGGACTTCATATGGACCTACACCAAGCTGGAGAGGGAGTCTCTACACTTAAGAGTGTACGCAGACGCTTTCTTTTCTTCCAAAGACGACCTTTCGTCCCTGTTGGACTTCGTTGCGCTACTCTGTGACTCAGAGGACCGGTATCACGTGCTGAGCTAGACAAGAAAGACGGCGGGCCGCATCGTGCGGATTCTCGTGGCGGGCGAGGCGTACGCCTTCGCCGACGCCTTCTACGCTGCCTTCATCCTCAAGAACGACATGGAGCGCGTCTAAGGCCAACCGTTTCCTTTGTTCATGCTGACCGACTCAAAGCAGATGTTCGGCGTCATGACTAGGTCTTCTCAAACGACTGAGAAGCGGCTTATGATCGACTTGGCTGCTGCCCGCGAGGCCTGCAACAAGCAAGAGACATCCAACGTCGGGCTCTTCAAGTCGGAGCGCAACATCGCGGACGGGCTCACGAAGCACGGCCTCTGTTTGGCGTTGAACGAGGTTCTAAAAACGGGCGTCGACACGAATCCTGTGCAGCAGTGGATCTTCCGCTCTCGGTCAACGAGCACGTCGCCGGAAGACGCCATGCCTGGCTCCACGGCAGCGCCCACCCCATCGGCACAGCCATCGGCGCCACACGGGGACGCTCGGATGAGGGAAAACCGGGAGTGCGATTAGTCTGACTACTTTACGCTGGATGACACCCTCGCGACCCGGCTAATGGGCGAGGGAGGCGGGCTCTTCGAGCCGTGCTTACACGAGTCCGACTACGTCGGACATTCCATCGTGGAGCTGAAAAACTGCTTCCCGACTCGCTGTCCAGGCGCTGGAGCCGTCGCTGGTTGCAGCATCTTGGTCACACACCCGGCACGACTGGCGACCGTCGTGTGACTGTTTGCATTGTTTTGATTGGCCAAACGGCGCGGCTGATGCCCGCCATGTGTCGTTTCGACGGCTGTGCGTCCGCCCGCGGGCGGATTAATTCGGGGCGATTTGTCTGTGCCCACTGTTCTGTTGAGAGGGTTGGGGGTTGGCCCGCGGGCTGTTTCCCGCGCGCGATTGGTCTGGCCCCGTTGCCCTGTGAGGGGGTAGTGGGGTCTGAGAGCCCTGTTTGACGTGTTCGGGAGGGGTGGGTTGGTGCCGCGCACACGCCGTGTGCGCGAGCACAAGAGGGCCGCTCCGCACCGAGTAGCGGGGGAGCGGTTGTCCCAGCCAGCTCAGCATCGAGGTCGTTGATCCCCCCCACGGGTGGGGTCGACGATTGTCGGTGCTTGGCGCACTGTGCTTACACTGAGATATTTCTCGATTCTCGCCGTTTACCCACACCCTGCGAAGAGCCCACCGCGCCAAGCGCCAAAATCCTCCCAGCGCATTGCGCTTAAATCTTTCCATCATCTACCAATGGGATCTGTTTGGCCCTGTCTGTGCCACAGGCAGTACCGTGGTGATGTGGTGGGTGGCGTGATGGCGGCGCTCCTGCAGTATGCTGTTAACATGGCTACGGTTGCTCTCAAAAGCTCGGGAGCGGCGTTCCTCTTCACCAGAGCCCCTCGCGTTTTACTGTGCTTTTGTGGATGCCTGTGAGGCGGCCAGTGAGTAGGGTCGGGAAAAACGCCCGGGGCGCTCTTCATGGGCGCTGTTTGAACGCTGCTCGGGCGCTGTTCGGGCGCTACTAGCGCGCCGCGCCGTTCGACGATAGGGCGTCGCTCGCGGGCTCTTAGTTCCCTCGCAAGAAGGAGATCAAGGCAACTTTCCGCAAGGTTGCGCAATACTACCTGGGGAAGCCTCTAGAAACCAATTCATCACAGAGTTGGTGTGCTACATATTGTTAGAATTGGTACGGTGGGGGCTACGAGGGGCGCTGCAATGGTGTTGTTGGGGATACGCGGGGCGCTGTTCAGGCGCTGTGGGCGCTCCTCCGCCTTAGTGTCCATTGTACTGACCGCATGAGTTGAGCCGATCCGCCTCATTTGAGCCTGTTTTTTATGCCTCTCTGTGACCATGTTCCCAGGCTCGGCTGCTCTGTCTGAGAATAGATCTGGACTCAGCGCGGTTCACTGACCCATGGGCCAACTCGGCGGCTGTGTACGATGATAACTCGGAGGGGGTGCCCCAGACACCCCAAAAAGGCCGCGTTTCCACGCCATATGAGAGGGAGCCTCATTTGCGCCTCATTTAAGCCTCATTTGAGCCTCGGGAGCCGTAGAATGGACACTAGTACCCCCAAGGCAACCAGTTGACGGGCTAGCCCGGCCCTGCTGAATAACAACAAAGCTGATTAGTGCGCATTTCGTACGGAAGCCCGTACGCGGCCAAGTCACGCGGAAAACGCAGAACAAGGGCGCCAAGACCCGAGCGCAGCCCCAAGAAGCACAATACAAGACCGGGGAGCCACCGCAGTGGAGGCACGCGGCAGAGTCGACGACGGCCAAGGGACACCATGGGATGGAGGGCGGGCGACGAGAACAAGTGAACGCTGCCGGCCACCGAGTCCGGCGAGGAAGACGCGCTCGTCTGCTTCTTGAAGCCGTCCAGCTTCCAGCACCAGTCCGCCGACAACGCCACCGCGCCCAGGGTGTTGCGCCAGTGGCGCCCGGCGACGCGCGGCGGCAGCAGCCGCGTACCCGGTGCGCGTGCACGCTGAGGGAGGGGGCAAGGGGCGAACGGTCCCCCACTCCAATGCCCCACGAGTGCCGCGCGCTCGCCAGCCACCCGTCCATGCCGCCACCCACCGGGACGCGCCCAGCAGCGCGGCCCTGCTTGCGGCCGAGGAGACGGGGGGGGGAGGCGGCAGCGGAAGCGGCACCAGTGGGGAGGAGACACCCGCCCATGGTCAGTCGACCAGTGGTCAGTGGTCAGTGTCCACCGTGGCCGTCAGACCCCAGCGCTGCTGCGGAGGAATCTGTACTTAACCGGTTACAGGTACAATGGCCATGAAGGACATTTCCAGAGGATGCTCTATGGGGAGGGTGCCATCACATTCTGAGAAGAGCAGGGGCGTAGTGCCTCAGCACCTCCCAAGCTGCCTGCGACGGGCTCCAGTTCGTGCGGACGTACGCTCATAGGGTGTTGTCCGTCGACTCTTGCCCCATCATCTCAGCAATAATCGGCAGGGGAAGGCCGATTGCATACGCTTCGTCCCGGCGCCACTACGAAAAACGTGGCCATGGCAGCGGCCGCAGAGGGGGGCTCCGGGATGGGGAGGAAGGTCAATATCCGCTACAACCAAGGGTTGGTCACGCAGGCATCGAGCCAGAACCGAAGTTGGGCGGGCGGCTCAGCTGGGTTGTCGAAAAGCATTTCCGCAGCCTCGCGCCCCGCGGCATCGTGTGAGCGGATCACCAGCCGTAGCAAAGCCGCGACCTTGTCCACCTGGAAGGGGTCGATGTCGATGGGGATAGTGAACGCCAGCCGCTCGTCAGCAGTGTCCTCATCCCCTGTTCTCATCGGCGCGTCGGATGCGGTGCCCGCCGACCACGCCTTCACGACTGTCCGCCCGATAGGGTGGAGGACGTTGGAGCGCGCGCGACAGCAGATGCCTCGAACGAGGCCTTCAAGTCTTACTCGTCGGTTGAGTGCCACCGCTGCGGGCCCCTGTGGCGTCGGTGCTACTTCATCAGCTGCAGCGGCTGGGGGTGTGGCGCGAGCTGGTGGCACGGCGGGCGACGTGGTTGCGACAGGCACGGCGACTCTCGGCGTCTTCTCTTTCTTGGGTGTCAGGCGCTTGTTCAGCACCCACGTCGCCTACTGCTTCGAGTACTCGAATGTGCGCTCGATTTCTTAATGAAACAGCACGGCCGCGTCGGCTGCGCCGTTGTAGACGTCGTCAGCAAATGATGGGCGGCTCATTTAATGACGCACATGGTCGCGTACAGCGTGGAGGATGGCCGCACGGAGAACGAGCTTCTCTTTCAGCGATTTAGCCCCCTCCCACTCCGCGGGGATCGTGATGGCAGAAAGGCCGCTTCCGGTCTGAAGTGGTGCCGAGCGACCGAGTCCACTACGGCTCCCTCCGACGTTGCGACTGGGCCGAGCAGCACGAGAGGGGAAATGATCTGGTCTGCGCGACGAACCTGCAGGACCAGACGACGGAGGGGCTTCCTCTTCGTCGTCCTCCTTTTGATCGCCGTGGTCAGGTGCCAGCGACACATTGCTGGGCGGTCGGCGCTGCGGCACGGGTAGGTCCTCTTCGAGTGCCGCCAAAGCGGCACAAGCTGCCGTCGCGAGAGCCACGGATGTTGGATCTCGAGGACCCTTGTGCACTGGAACGTGGGCCGCCCTGGGACGGTCCGGACGTGCCAGAACAAGCGCATCTGCGTCTGAGACAAGAATGAAGATGTCAACACCAGGGTCAGTCTGGCCGCGCCCGGGACTTACAGTTCCTCTACCGCGTCTTTGGTGTGATGGCGCGCCCTCGCGCTCCGCCGCGGTGAAATCTTCTTCAGTGGTCCTGCGGACGTCGAGTGACCCTCGTCGCGCATCCCAAGGGCGCACGTGCTCCGTAAACCAGCGCCTCCGGCACGTCCGCATTCGAGAGTGCTCCTGGGCGACCAAGAGAGAATCATCAGCCTCATTGCCGCTTCGTACCAGGGGTCGTGCGCCTCCCCCACGTTCTACTGCAGCTGCTTCCGTCTCTTGGACTGCGTGCGGCTCTCGTGGGTCGGGAAGACGACAAGGGCGGCCTGGTCCATCAGAAGACGCACATCCCCACGTTTCCGCCGCCCTTGTTGCGCGGGTGTGTTGCCCACCGTCCACTCCACTGTAAATGGCGACGGTCTCCATCGATGGCACGCCACGAAGTGAAGTGGCGCTTGACGCACGCGACCCTTGACATCCGCTGTGTCCAGCATGCTGCCCTCTCGACGCAGCGGTGGCCTCCAGTGTTGCACGCGTGTTTATGTGCGTTGTATCCCCCGGTTCCGCTGCAGCCGCTGCTGATGCTCTTGTCAACGCGCGCGCTGGATCCACGACCGCAAAGGGGCGAGCTTCCACTTCCGAAGCGCTCGGCTCAGCCATCGTCGATCGATCTACATCGTCTTAGATATCCAGCGTCACCCCGGCATTGGAAGAATGGGCCATCGGCCCTGCAAGCGGTCTTTGAGAAGCCGCCAAAGACCGTACCCTGGGGCTCCAGCTATCAGCACGCTCGGAGCGAGTTCTTAATCGAAGCAGTGTACCCGAAGATGGCCCTAGTACAGGCGTCGCGACAATCTGGGATCCCAACGCGTCTCCCGCCACGCTCACTGAAGCGGCCACCGCCTCCGCAGCGCCACATACACAAACGCCTGCAGCTGCGGCCGTGTTTCCGTGCGCATGCTCCTCCGCGTCGCCGCCCTTTTTAGAAACCGCTGTCCGCGCCGGTCTCTACAGCCGCCGGGAGCATCTCGCTCGCCGACGCAATGCAGTACTTGTTGAAATCCCTGTCGCTCAGAGCGCCGGCGTCGCAAAGGGCTCCGTCCGCTCCGAATGAAAACTCCTTCGGCGGCAGCGGTGGCCACCGGCTGTTTACTGTCGCGGCAGGACGTGCAAAAGCCGCGGCAGCCGACCCTGTCACGGGGGACAGCTAGAGACTATAAATTCAAGGAGAGCTCCCCTGCACAGTTGACGCAGAGGAACAACTCTTCTCAGGCGTCGCTCCACTCTCCTTGCCGGCCGCGTCGCTCTCCACCCTCCCGTAAATGGTCGCGGCTGCCTGCGCGCTACCGTAGGCGTCCGCCGCCGCGCTGCCGCCCGCGTCAACGCCGTCATCCGTGCCACTCGCGACGGTAAGCGGCACCGTGTTTTCAACAGTCGCGCAGAAGCCGTAATCGAGGTGGCCGTCTGTCCCAGTGGCGGCACCAACGCCACCGTCCTAGGCACGTCCGGTGGCGGTTGGGGCAGAGGCGGTGCGCTGTCGGTGAACTTGACGGAAGCGCCGCAATTTCCGTCGTCGGCGACGTTACTGTCCGAGACGCCGCTCAGAAGCGACCGGCGGAGCTGGTTGCCGTCGACAGTGCTTGGCGTGCTGCCACCGCAGTCCGTCTCAGCGGCCGACGCTGCGTTGACCAAAGAAGCGGGCTTCGCAGCGTACCCGGAAAAGACGTTGAGGGCGCCGATCGAAGCGGCAGCTGCGACCGTGAGGTCGTGAAGGGGAGCGATAGCGTCCTCGCTCAGCGGCATGCGCGACGTGGAGGTCGCAGCGGCTACGGGACGATAGTCGGAGTCGTCGTGGTGTCCGTCCTGGGATGACATGGGAACAGCCGCACAGCTGTCGTCTCCATCCCCAGTCAGTTGGGGTCCCCTATGAATTAGAGCACCGGGCCGGTGGTTTAAGACTTCGCGTTAATCGTCCAGAACCTCTGCCGGCGGTGGCGCGCGAGGCCCAAGGAGGCAATGCCCTGGACAGTTGCCCAAGGACTGCACTCCACGCCGCCTGAGAATTACAGGGGGGGCGCGGAGGGGCCAGAGGGATCTGAGGGAAAACTAATCGAGAGCTGCCCGCTGGCGTCGCTCAGAGTGTCGCTACACATTTCGCCGATACAGGTGGTCCGTGTTGCATTTGGCAGGGGCTAAGTCCAGTACTTTTTCCCCGTTCCGGCACTTGCGCCCGTCTCTACGTACTTCGGATTGCGGGCGATGGGACGGCTGTCCCCCCAGAAGTAGCCGCCCTATTCGGGCCCGGGGTTACTCTTTCGTCTCTCTTTTTCATATGTTTTCGTCTTGCAATTTCGGCGCCGGCCACGGCCAGCGCCGCCCCGTTTTGCTCGCCATCTAAATCTTGGCGTCCCTCTCGAGTCCTAGCCTTTGCGCGCCTTTGCGCCGTCTAGGTCCTCTCGGTAGGTTGACTCTTTTGGTCCTTCTCTTTTTTATTGTCAGTGTTGCTCCAGGGTATTTTCTCGCGACTTCTTTGTTTCCACTCTTGGTAGAGCATCAGGGAAGGGGGAAGCGTCGCTGTTGATGGACGCCTCTCCTCTCGCGAGCCCCTGAGACACCGGTGCCGACGCCTCTGACGGAGCACGTGACGTGACCACTCTGTGGTCCCGGTGACCCGGCGGCTGTTGTTGCAGGCCGGGGGAGTCGCTCGACGGTGCCCGAC
>ENA-ORXC01002128-ORXC01002128.1-marine-metagenome-genome-assembly--contig:-NODE-2128-length-11016-cov-549.363104_pt1 | contig 11016 bp, 10 predicted proteins | sample MGYA00237865_ERZ511478 | MGnify/ENA metagenome assembly ERZ511478 | reverse complement strand
TTCAAAAAATCGTTGCATAGCCATAGCTACGGAACTATTTTTTGTGTTTTTTAGAAGGGAAAAGAACAAGCATAATTACGTAAGGAAGATTTAGTGAAACATATAATAAAAAGAACAATTCAGACGGGTAGATTATTTTTTTCGTCTTCCCTAACTCGTTATTCGCGTCAAATTTGATTCGTCTAAAGAAAAAATAACGGCGTGAAGACGTAGCGTTTATTATCTTTTCATCCCTAAAATTTACATCATTCAAAATTCAAAATGAAAATAGGTATCACAGGCGGCATAGGAAGTGGAAAATCGACGGTTTGCAAGATATTTGAAATCTTGGGCGTTCCGGTATACTATGCCGATGACCGCGCCAAGTGGCTGATGAATAATCAACCAAAACTCATCAAAGGTGTAAAATCTATCTTTGGCAGCGAAGCCTATCACGCTGATGGTACGCTCAATCGTCCGTTTATCGCCGATATTGTTTTTAATGATAAATCGAAACTCGAACAACTCAATGCCCTCGTACATCCCGTCGTACATCAGGATGGCGTGGTTTGGAATGAAGCAAATACAAACGCAGTTTACACAATCAAAGAAGTCGCCATTTTATTTGAAAGTGGTTCGTATCTTACTGTCGATAAAGTGATTACAGTTTTTGCGCCGAAAGAAATACGCATCAAGCGCGTACTCACACGCGACAACACGACACGCGAAGCCATCGAAGCACGCATGGATAAACAAATCTCCGAAGAAGAAAAAATAGAACGTTCCGATTTTGTTGTTTATAATGATGACGAACATTCACTCATCGAACAAGTAATCAAAATTCATCGTGAAATTTTGAGCTTGACTGAACTTGACGCTTGAACTCATTTATAACATACTGATATTCAAAACATTAACACAAATCAATTCATCGTTCATCGTTTGACGAAGACATTGATTCAATTTTTTAAACAAAAACAACATGAAAAATTTACGCTACTTATTCCCCTTATTATTTCTTTTTGCTTGCGGCGGTTCGGGCGGTTCGGATACTGCTGTGACGACCGCTGCTGCGCCTGTCAATGTGGGCGATTATGAGACGGTAGCCATTCCGGGGGTAGATGGTTTGGTGCGTGCTATCAAGAAAAACGGAGTAGGCAGAACTATCGAAGAAGGCACACTACTCAATGGTCAGAAACATGGCGCATGGATTATTCACGACGACGTGAAACAGCAGATTGTTGAGATAGTAAATTACCATGAAGGTAAAAAATGCGGGGTGTCAATAAAGCCTAATTTTGCGCGTGAGAAGGAGAAAAGTTATTATGCTAATGACGTGCTACATGGACCAAGTGAAACTTACGGAAACAACGCAAAGCCATCAATGTCAAGCACTTATGTAAATGGACAATTGGAAGGGAAAGTTGTAAAATATTACGATGATGGCACGACACTTAAAGAGGAATCGAACTATAAAAATGGTAAGATGCATGGCTCTTCAAAGTTCTACGACCAAGAGGGAAATGTGAAGTTGGAGTATACTTATAAGAATGGAAAGATGGTGAAGTAGAGGATAGTTCATGGTCGATAGTTTGAGGCAAGGGTATTTTATGTTAGCCTATGGACTACGGACGGTTTTACCCTATTACCTTCGCCGCATCCCACAGGGCGTCCATTTCATTGAGTGTCATATCGTTGAGCGATTTATCAGCGTTGGCTTCAATGTATTCGAAGCGAGATTTAAATTTGCGGTTGGTGCGTTCGAGGGCGGTTTCGGGGTCGATGCCTTTAAAACGAGCATAGTTGATGAGTGCGAACAGGATGTCACCAAACTCGTCCTCTTGTTTGTCTTTTGATTGGTGAAGGCTTTCTTTAAATTCGCCGATTTCTTCTTCTACTTTTTCCCAGACTTGCTCGCTGTTTTCCCACTCGAAGCCGACTTGCCCGGTTTTTTCTTGCATTCGGTAGGCTTTGACCATTGCGGGAAGTGAGCGTGGTACACCCGATAAGACGGATTTTTTGCCCTCGGAGAGTTTGATTTGCTCCCAGTTTTTCATCACGTCTTCTTCGCTGTTGACCTTTACATCACCGTAGATGTGTGGGTGGCGGTTGATGAGTTTGTCGCACACTGCGTGTATTGCGTCGGCGATGTCAAACGCTTGCTTTTCGTCCGCTATTTTGCTGTAAAAAACCATGTGGAGCATGAGGTCGCCAATTTCTTCTTTGATTTCCTGCATGTCTTCATCGAGAATGGCGTCGGCGAGTTCGTAAGTCTCCTCTATCGTGAGGTTGCGGAGGCTTTTCATGGTTTGTTTTTTGTCCCAGGGGCATTGCTCGCGGAGTTCGTCCATGATTTTGAGCAGGCGAGCGAAGGCTTCGAGCTTGGAAGCGTATTTATTAGTATTTGTCATTGAATTTGAGCTTGATACTTGAACTTGCGTTTGAGCTTTCTACGCTTTCGCTTCGGGCATTTTGCATTCTTCTTCCGCTGTTTTACCGCAGACAGTGCAGTCTCCAATTTGATTTTTGAGCATTGGATTATTGGTCGCGCAGGTACCACGAAATTCTTTGCCGGATACCACCTGACGAAGGTTAATCATTATAAATGAAAGACCGAATACCACGAATATAATTGCCAACATGGGCAGAAATGTAGCCATAATTTATACGAGTTGTTGTGTTGTCGAATTGACGAGTTGTTGTAATTGTTGAATTGCAAAGTTATCATTTTTTCTTTAACTCTAAGTAGTGAGGGAATACGAAAAAAATAATCTACCCGTCTGAATTGTTCTTTTTCTTATATGTTTCACTAAATTCTCCTTGCGTAGCTCGGCTATGCGCGTCAAATTTAGCCAAACATATAAAAAAAATAACGGCTTCATTTGGGGTAGATTATTTTCTTCCTCTTCCCTAATTACCTTTTTTCTTTTTGCCTTTACCGTTGTTATTACCTTTCATTGGTTCTAATTGAGGCTTGCCTTTTCCACGGTATTCATCGTTTCGGTCGGCTTTACCTGACTTGCCTTTACCTCTGTACTCACCGTCTGTGTCAGCTTTACCGCTGTTGCCTTTGTTCTTTCCCTTGCCTCTGTCCTCGCGGTTGCTATCGTCGTCAGAGTCGTCATCAGAGTCATCATCTCCGTCATCAGAGTCGTCATCTCCGTAGTCGGAGTCATCGTCCGAATCATCGTCGCTGTCGTCATCCGAATCATCATCAGAGTCGTCGTCGTCTTTGCTGTTTCCTCTGCCTCTATCGTAGCCTTTGCCTTTGCCCTGACTACCTTTGCCTTTATAGCCTTCTTTCTCTTGTTTCCATCTTTCTTTTTCGCGCTCTTTATCGCGTTTCCACTCTTCTTTATCTCTTTCCTTATCTTTTTTCCATTCTTCACGGTCACGCTCGTCTTCCCATTTGCGCTGCTCTCTATCGCGCTCATCTTCCCATTTTTGACGTTCGCGCTCACGCTCGGCACGCCATTTTTCGCGCTCTTTATCGCGGTCATTATAATCACGGTCACTATCGTCATTATCACGGTCACGACCTCTATCTTCTTCGTAATCGCTATCATTGTAATCGCTATCTCTACTCTCACGGTCGTCATTATTACCGTCATTTTTTGATGGGCGTGGTCTTGGCTTGGTTTCTACATCTCTGTCGCTTTTACCTCTGGTTTCTCCATCATTATCTTTTTCAGGTTTTTTATTTTTACCTCGTATGATGTCGTCCACATCTTTCAGGATGATGCGTGGTTTCTTAGTGGGTTGGTCTTGCGCGATTGCGTCTTGTGAAGCAAAAGCCATACACAAGACTAACACTGCCAAAATTAGTTTTTTCATTCTAAAAAATTTAAAATTATTAAATGTGTTAATAAAAATGGATATCTGCATTAGTATTAGGAATTAAATAAATGTACATTCTTCGTGTCGTTATTTTTTCTTTTTTAAAAGCTATCTGAAATCACGTCGCGAATGTACAACGTTTTAGGTTTCCAATAGTCGGACTTCATCACATCTTCAACGATGACGCCACTTGATGAAACGCTGTGAATAACCAGCAATTGAGTGGCGGAACTATGCAAAACCATCGAAACATGGCTGACCTTTCCGTTACGTTTGTAAAAAACCAAATCGCCGGCTTTAGCTTTACGTTGTTTGACTTTTTTGCCTTTACGCGCTTGCTCATAAGATAGGCGCGGGAGCCTGACATCGTACTTACGCATGACGTATTGCGTGAAGCCGGAACAATCAAAACCCTTTGATGATTCGCCGCCGTAGTGGTAGCGTACACCTTTGAATTTCTGGGCATAATTGACCACCTTTTTTCGGAGTTGGTATTCATTATAATTGGTGACTTCGGTATCGTTTATTTCGATGGTTTCTTCGGGTTGGTCAATATTCGGTTTTTCGGGTGTATAAGTTATTTTCCAACGTGTAATATCAACGCCTTCATTGTTTTCTATGGCGAGTGTAATGTCGTTTACGCCTTTTATAAGTCGAATTTTTGCTTTGATTGTATTGTTTTTAAAGGTGTAATTATTGGTGCGTTTTTCATTGTGGGACAATAAGATTTGTTGGCGACTCGTGATGCCTTCCAGCTTGCCTTCTATCGGAAAATACGGTTTGGATATCGTGAGTGTTTGGACTTCGGGCTGGAGTTCGTTGAGGGTAGTGGGTTTTGGTTTTTCGACTAAATTTGGTCGCGGCAGAATGGGTTTGAAATTGTCATTATTGGGTTGGTAGGTGATGAGAAATTGATGGGTTTTGCGCTTGACTTTTAGGGTGAGTACATTGTCGCCGGGGCGCAATTGTACACTGCCATTAATCTGCCCCGTGCGCTTATCAAATTGGTATTTGAAGCGGCGTTTGTTGTGCGTAAATGTGACATCTTTAAGGTCTTTCACTTTGGGGATACGGAGTTCGATATCGTAGTTTTGATTTTCTGTGATGCTGCGTTTTTCACTGGGGCGAATGAGTTGGATAGCTCCTTTTCCAAGAGAAGATTGAGCGAAAAGTGGTGTTGTCATTAGTATTATGAAAGGGAGTACAAATAGTATATTTTTCATAATATGACAATGAGTTAAAAGATTTATTTGTGTATCTTTCATTTTATAAAAACTGTGCCAGAATGAGTTTTTTTCATTCTATGAGATAATAAAACGTGTATATTTTTTCAATAAAGTTACAAGGTTAAATTAGCCTATCTGTTACAATAATTTGATTATCAATTTTTTACAAATAAAAATATGGTATGAATAATTTTTAGTTTTAAATAGTTGTTGCAGCAATAAAATTACAAGTTATAAAAATAGTAGTTTTGCTTCATGAATTTTTTATTCCGAAAAATAGATATTAGTACACTCATCTTTTTCCGCATCGTATTTGGGCTATTGGCACTCTACGAAATGGTGCATTTTATGGATGATGGCAGTCAATTTAAATGTCTGACGGGAGGGTCGGATTTTAACTTTACCTATTACGGTTTTGAGTGGGTAAAACCGCTGCCGCCGGAGGCGATGTATGCCCTTTGTTATTTTATGATTGGGCTTTCGTTGCTGATTATTGTGGGGTATTTTTATCGAATAAGTGCTTTTATATATGGTTTGGGTTATACGTATATTTACTTGATAGAAAAGGCGTATTATCTCAATCATGGGTATTTGTTTGCGGTGTTGTGTTTTTTGATGTGCGTTTTACCTGCCAATCGCGCCTTCTCCGTGGATGCTCGGCTCAATCCTTCGATACGGACTCAATTGATACCGTATTGGGGGGTTTTTCTACTACAATTTTCAATGGGTGTCGTCTATTTTTACGGCGGCATAGCAAAGCTCAATCCCGACTGGTTGCGTGGCATTCCGCTTGTGTATTGGCTGGATGGCAGTGCCGAAGATGTGCCGATTATCGGTCATATTCTCGAACTGGATTGGGTGGCGGTATTGATGAGTTACGGTGGTTTGCTGTTAGATTTGACTGCTATATTTTTTCTTTCCAATAAGCGTACACGCGGTATTTTCCTTGTATTTGTCATCTTTTTTCATGCGATGAATAAGCTGATATTTAGCATCGGAATTTTTCCTTATTTGTCCGTGAGTTTGAGTTTGATGTACTTTTCACCGGATTGGACTCGCCGAATCGCGCATCGTTTTTTCCCGAATTTTGTGGATGCCGAAGCTACTTTAGATACCACAGACAGCACGCCTTCGCTACTTTCACGGATTTGGAACAAACGCCTTGCGCTTAGTTTTATCGTTATTTTTTGTGCGTATCATGTTTTATTTCCACTAAGACATTTTCTCATTGAAGGTCCTACGGATTGGACGGAAGAAGGGCATAAATACTCGTGGCACATGATGTTACGCACGAAAAAAGGCAAGGGCAGATTTACGGTGAAAATTCCTTCGGAAGACCGCGTTATCAAAATCAGTACTAAGAAATATCTCAATAAACGTCAGCGCAAAAAACTTTTTACACACCCCGAAATGATATTGCAATTCGCTCATTTTCTGCGAGATAAGTATCAAGCAGAGGGCTATGAAGATGTAGAAGTCTATGCCAATGTAAAATCAAAATTTAATGGCAGGAGCTACACCAATATCGTCGATAGAGAAGTAGATTTGGCAAAAATAGCCTGTTGCCAACCGATGAAACACGATGATTGGATAATCATTCGTGAGGATGTATATACGTATGAGCATTTGAAAGAAAAAAAAGAAAAACAGCCCATCAGAAAAGATGATAATGAGGAAAATCTCTCGGATTCAATCTCCATTGATTCAATAAATTAACATGAAATACACGGATATAAATTTTGATAAAAATGCCCTAATTCTCTTTGACGGAGAGTGCATGTTTTGTAATAAAACGATTCAATTTATCCTAAAAAATGATAAAAAAGAACGCTTCTTTTTCGCTGCCTTACAATCCGAAATCGGGCAGTATGTCAAAGACTTACATTTTGGCGACACGCCTGTGCTGGACTCTATCATTCTCGTAGATAAAGAAGGCGTTCACTTCAAATCAACTGCCGTTTTAAAGATATTCAAACACTGTGGTAGTATATCATGGCTCTCTTATTTGACCAACTGGATGCTCGCCTCAATACGCGACTTTTTCTATGATACATTCGCCAAAAAACGCTACACAATATTCGGAAAATCAGATACTTGTATGCTCTCTGCGCTCAATGTGCGCCAACGATTTTTTATGTAAACATTTTGTAATTATTCACCACTAAGTCTACAAAGGACACGAAATCGAATCAACGTAAAAGAAAACTAAGGTTTATAAGAAATTTACTTTTAATCCCTTGTGTTCTTCTACGTTAGTTCGACTTTAGTGTGCTTAGTGCACTTAGTGGTGAATAGTTATAATGTTTTTTGGGATTTGGTGCTTGGAATCCCCTATTCTTCATAATAAGCCGCCAACATGACTTCGTAATAAGAGCGTTTTTGCAACTTACTTTTCAGCCATACGCTATAATCCAATAATTCATTCGCGCCGATTTCAAAATCCGTATATGTTTCGACAAATTGCTCTACTTTTTGAAGTGTGCGTGTGTTTTTGAGGGCATTGGGTTTGTTGAGCATATCTCGTATAATTTCGAGGAATTGCTTTTGCTCGGCATAGCCCGCTTGTGTGAGTTCTTTTCTGTATTTTCGGCGCAATTCTTTGTAACGATGAATCGCATACTCAAAATCCTGCGTTTCGTAGCGCAACATGAGTTCTACGATACCGATATTTAGTTGCCAGGGGCGTGAAATATCTTTATAGTCCTTAGAAACAATCACATTGCCAACATATTCGAGACTTTCATCTATTCTTTGGCAATAATAATTTAGTATAGAGAGGTTTACATATACAGAAAAATAACTCAATATCTTGCGATAACGAGGCGTGTTGAGTAATTCTTCGAGCATTTCAATCGCAGATTCGGGTGTTTTTTGGATAATATGCACCATCATTTTCGATTGATAGTACAACCACATATATTTATTTTGCAACGAAGGTATAGACGCTTTAAGATTACTATCTAATCCATTAACAGATTTAGTAATTTTGTCGATATGGCGAAGTTTAATAGATGTGTTGACCATCCATATCAACATAATAATCTTTTCTTCCTCATTTTTTTTCACAAAAATACCATCCCGTTCAAACTCTTCAAAGCTTCTTTCAAGATATTCGCTCAATGTCTCAAATTCTCTTTTTTGAAGCAAAATTCTCCTTGCACAATGATTAATTTTTAGTCGCAATCCGGGCGACAAATTGTCACTATCCATTAGCTGAATATTTTGCTGAATCCGTTCCAAGGTTTCAACCACCCCGACTTCTTTCGCAGAAAAGTTGGAGCGATGAAGCTGATAACTAATCGTAGCCAGCAAAAGCTCATTTTGTTGAATTTGCTCATATTTGGTCTGCATAGCCTGTTTTTTCTCCAAATACGGTGCAGGATTCAAGGTATAATTGAGATTGCACAAGCTAATGAATTTGTCATAAATAATGTTCAATAAATTGTAGGCGCGATGTTTGATTGCTAGACCCTCAGCTTCTTCTAAGTAATGCTGCGCTTCCTCATAAGCAGTACGCTGAAGAAAAATACTTGCCAACCTAATTTTATTCATAATCGCAAACTCCTCATCTTTTTCAAGGTGAAAAGTAATCAGACTATGCTCCAAATCATGTAAGAGCCTATTTTTAAGCCTGTAATATGAATTGGGTCTTTTTTGCGGAAAAAGTGTATTGGAAAGTTCGGTATCATACTCATCAGGGTTTTTGTAATAAAGCATATCAAATAGCTCAACAGTCCGTTTCCCCTTACCTTTCTGCAAATAGTTGGCGTTAAATATCTTGTAGTAGCGCACCTCCTCGACGCGCATACTACGTATAAATTTTGTTAGTAAATATTTCATTATATACTTTTGACCCTGTAATTTTTTCACACAAAAATACGTTCTTCATTCCTAATTTTGTTACAACTTTACAAAAGAAAAGGGAAATTTGTACTTTACTGGACTTCGGACTTTGGATATTGGACAATTAGGGAACTGGTCAATTAGGTAAATTACTCATTATCAATAATTTACGTTAATTTGCATTTTATTTTAAATTAATTTTATTACAATTTTTATTATGCTGATAAATAGCGAATCATGCTTTTGTTAGCCTAATTACCTAATTTCCCAATTACCTAATATCCAATGTCCAGTTAACTAAAATGAAGTAAGACATGAAAAAATCCAACTTAGTTATTTTCCTGTGTTTGTTGCTTATCAGTTTTTTCAACACTGAAGCGATATATGCACAAGGCAATGCCAATACTCAACAATATAGTGATGACGAATTTGAATTTGAATTTGAAGTCGAGTTAATCTATGGTGATGAGGTAGAAGAAGGCGAAGAAGATGACGATGATAATGATGACGATAGCGACGATGATAATGACAATGATAATGACGACGATAGCGACGATGATAATGACGACGATAATGACGACGATAGCGACGACGATAATGACGACGATAATGACGACGATAATGACGACGATAGCGACGACGATAGCGACGACGATAATGACGATGATAATGACGATGATAGTGACGATGATAATGACGATGATAATGACGATGATAATGACGATGATAATGACGAACAACTATTAGGCGCAGAAATACGGGTTACAAATACGGGCAATTCTCCGATAGATAACAATATCTTATTTCGAGCATACATAAGCACAGAAATCCCGGAAACTATTCCTAATACCTACGATGAGGAACAAACCATGAACTTATTGGACACCCCACTCGAATCCGGCAATTCAGAAGATATTTTCATAGACCTTTCACAGAAAAGGCTGGATGGCAGAGTAGTTATAATTTGGCCCCTCATTGATGCCAACAAAGCAAATAATAAACAAGACACACCATTCATAGCTATTTTGATCCCAAAAATAAAAGTAAACGAAAAATTAAGCATTGATGACTTTTCAGATATTAAATCATACCCTAACCCAACAAAAGGCATCTTAAACATAGATATATCAGGACATAATTCTACTAATCAAATAATCATTTATGACAAAACAGGGCAGGCAATAAAAACATTTGATGGAATTACTTCCGGTTTAACTGTGCTTAATTTGAAAGACTTATCTTCAGGTATATATTTTGCCACTATTGGGAATGAACACGGACAAACTATCCATCATATAAAGATAGTTATTCATAGATAATTTAAAAATCTTTAGGCATTTAACTATAGGCGAGGCACAAGCCTCGCTTTTTTATTAAAAGACCACAACATAATACAAATGAAAAAAGTAATTAATTTTATACTGTTCGTAGCAGTAACAAGCATGATGATATTTTCATGCTCAAAAAACCTTGATATTCCCATCGAAACAGACTACCAATTCAAAACAATAGTCACAGCAGATACTACGATATTAGACTGCTTCACCCCTACAGGTGATGTTACTATTTACACCCTTAGCGATACCCTTACAGTCGCTGCGGGCGCAGAACTTGAGGCGGTTTTGACCGACCTCATTGGCAATATGCAGCCGTTCACCTTAGCATTTCCTATCGAAATTATACTTGCAGATGGAACAACTCAAACACTGTTCAAAATTGATGATTTGATCGCTGTGCTTGAAGAATGCGGAGTTGAGCTTGATGTAAATGAAGAGGACGAAAGCGACGATGACGCTGACGACGATTCAGACGATGATACAGACGAAAGCGATGACGACACAGATGAAAGCGATGACGATACAGATGAAAGCGATGACGACACAGACGAAAGCGATGACGACACAGACGAAAGCGATGACGACACAGACGAAAGCGATGACGATACAGACGAAAGCGATGACGACACAGATGAAAGCGATGACGACACAGACGAAAGCGATGACGACACAGATGAGTCAGACGATGACACGGACGAAACAGAAGATGATTCCGATGACGACACAGATGAGTCAGACGATGACACGGACGAAACAGAAGATGATTCTGATGACGACACAGATGAGTCAGACGA
>ENA-ORXC01002127-ORXC01002127.1-marine-metagenome-genome-assembly--contig:-NODE-2127-length-11020-cov-4.097779_pt1 | contig 11020 bp, 8 predicted proteins | sample MGYA00237865_ERZ511478 | MGnify/ENA metagenome assembly ERZ511478 | reverse complement strand
CGCTCTTCCGATCTCCAATGCTCAGAGGGGAGGAGCATCGGCCGGCGCCCCGGGAAGGGGCGCGGCGCCGCCGTCCTGCAGAGGCCCGGCGGGAGCGGCGGAACCGCCCGGGTCCGCGGGGCCCGGCGCGGCCGCTGCCGCCGCGTCAATGTCCGCATGGACGCCCGGGGGCCGATCGGCAGCCGTGTGCAGAAGGCCTCGTCGGCTCGCGCTGCGCAGGTAACGCCGGAAGGTTTCGTGCGGCGCGATGGTGGCGTTCTCCCACGTAGCGACATCGTATCCGGTCCATGTCACTTTGACCAACGGACGGCCGTCGTCGCCGTCTGCGAGGTCCAGGATCTGATAGATGTGATACGTGTGCCCGTCGGGGCTCTGCCCGTGGGGATGAATGGTGGCATCCAACGAGGGGTGCAGGGCCGGCTCGGCCGGGGGCCCCGAAGGGGCTCGCACCAGGTGCACGATGTTTTCGCGCCGGTGCTCGGCCTTTATGTCGAGCACGGCCGTCGACCCCTCGATGCGGATGACGCGAAAGGGGCCTTGGGCTCGGTGGCCCAACTTGCTCCCATTGTAGTCGTGATGCCGCTTGAACGCGAACCCGCCGACATCCAGGTCGGTTGGCTGGGGCCGGATGTGTGCATCGTGGTTGCGCTTGTAGCGCTGCTGCGCCGCCGCCAGGGCCTCCCGGACCCGCGGGATCAGGCGCACCAAGCGCGTGAGCAACGGGGCCTGCTCCTTCTTCTCGGCGTGGGTGCCCCGTTGTGCCGTCGCCGGGTACCGGCTCGTCCGCGTCAGGTCCTTGATGGACCAGCTGGCCACCCCCAAAGAGTTCACGAGCTCGAACGGGGCGACCTTAGTCGCCGCATGCGGCTGCGTGTTCTACGCCAGCGTGAGCGCCGGCAGAAGCTGGTTCCACGTCGTGAGGTGTTCGGCGACGTAGTAGTCGAGCATGCGTCCCATGGTGCGGATAAACCGCTCCGCCTGCCCGTTCGTCTGCGGGCGTGGCGGCGTGGTCACCTTGGCCTCGACGGACAGCAGGTTGCACACCTGATGCCAGAACTGCGCGGTGAACTGACGTCCTCCGTCCGATAGGATCCGGTCAGGTGGCCCGTAGGCCCCGATCCAGTAGTTCAAAAGGACGGAGGCGCAGTCCACTGCGCGGACCTTGCCCATCGGGATCGCCCGCACCAGCTTCGAGAATCGGTCCGTGATGACCATGGTGAATTCGTTGCAGGCGGCGGTCTTCGCCAGCGGCCCAAACAGGTCCGTCGCGACGTCCTGGAAGGGCAGCGTCGCCGGAGAGAGCTGCAGGGAGGGCACGGACCTCAGGGGCCGGACGCGCCCGCGTGCGCAGCTTGCGCAGTTGCGGACGTGGAGCACGACGTCTGCCGCCATTCCGGGCCAGTAGTAGTACCACCGCATGGCAGCATACTTCCGGGACTCGCCCGGGTGCCCCGCCAACGTGGTCTCGAGCTCCAACCGCAAGATGCGCTCCCGGAGTGGCACCGGCACGACGATCTGTCCCACGCCGTCGTGGGCGGCCCGCCGGCAGACGAGGCCGTCGCTGTCCTCGAAGAACGGCACCGCGCGGCCGGCGTTGAGCGCCTCGACGATCTTGCGGCACAGGGGATCTTCCCCTTGCACCGTGGCGACCTCGCCTTTATCGATGGCGCGCGTGGTCGGCCCGGAAACGTAGTTCGCCGTCTCCAGGCCCCGGGCCTTCTCGGCCCGCGTCAGGACGAAGACGGGGAGGTCGGTGTCCGCGGCCGAGCGGTCGGTACCCGACGTCACGAGGCGAGACATACCGTCGGCGAGCCAATGGGTCAGCCCGGGCTTGTACGCGATGTCACAGGCCAGTTCGTTCAGGTGCATGCGCCAGCGGGCGAGGCGCCCGTGTGCTGTCCCGTCAATGTTGAGCAGCCAGCGGAGGCAGTCGTGATCCGTCCGGACCAAAAACCGGTCCCCCTCCAGGTAGGCTCGCAACTTGAGGGAGGCCCACACGACGGCGAGGCACTCCTTTTCAGTCACGCCGAAGTGCCGTTCGGCCCCTTCGAGGACGCGGCTGATGTACGCCACCGGGCGGAGGCCGCCTTCCTCCTGCTCTTGCAACAGCGCCGCGCCAACCTGCGTGCCACACGCGTCCACATCCAGCACGTACTTGTGGCCCGCGCGCGGGAGGGCGAGCACCGGGGGCTGCGTCAGCCGGCGCTTCAGCTCCTCGAACGCGAACAGCTGCTCGGGCGTTGGCGGGAGCACCGTGACCGGGGCGGTCGAGCCCATGAGGTCCGTGAGGGGGGTGGCCACCCGTGCGAAGTTCGGCACGAACCGACGAAAGACATTGCACATGCCAATGAAGCTCCGCACCTGTGTCCGCGTTGTCGGGAACGCCGCCTCACGCAGGGCCTTGGTGTGTGCCTGCAGCACGCCGAGTCGGCCGGGGGTTATCTCGTGCCTGAGGTACTCGACGGTCGTCCGAAAGAAGCGGCACTTCGGCAGCGTGAGGGTGACCCCCGCGACCCGGAGGAGGCCCAAGACGTCGTCCAAGTGCTGGACATGCTCCTTCTGCGTCTTGGAGTAGACGATCACGTCGTCCAGGTACACGAGGCAGCTCTGCCACTTGACGCCGAACAGGATGATGTCCAGCGCCCGCTGGAACGTCGCGGGCGCGTTCGTCAGCCCGAACGGCATGCGTTTGTAGTGGTAGGCCCCCTTGTGGCAGACGAAGGCCGTCTTTTCGCGGTCGCCGTCGGCGATGAGCACCTGCCAGTGTCCGGCGCTGCAATCCAACGTCGAGAAGACCTTCGCCTCGCCGAGTCTGTCGATGCACTCGTCCATGCGGGGCAGCGGGTACGAGTCGCGCTTGGAGACGGCATTGAGGAGGCGGTAATCCACAAAGAACCGCAGGGTCCCGTCCTTCTTGGGGACGAGGACCATGGGGAAGCCCCACTCGGACGACGTCGGTTCGATGACGTCGGCCGCCAGCTGGCGCTCGATCTCGGCGGCCTCCGCCTCACGGGCCTTGGGTCCTGCCCGTCGGGGCGGCACGCGCACGGGTTTCGCCTCCGGGGTGAGCTCGATGTGGTGCCGCGTGGCCTTGATGGCGCCCAGCGCCTGGCCCGACCACATGGCCTCGTGCTTGTGGAGCACCGCGCGGATGCGTGCGTAGAGGTGTGGTGCTGCTTCCGGCAACGGGACGTCCGCCACCCGTGGCGGGCCCGTGTCCACCGCCCCCGGGGTCCCCGCTGGGGTGTGTCCCTCGGTGCGCGGCACCTCGCCCGCCTGGTCCGAGAGCAGCAGTTCCGTCGGGCCGTCCGCCGACGGGGCCGGCGACGGCCGACCGCCCCCGCTGGGTGACCGAGCGGCGCAGAACGACGGCTCCTCCGCCGGGACTTCGGCCCGCACCGGCCCGTTTCGCCCGGTGTCAGCCGGCGATGGGAGGGCGAAAACGCCGGTGGTGAGCACCTCAACGCGCCCGACAGCCGTCTTCGGGCGGAGGGTCACCTCGCAGGCCCCGAAGTTCGAGAGAACGACTGGGAAGGCGACGTCGGGAAAGATCTCGTGGACCCCGTTGGCGACCGTCGTCCGGTGCGTCGTCATCAGCCGGGAGGCGCCGAAGACCTGCCCCAGGCCGCCCCACGGAGTGCGCACCCAGGCGACTGTCGCCGACCGCGGAGCTAAGTGCGTCTTGTAGGCGAGCCGCAGTACGCGGGACGCCGATGCGCGGCGGTCGATCTTGTCGTTGGGGCCCCGGACGATCGCGAACGCTGTCCCGTCCCGTCAGCGTACGGCTTGGTCCGACTGCAGGATGGCGTGGGCGTGGGCGTCCAGGAAGTCGCACCCCAAAAGGACGGGGACGGAGAGGTTGGCGACCACCTGGAACATGCAGGGCACGCACAGCCCCCCGGCCCGAAACAGCAGGGAAATCGTTACCGAGGTCACCAGCTGATTGCCGTTCGCGTCGTGCAGCCGGATCCCGGCCCCCGGGGGGTGCGGCGTGATCGCCTCGTCCCAACCGTCAGGCAGGGCCTCGGGCCGAACGACGCTGGCCCCGGCGCCGGTGTCGACGACGACGGTCGACGCGATCATGTTTGAGGCGTGGCGCCCCAACGAGGCCGAGATCTTGTAGTTGTGCAACGCACCGAGGAGGATCTCGGCTTTCTCGGGCGCGGGGGCTGCCTTGGCAGGAGGCGGCGTGTCGGTCGGCCGTGCCGCTGTCCCGGTAGTAGAAACAGGGCCTGCCCGCTCGGGCAGCGCGGCCGGGCGCGGCAGTATGTGGGGACGGAAGGCAGGCAAGGGCCGGACGCCCCGTCCACAGCGCCACATGGCCCGCTGTCGGGCCGCCGTGATATAGGCTGGCTGACGGGTGGGTTTGAGGCGCACGGCCTCGATTAGTAGCCCAAGTAGGAGGCTGCCCCTCAGGCGTTTCTCTGGGCCTCGTCGTCGGCGTCGCCCGCCGTCTCTTCCGCGTCGTCGCCCGACCCATCGCGGGCCAACTGGCGCCACTCCTCCTCGGTCGTCGTCCCGTCGTCGGTCTCGTAGGCCTCCGGGTGGCGCTCCACCTCGTGGAGGACGTGCACCCCCGTGTCCGCGGCCTGGGCGGTTACCGCTGCGGGACCGCTGCCTCCCGCCGTCCGCGCGCGCCGGACCGCCTCACGCGCGTGGCGAGCTCGCTCTTGCTGCTCCGGGGTCATGATGGGGCACTGCTCCGCCCAGTGGCCCGGGTCGTAGCACACGACGCAGGCACCACGACGGCGCGTGGGGCCGCCAGTGGGGTACCCACGCGGATGAGCGGGGTCGCGCCCGGCGTGGCTGTACGCAGGGTTGGGGCGCCCCGGGAAGGGGACCCCGGTCCCCAGCCGGGTACCGGCGGTGCCGGACGCCACGGGTCCGGGCCCGCGCGTCAGTGGCGTGACAAACTCCGTCGTGCGGCGGTAGCCCGGCCGGGGCGTTGGGGACGGCCCCCACCCGGACGGCCCCGGTTCGCCCGGGCCGACCAACAGGGCGTGCGGGCCCCCGGCCTCTGCCGCTGCAAATGCGGCCTGCGCCGCGTGCCAATCCCAGGGCGTGGCGGACGCGTCCACCGTGGCCACGTCCCCATCCACCGAGGGGGAGCCTCCGAGTGCCTTGGACGCCGGGGCCTTGCCCCGTGGCGTGAGCGAAAGCCGGTTCCGGGCCGGGGGCTTCGGCGCGAGCTTGGTCTTGTGCAGGGCCCGCGACGACCGGCCCTCCCTGTCGAGATGAGCCTTTAGCTTGGTGAAGGACCGGCCGGCCGTGTTGTACTGCCGCGCCGCGGCCCGGAGGGACTCCCCCACGCCCTGCACCAGGACCGCCTTCAGCTCCTTCCCATCCAGGAGGGCCCCGAGAGCGGCGTTTAACGCCACAAAGCGGTCCCCTAGTTGCCCCTAGGTCTCCCACGCGTGCTGCTTGGCATACTGCAGTTCGCGGAGGCGGTCCGAGAGGACGACTTCGTCCAAATACTCCTCCAGCAGCTCCCTAATGATGTGCTTGAACTTGGGCTGGGCGGCCACCGCCGCCGTGTCGCTGCCCATGGGCACCACGCGGCGGATAACCACCATGACGGCCTCGGAGACCAGCCACTGCAGCAGGTACACTGCGGCCCCCTCGGCCACGCCAAGGGCGTCGCACGAGTTCTTGAGCTTCCGCAGGAAGTTGATCACGCTGACGCGATCCGTGGCGTCCCAACGCCGATCCTCGGTGAGCATCATCTCCTTGAGGTCACGCCGGTTATACCGCTGCTGCGCCCGCTGGGTGCGCGAGAACCCAGGTGTGCGGTCAAACAGACGGTACGCGTCGGTCTTAAACAGGGGGACAAACCGGGGGTCCGTGACCCGCTCCAGCCGTTGGTCGCGTCGCAGACGCCGGACCGCCTCGCCCACGATCGACTCGCATGGACGCCACCCGCCGGGGAGGTGGCCCACCCCGGAGTCGGGGCCGCCGAGCGGGCGGAGGCGCTCGGCGCCGCGCGCGGCCCCGCGCGTGCCTGCGCGGGCAGCGCTTCGGGCATGGCCGCCGAGGGAGCCGTTTCCGCGATCTGGTCCCGCAGGCGGCGGAGCTCCCCGAGCTCCTGCCGCATCTCTGCCATCAGCAGCTGCGACTCGGTCGTATCGGCCGACGTCTCCGGCCGGCGTTCGGCCGACCGCCGGGACCCGCGCGAGGAGCGCCCATGGCGTCCCGTGCGGGCCCCCATCTGGGCCGCGCTGCCGTCTGTTGGCGGCGAGGCCCCGCGGCGGCGCTCGGCCCGCGCCGCCGCCCAAGCGGAGAACGTCTCCTCCGCCTCTGTCGTGTCCAACTTCGTTGTCTCTGCGTCCGCCCGCCGGTGCGCAGCGGACGACGGTGCCGGATGGTGTCCGCCTGCGTCCCGGCGCCGCGGCGGTGCGAAAGCGCCGCCCCGGCGCGTTGGGTCCCCGGGGGTGTTCGCGGGCCCCCCCGGACCCCGTTGGGATGCGATCCCCGTCAGCCCCAGGTCTGAGGCGACGGCTCGGTCGGCCGCCGCGGGATGCGCGTGGTCGGGATCAAAGGGCGACGTTCCGCGCACCGTCGCCACCGAACCACCGCCCGCTGTCGACGCCGCCGGGCCCCCTCGCCCCAGGGCGATGAGGTCTGGCAAGAACGGCAACCCGCCCCGTCCGTCCGTCCGGGCCCCGGTGGCCGCGGCGACGTCACCGTCGCTCACGACCGCACGGGGAGCGCCCCCGGCGGCGGAAGAGGAAGAAGAAGAGGAAGCGACGCGGCCCATGGCCCCGGGGGACGCGACGCGTGCCTTGAGGCGGTTCCTCCACCGAGCCGGTACAACCTCGCGATCGGGGCCGAGGGTCGTGCACCCGGGCGTGGACCAATGGTCTCACCCGGAGCGCCAAATGTAGCACAACCCCGTATCCACGGTCCCGAGGAGGGAAGTATCCCGCCGATGCCGTCCCAAGAGCGTGCCCCCTATAGGATCACCCGATCCGGGAAGAGGGGCCGCCAAAGGTACAAGACAAAAGGCACGGTTTACTTGCCGCCGACGACGGTGCCTCCCACCGTCGTCGCCCTTCGTCCCAAAAGGGCGGAAACCGTTGCGCGGGCCCAATTCCCCTAGTAAGAATTGGCCCGCGCCGCCGACCAACCAATGCGATTAAGTCCAATACAAGACAAGTCCCCCAAGGCGATAAGTAGAGACGAGGGAGAACCTGGGCCGCGCGCCCCGCCCTGACGTGGCCGCCGATGGTGCGGCCACGCGGCTGTGGTGGCCGCCCCACACAACCGCCGCCACCCGGTGGGTCCGCCGCCGCGGGCGTAGACCGCGCGCCCAGGCAGTGTGCGCCCCCCCCCGCCACCACCGGGTGGGCGCTGTCGGCCCCGCTCACCGGGCCCGTGTGCGCCAGGGCCGGCGCATCCGCTCGTTGCCAGCACCACCCCCGCCGGGTGGTACTAACCACCCCCGCCGGGTGGTGCTACATCACCCTCTTCCCAGCAGCCGCCGTCCGCGGCGGCAGATGGCTCGCCCTCCTCCCACGGCGGCCGCGACCCCGGCGGGGCCGGATCGAGCCGTCGGCCGTAGCGCGTCGACGGCGGCGGCGGGGGCGGCGGCCCCGGCGGGGCCGGCTACCACGGCCGCGGCAGCGGCGGGGGCGCCACGGAACGCCCCAGCGGGGCAGGCGACGGCCGGGACGGCGGAGGCGCCGCTCGGTGCGGCGGCGGCGGCGTACACGGCGTCCCGCGGGGTCCTGGGCATGCCGGGGCGGCGCGTTCGTGTCTCGGCGGCGGTGACGCCGCCTCCGTCGCGTACGCCTTCGCCGCCGCCGGGGTCGTGGGGTGGCCTGGCGCGTGAGGCGGCGGCGTGGGCGGCGGCCGCGGCACCGCCGCCCCCGGAGGCCGCCGCACCTTCCCAGCCGGCGGCCGCGACGACGTCTCGCCCGGTGACCGAGCCGACACACCGCCCGGCGGCCGCGGCCCCGCGCCGCCCCTCCATCCCGGCGCTAGCCGAGGCGTCGGTGCGGCAGCACGGGTGGGCGCGCCGCCCGGACCGCGATCACTTGGTGTCGACGCCGCGTCCGCGGCAGCCGATGCCGCCCGGCCTGCGGGACCCGGTCCCCCCGTCGCCGGTACGCTTGTCCCCGCCGGCATCGCCGTCGCCCCTGCCGGTGGGGATGGCGGCGGAAGTCGCGGAAGCGTGCGGCCTGGATAGCGCGGGCCCGTGGCCCACGGTGCGGGCTGTCTGCGGTGGCGTGATGCCGGGGCCCGGCAATGCCGCGGCTATTGACGCCGCGTGGGCCCGCCTGCTGGCCGTCGGCGGGGCGGCCGGGTACCTCGAACAGGGCGCCGCGCCCAACATCCTCCGGGCCCTGACCGGATTTGACCGGGCGACGGCCGCCGAGTACTTCCGCCGGTTACTCCGTGTCGTGGAGGTGGCCGTCTTTCTGCCGGAGCCGATGCTCGACGTGACGGAGCTGTTCTACGTCGACGGCGCCGCCGGCTACACCTGGCTGACGGAGCTCCGTCGTCGGCTTCCGACCCTGCCCCCCACGACGTGGGGCGACCCCGACGTCGGGTTGGAGTACTGGATCGGGCGCGAGCCCCTCCTGACGTCCGTCCCGGGTGCCGGGGACGACAGGGCAAACGAGCGGGACGCCCGCATGACGGCGCGGATGGCCCCTGTGTTCCGTGCCGGGCACGGCGCGATGCGCCTCTCCCTGCGGGAGGGTGCCGACCGGGCCTTCCTCTTGCCTCCCGCCCCGTCCGACTGGGACGTCGTCTTCGCCGCGCCGCGGCTGCTGCCGTGGTACATCCCGCGCGTCTTCGCGCACTTGGCGTATCGCCTGGCGACGGCGACGCGGGACCCCCTGCTTGGCGCGGCCCGCCTATCCGCCGCGTGCGCCATGGTGAGCGCGCTGCTTGCCACGTACGAACGTGAGCGCCGCTTGTTCCGGCCGCCGCCCTTGGCCCGGTGGGCGGTTGACCGCTTCGGTCCGACGGTGTTGGCGCAGGGTGATGCGCCCAAGGAGGCCACGCTTCGCCTGTTAGTGGCGGCATGGCCGCACGTCCCGTGGGGCGCCGTGCGCCGGCGGCTGCCGTACGCGTCGATGAGGAAGGAGCCCCCCCTCATCCCGACCGCCCACAGGGGGACGCTGCTGAGCGCAGAGCGCCATTGGGTTGGGGTGCTCCCCCGCGCCGGCACGCCGCTCGGCCTCGGTTGTACCGAGCGGGCGCTGCGAGGGGCCCTGCCCGCCGAGCTCCCGTACGTGGCCGTGGACGAGGATGGGTACGGCGAGCCGTCCCCGTTGCCGCCCGCGGCCGGTCGCGCGGGTGGCGCCCACCGCAGCGGGGACACCGCTTTCGCCTGGGGCGCCGCGGTCGACACGGACAGCGCGGGGCGCTGCCCCGGTCGCTCCAGGCGGCGGATCGCAGCGGTCCGACCCGGCGGGCGGCAGCGCAGTCGGGCCGTCCGACGACGGGGGCCGGGCTTCTCCCGGCAGCGCGGCGCCGTTACCGCCGGACTCGGGGCGGCGCGGGCTCGCGTCCGCCGACGAGTGGGGCGTGGCGTGGGCGGCTCCCGCCGCGGGCCCGGGCGCCGCGTACCCGACGACCCGCGGGGCGTCGGGTGGTGATGGCCACCCCGACCCACGTCGTGGCGGCCGCCCAGGTGATTGGGACCACGGTTTTCGCGGGGGCGGCGATCCGCCCGGTGGCGGGTACCGGGAAGAGCACGGTGGCGGCCGCCGGGACGGATGGGACCGCCCGGCCGGTGGGGACGGCGGAGGCAGCGGATGGGGCCAAGGGTCGCAAGGCGACGGGGCCTCGCCCCCGGGCGGGGTTGGCTACCCCTTGTCGGATGGCGAGCATGACGGCCGCGGGTCCCGCCAAGCCGGCCGCTGCCGCGACGGCGACGGCGAGCCTGCCGACGCTGGCCGCCGGGGTTGGGGCCCCGGCCACATGTCGTACGCGGAGCGCCGCGATGCGGGCGGTCGCCCGGGCGTCGACGGTGCGCGGTACCGCGATGCGGGCCCCGCGTCCGGGCGCGGCCGTGGCCGTGGTGGCGACGACCGGCGTCCGGCCGATGGCCGTGCGGTAGTGGACGCCCACGACTGGCATGCCGCGCCTGACCCCCGAGATGGCGGGTACGGCCCGGTCGACCGCGGCCGCGGGGGCCACCCCACCGACGGGGACACGTCCCGGGCGTCGGCGTTGGCGCCCGCGAGGGCCGACGTCCCGACGCGCGACGTCTGGCCGTCGGGCCGTACGACGCCCACATCGGAGTGGCCGCGGTCGGCACCCGCAGGTGCTGACCGAGATGCACCCTAGGGCGATGCCGCCCGTCCCTCGGCGCCGTCCGCCGGGTACCGCCGGTGGCGGACCCCCGAGCCCGAGGTGCGGCGGGTCGTGCCGCGCACCGGTGCCGGGCGTTTCTATTGACGACCCCGCGTACGCGGTGCCGTAGCTGGCGGGCGTAAACCCACCATTGGCTACCCGCATGTACGGGAGGCCCCCTCCCCGTCGATGCGGCGCTCGCCGCGGTGCCCGCCTGCCGCGGTGCCCTCCAGCACCCGGGGCGCCGTCCCAGTGGCGGCTCGGCCCGGGCGCGCGTCGGCGCGGCGCCAAAGAGCGGCGCTCCGCCGACCGCCGGCGACACGGGCGCCGCCCCACACGCGCCACGCCCACCGCGGTGACCGCCGGGCGCCAGGGCGCCGCCCCAATGGCGCACGCCCGCCGTGGCGACCGCCGCCGACCCGGGCGTCGCCCCACCGGCCCCACGCCCACTGTGGCGACCGCCGCCAGCCCGGGCGTCGCCCCACCGGCGCCACGCCCACTGCGGCGACCGCCGGCGCCACGGGCGCCGCCCCACCGGCGCCACGCCCACCGCGGCGACCGCCGGCGACACGGGCGCCGCCCCACTGGCGCCACGCCCACTGCGGCGACCGCTGGCGACACGGGCGCCGCCCCACCGGCGCCACGCCCACCGCGGCGACCGCCGGCAGCAAGGGAGCTGTTCTCCCGGTGGTCGCCGAGGGCGCGTCCGCCAGTC
>ENA-ORXC01002125-ORXC01002125.1-marine-metagenome-genome-assembly--contig:-NODE-2125-length-11032-cov-4.023277_pt1 | contig 11032 bp, 13 predicted proteins | sample MGYA00237865_ERZ511478 | MGnify/ENA metagenome assembly ERZ511478 | reverse complement strand
TAGATTCTACCTCCATCACAATGGTCGATTTAGTTGTGAAATCCTTGCTTTATCAAGTATTTACGATAGCATTCATCAAGATTGCATTCAACTTAGGACATTCTAATTTACGAAAACTTTAAATGAATCTGTGAACGTATACCTCTTTCATTCCCTAAGCAAAGTGCGGGTACACCTTTAAGTTTGCCTGAAACGCTTTATAAAAACAATTAATTAATTTAGAAAATTAAAAAGAATAAAATTGGAATATGTTAGAATAAAAAAAGAAATGTATAAATTACTTATTGATCTCATCATAACCCCCATACAAATTGTGCTAGTACATACTGATTCCGGCTTGCTTTATTTTGTGAATAACTTGGAGAAATGGAGTGATTGTTCCAATGTAAACTGACTACCCTTACTTTATGAAAAAACAAAAATAAAAAGGGGTAGTTATGATGAGATTTCGTTCATTTCGTTTTCTATGGGTTGGGCAGGGGATTGCCAACATGGGGGACGTTCTTTATATTGTGGCGCTTATTGCTGTTCTTTACCAGGCAACGGGTTCTGCACTTTATCTTTCGTTGTTACCGTTCACGATTACAATGGCTCGTTTTGTGAGCGGAATGTTTGCACCGCTCGTATTAAACCGTGTGTCGTTAAAAGGGTTGCTCGTCGGTTCACAAAGTTTAAAGACGGTGCTGTTAGGATGGCTTGGTCTGTCATTATGGAATTTCACTCCTTCCGTGCTGTTCATATTAATGATTGCTTTTCTAATTGCATTTTTGGATGGGTGGGCGGCGCCTGCTCGGAATGCCATGCTTCCTCAACTCGTTACGGAAAATGAACTTGCGAAAGCGAATAGTTTTGTAGCGGTTGTTGATCAATCGATTCAATTTGGAGGTTGGGCGATTGGCGGTATAATGGTCGCGGCTACGTCTGGCTTTATTGTGATTTGGATTACTTTTTTGATGTATGTCATTTCTACGCTTTTGATGGGGTTCATCGTCGTAAAAGGTTATAAAGATCGGCAAACGAAAATTCAAATGATGAGCGGTTGGAAAATCATCTGGAAACATCCAGTTCTACGTGTTGTTCATATTATGATCGTTATTGAAGCTATCGCAAATGTCGTCTGGATTGCTGCGATTCTTTATATCTTTGTGGAAGAAGTGCTTTTGAAATCAGAAGCATGGTGGGGATATTTAAATGCAAGCTTTTTCATCGGTTTGATTGCTGGTGGTATGGCAGTATCGAAATATACGCGTTGGTTTGAACAGTATATGAAGGAAACGCTACTAATGACGTGTTTTTCGATTAGTATTCTCACGTTTATCTTTGGCCTTACAAGTGTCCCTGTGGTCGCGCTTCTTTTAACTGTACTCTCTGGAATGGTAGAACAAATCAAATCCATAGCGATGGTGACGATGATTCAAAAAAAATGTCCGAATGAGTCTCTTCCTGAGGTATTTAGTGCACAGAGTGCTCTAATCTCGATCACGTTTGGTCTTGGATCTTTGCTTTATGGGTTTCTTGCTGAGCTTGTTAATGTGTCATTTGTTTTTGGTTTATCAGGAGTCTTATTGTTAGGGTCAGCGCTTTATTTACGAAAGAGCATTCACGTCTTTAATGAATAGTAAGAAACAGCCCTCATCCTAACAAGGGGGCTGTTTCTCGTGATTAACGATTTTGATCTTTATTTCCCGTTACATCGATAGCGGGCGTATTGTTGCCGAGATAGCTAGTAGGATGAGTCGACTCCTCTCCATAGAAATCTTCATTGATTTTTTCGTCAACATTTACAGGGGCTTTCCCTTTGTAAAAGGAATCGTTGATCTTTTTGTTGGCGCGCACGGATTCGCTCGGATCTTGTTTCATATTCGACCTCCTTATTTCGTCTGGACCTATTTAGCATGTGTAGTTTAGTGGGAGATCATGTTTTGTAAAGTTCGCTTTACGTAAAGTGTGCTTTACGTTAAAATGATGGTGAAGAAGTTAGGAGGCCTTTTAATTGAAAAATGTACTACGTGAAAAAAGAAGAGAAAAAGGCTTTTCACAAGATCGTCTGGCAGAAATACTGGGCGTATCAAGGCAAACGATTATTTCAATAGAAAAAGGAAAATACAATCCGTCTTTACCGCTAGCACTCGAAATGGCGAAATTGTTTGGAACGATTGTCGAGGAAATTTTTTATCTAGATTCAGAGGGGGAGTAGGTGTGGGAATTAATAAAGCGTATGTTGTTTTTGGCGTCTTTTTTGCTTTAAATGCTTTATTACTACTGAGCGTTGGGATTGGTACAGGTAATGAACCGATTCCTGCCAGTTATATGCTGATATCAATGTCCATCATGGGTTTTTGCTTAAGTTACCTTCAGCCGCAATTTAAGGCGAAAGATGAGCGAAGTCGCATGATTCGAGAGAAAGGGATGTTTTATTCCTATTTTGCTGTGCTTGGGTATATCATGGTGTTTCTTTCTCTTCTTCAATTCAACATTGTGGATATCAGTGCAGTAACGGTGCTGAGTGTGTTAGCTGCCATGCTGATTAGTACCGTTTTTGTTTCAATGGTGATCGTCGCTAAGCGGCATTAAATGCCATCACGATGATTAGAACGGATGAGAATCGGGAAACCCTTTTTATGAGATCATCAAAAAGGAGTTGGATTGACATGAGTAAATCATTACAAGCCTATTTTACAACAGAGAACGATGCAGAAAGTGCAAAAGCTGATTTGCAGACTTATTCGGTAAGTCAATTGTCAGTTGAACATATTCCAGAAGATAAAAAGCTTAACATTGATGCACCTATTCCAGGACAGGGAACAGCTACACCGGCTGGAGCGAACAACGATTTGTTCTTCTCAAACGAAACGCCTACAGGTAAACAAGAAGAAAATGCAGATCCTTCTGGGAAGGCAGATCGAGAGTTTCGTTATTTGTTAGCATTTGAAACAGATGAATCAGATGATACAGATTTACGTGAAGTGGTTTCAAAACATAATGGTGCTATGGAGAAATAAGGATAAGAGCTGCGCGAATGTGCGCAGCTTTTTCTTTTGAGTGGCGGTAGGGGGGTCAGGTACGTACCTGACCCCCGCTTCACTACCGCGCTACTTCACAGCAGTATAAAAACGATCGCTGGTGGGCAGGCTTGAGATTGAAGTAGAAGAAGAGAAAGACAGAACGCACGATGTCCGCTATACTAGTGAAGGAAGCGCATCGGATGTGGCAATCTACATAAAGATTTGGTTCAATGAGTATGACACAAAACGTTGCGAATTTAAGTTCGGTTTCCTTTGATTCAGGGGAGAAAAAAAGGTATACTGATAGCTAGATGATAATAATTACAAAAAGATAGTTTGTTTAATTAATTATTGGACGAGAGGGGAACACATTCATGGCTAAAAAAACAATGGGATTACTCGTAATGGCGTATGGAACGCCGTATAAAGAAGAGGACATTGAAAGGTATTACACACATATACGACGTGGTCGTAAGCCGTCTGATGAACAATTAAAAGACCTCCAAGATCGTTACAAAGCCATTGGTGGTATTTCGCCACTTGCGAAAATAACAGAAGACCAGGCGAAAGGGCTAGAAGCTCATCTTAATAAGGTTCAAGATGAAATTGAGTTTAAGCTATATATCGGATTAAAGCATATTGAACCTTTTGTTGAAGATGCTGTTCAAGAGATGCACAATGATGGAATTGAAGAAGCGGTCAGCATCGTCCTCGCTCCTCATTTCTCCACATTTAGCATCAAATCATACAATGGACGAGCTAAACAAGAAGCGGAGAAAATCGGAGGGCCGGTTATTCATTCGGTAGAAAGCTGGTATGATGAGCCAAAGTTTATCTCCTATTGGGCAAAAAGAATAAAATCTATCTTTGACGACATGTCTGACCAAGAGCGTGAAAAAGCAGTACTAATTGTTTCTGCCCATAGCTTACCTGAGAAAATCATCGCAAATGGAGACCCTTACCCTGATCAATTGAAAGAAACAGCCGACCTCATCGTTGAAGAGTCTGGCGTGAAAAACGTGGCAATCGGTTGGCAAAGTGAAGGAAACACACCTGATCCATGGATCGGTCCTGACGTACAGGATTTAACGAGAGATCTTCACGAAAAGCAAGGTTTTACTTCGTTCGTTTATGCGCCAGTTGGTTTTGTCGCGGATCATCTAGAAGTCTTGTTCGATAATGACTACGAATGTAAAGTTGTGACCGATGAAATTGGCGCAAACTACTATCGACCGGAAATGCCGAACGCACAGGATGAATTTATCGAGATTCTTTCAACAGTCGTGCTGAAGGAACTGAATCATAAGTAATAGACACGCAGTCTGTCTTTTTCGCAGGCTGCTTTTTTATAACTTGCAGATCGAAGTATGAAAGATCAATTGACAACCAAAGTAAAAAAAGATAAAGTAATGAGAAATTCATGTGTCGGAATAATCAAAAGCTGGGAAGAGGAAGCAGTAGCGCGTTATGATCAGTAGTGGCAGAGAACCAGTGGGTGGTGTGAACTGGTACAGCATAGCCGTGAATTACCCCTCAGAGCTTTCTTGACGAACGGAGGGATCCTACTAGTCAGGAACGGGAGAACCGTTATCCAAATCGAGCCGGAAGAATTTATTTCTTCAATCAGGGTGGTATCGCGTGTTAAGCCACGTCCCTATTTATTGTAGGGGCGTGGCTTTTTATATTATCAAATTTTACTTATTGGGAGGTCGACAGGAATGAACAGGAGCATGGATCAGTTATCAGCAGCACAAATAAAGGAATTGGAAAGGCAATATGCGGTCTATACCCATGGAACGAGTCAAGTCATTCCTGGAGAGGAGCTTAAGGAGAAAATCGCTACTTCACTTTTAAAAAATAAGCCGCTTAAAGTTAAATTGGGTCTTGATCCTTCAGCGCCTGATGTTCATATTGGACACACCGTTGTGTTAAATAAATTAAGACAGTTTCAAGAAAATGGTCACATTATCCAACTGATTATTGGAGATTTCACTGGAAAAATTGGTGACCCGACAGGAAAGTCTACGGCAAGAGTGCAGCTTACTGACGAAGAAGTGGAACGAAATGCAAAGACTTACCTTGTGCAGTTTGGAAAAGTGCTGGATCAAAGCAAGGTAGAGCTTCACTATAATTCAAAGTGGCTTTCTGAATTAAAATTTGAAGATGTAATTGAACTCGCCGGAAAAATTACAGTTGCTCGTTTACTTGAGCGTGACGACTTTGAAAATCGAATGAAGGCGAATAAACCTGTTTCTCTTCATGAATTCTTTTACCCACTCATGCAGGGCTATGACTCTGTTCATTTAGAAAGTGATATTGAACTTGGTGGGAACGATCAATATTTCAACGTTCTCATGGGGCGTCACCTTCAGGAACAGTTTGGAAAAGAGAAGCAGGTTGTGTTAATGATGCCGCTGCTTGAAGGGTTAGATGGAATTGAGAAAATGTCTAAATCAAAAGGGAACTACATCGGAATAACTGAGAAGCCATCCGAAATGTATGGCAAAGCGATGTCGATTCCGGATGAGCTGGTCATAAAATACACGGAACTCATTACCGATTTATCGCTTGATGAAAAGCTAGCGGTTCGACAGGAAATCGAACAAGGACGTATTCACCCAAGGACGGCTAAAATGAATCTCGCCAAAACCATTGTACGCATGTTTCATGGTGTAGCAGCTTCTGAAGATGCGGAAGCGCAATTTCAGCAAGTGTTTCAACAAAAGCAGCTTCCAACCGATATTGAAGAAGTTCTATGGGAAGGTGAGCGCTCGATCTCAGTGCCGAATCTAGTCGTTTCTCTCGACATGTTACCGTCAACGAGTGAAGCGAGACGAATGGTGAAAAACGGTGGCATTAAACTGAATGAGACGAAAGTCACGAATGTTAACGAAGAAGTGGCAGTAGAAGATGGACTCGTGGTTCAAGTAGGGAAACGAAAATTTAAGAAGATCAAATTAAACTAATAAAAGGCTCTCCCTTCAAAGTTAAAGGGAGAGCCTTTGCGTTATTCTGTGATTGTTAGGTTTTCTTCTGTATGTTCATGAAGTCCTTCGTCATTCTCGACATGAATGGTAACTGTGTAATCACCAGCTTCTTTAAACGAAGTTGTGGCTTCGTATTCGCCGTCTTTCATTTCTTCAGCGTCAACCCACTCAGCTTTTTCTTCATCCACTTTCGAAATTTCATAACGAACGTCAGCACCTGTTAAAGCGGCATCGTCTTTTTGCAGGTGTGCCATTAACATAACCTCTTCATTGGCTTTCATTTCTTCAGGCTGCATGAGATGAATGGATACGGCGCTTTCATGTTCGTGCTCGTGCTCATGACTTTCAGAAGCAGCTTCTTCTTCAGAACCAACGATGATTTCATTTTTAGGCATTGTATGTAGATCTCGAGCTGTTACATGGGATTGAACAAAATATTTTCCGGCTTCATCAAGTTGCTTTTCAGCCGAATACACGCCATCGCCATCGTGAGAAGCTTCGATCATTTCACTCTCTTCTTTAGCGCCCTCTTTCCATACTTCGAACATCACTTCATCAGCATCGTCTACCTTTTCTTCTCCTTGTGTAACCGTGGCAGAGAATATAACCTTTTCACCTTTTTCTACATTTTCAGGAGTATCTAGTGCAACATCGAGCGTCTCAACTTGCGTCTCTTCAGCTGTTGAATTATTATCAGATTCATTTGCATTATCCTGTCCGCATGCAGCGAGAACAATCGCCATACTAAGAATAGAAACTAACGATCCTAATTTTTTCATTTCATTCTTCCTTTCGTTATCCACTAAACAATTTTCTAAGTTTACAGTATGACCAAAAATCGTATCTTGTAAACTCGATCAACACTTTAATAGTAAGAAAGTTAGGCGGTGATCTCAAGTGGATATTAGATAGACATGTGACTAGCTCATGACAAAACGGTATAACTCTTAGCTCGTCATAAGGAATTAAGCGGGGGATGAGAAAAAAGGTAACCCCTAACATGTAGAAAACGGTTCGCTTGGAGAGGGACCGTTTTCTTTAAAGTGTGTCGGTTTCAAAATGAATCATCATCCACTTCTCAATATCATGAAATCCTATCCGTTTATATATCGTACCTGCTTCAGGATTATCATAGAAAAGACAAAGCACTTTCCCTTCTTGTAGAACGTCATAACATAGTTTACTCGTACATGTAGTAGCATAACCGTTTCGTTTATAGTCTGGTAAAGTGCACACACCCACAACCATGGCGGATTGAGAATTTTCTGCTGCTGTAGAGGCGGCTGATACAGGCTGGCCGTCCATTTCAATATAGTAGGTTCTCGATACCCCTTTCTTTTGATTACGTTGTTTTTCCTCTACGGTTTCAGTAGCTTCAAACTCATCAATCTTATTATGTAGGGAATGGATTTTATACAGCTCATTTACACTTGCTTTTTTCACTTCATCTATGTTTTTTAGTGAAAGGTGATCCACGCTTTCACACTTTGCATAGAACAGTTCCCGACTTGAACGAGGGAGGTGTGAGATGTGTGGCTGAATGTGATTGGTTACTCGCTTTAGACCGGACATCATTAGGAAGGCTGCATCACTTGAAATCACCTGTGCAAAACCTTCTGCATCAAATTCTGCAGGAGCAAAGGGGATATAGTTTCTTTCATATTTTAATAGAACAGCTCGTAATGTTCCGTCCTCAGAGAAATCTCCCCACAGCTTTTGGAATGGTTGATCATATCCATAGGCTTCAATGTCTCCTAATATGAACAAATTTTCAGCTGCATGCGGGGTTAGCAGGGAAAGGCATTGGTGATGATCTTTTTCGGTTAATCGTCTAATCAATTGGTTTTTTCCTCCTTTAAGTTTCTAATTTTAAATTTCACATAATGAATATCAAATGTAAATACATTCGGAAAATTTATCCAAGTTTATATAGTTGAATGCCGTTTTGTAATGTTCATTTACGAAGAGCTAAAATTTAAAGGGTTAAAGATTGCCCATAAAGAAAATAAAAGTAACGCAAAGTGGAAGGAGATGAGGAAAGTGATAAAAGGAATTCTCTTTGACCTTGATGAAACACTTTTAAATCGAAAAAAATCGGTAGAATCTTTTATTTGCGATCAATATAATCGCTACGAACCTTATTTGGAAGGAGTAGAAGGAGATACTTATTGCTCTCGTTTCATTGAACTTGATAACAACGGATACACGTGGAAAGATCGCGTCTATGAAAGGTTAGTAGAGGAATATCAATTACCGTTATCTTCTGTAGAGCTTTTAGATGATTACCTTCTTTATTTTAAACAGCATTGTCACCCTTTTCCAGGCATGCTAGAAATGCTTGAGGCGTTGAAAAAACGGAACTACAAACTTGGCATCATTACAAATGGAAGAACGTCATTTCAATTAAGCAATATTCGTGCTCTTGGAATTGAAGCGTATTTTGATACCATTGTTATTTCAGAGAAGGAAGGAGTAAAAAAACCTGAGAAAACAATCTTTCGAAGAGCACTTAAACGTATCGGTTTAGAAGCTCATGAAGCAGTTTTTGTAGGAGATCATCTCATTAACGACATAAAAGGTGCGAAAGACGTAGGAATGAAAGCGATATGGAAAAAACGAGATAAGGAAACCGTAGAGACGGGGGTAGACTACATCTATTCCCTGATTGACCTTTTATCCATTGTAGAGGAATGGAATGCTAATAGAAACAATACTAATCAACATTGAACCTAGCGAAGCCTGTCTACAAATTGATCAGTTGAGATGGTGTTCGCAAACCATTGAAGCGTATAATTATGATGTTGAATCATTTGTGAAGCCTTTAAAATCGGTGTATCCCAGGTACTATGTGCATCTTCAATTAAATGTGTAGAAAAGCCTTTAGAGTGGGCACTTCGGCATGTTGTATCAATACAAACTTCTGTTTGAATGCCGGCGATGAGTAAGTTTTGGATTCCTTTGTTATGGAGGTGTTCTTCAAGCGTTGTTTCGTAAAAGGAATCGGGTGTCGTTTTCTGAATCACGAGATCATCTTTTTCAACAGAGAGAAAAGGATGAAGCTTCCAGTTTTCGCTATGCCGCTGTAGATCTAATCCTTTGGACTCGTGTTGAATGTAGAAGATGGGCATGTGTTTCGATTTAGCAGATGCAATCAGTTTTTTTAGATTATATAAAAGTTTTGCATCATGATAGACGGATGCTCCGCGTTGAAACATACGATTTTGAACATCAATAATGAGAAGTGCAGTTGCTTGCAAAAATATCTCCCCCTCCAAAATAAGAACAAGCGTTCTGTTATTAATAATACGCTTATCAAAAGAAAACTTCAATCTGTATTTGAAAAAAACATTCATTGGCACTATGAATGTTTAAAACAGGTAAAAAAAGGGGACATTTCAGTTGTATGCAAATTAGAAGGAGCTGATATTCAATGAGTAATGTAATGTTTACTTCACAAGCAACTGCAGAAGGCGGACGTAATGGACAAGTTAAATCTTCGGACGGTTTAATTGACTTAAATCTTGTTATGCCAACAGAGAAATCAAGCGAAACAGGCTCAAACCCTGAGCAACTGTTTGCTGCTGCTTATGCCGCTTGCTATGATGGTGCATTAAACCTTGTGGCATCCAAGAAAAAAATGGACATTGATTCAAAAATCACAGCAGACGTTAGCTTGTTGAAAGATGAAGCAGATAATGGCTTCAAAATTGGCGCAGCCCTTACTGTAGAAATTAAAGGTGTTAGCCAGGAAGACGCAGAAATGTTAGCAAAAGAAGCTCACAAAGTATGTCCTTACTCTAAGGCAACACGAGGCAATATTGACGTAGAAATTAACGCAAAAGCTGTTTAATAGCTAAAAGCCGTTCTCCAACTAGTTGGAGAACGGCTTTTTCATAAAAAGACTGGTCTTAAACGAAGAAAAAATCGGTTAAGTTATTTCTGAAATTCAATATCTTCCGGAAGTTCTGTTACATCTGCATCGTTAAAGAATGTCTTTGAGAGGTCGCGGATTGTACCGTCTTCGAGCATTTCTTCAATAACGCCATTCACATTTGAAATGAGTTCTTCGTTTTCTTTATTCATCAATAGTCCACCTTCACTCGGCATGTACTGAATATCAGGGTGAATGGTAAGGTCAAGTTCAGGGAAAGCTGCTAGAGCCAATCGCTGTAAATAGACATCATTTAAAATAACATCCGTTCTGCCGTTATCAACGTCACGAAGGTACTGTTCATTTGTAGCGTTATCGTAGATGACTTCTTCAGCGCCTTTTTCTTTGGCAAGCTTCATAAAGTTTGTTGTCGCAGCCCCAGCTGCTTTTTTGCCTTCCAAATCGTTAATGGAGTCAATTCCAGAAAGGTCATCAGCCCGTACGATCGCTGTTCCATAAGAATGTTTGTATGGGGTAGACAGGGCGAATTTCTCTTTACGCTCTTCTGTAATGCCAATATCGTTAGCGGCCATGTCAACTTTTCCCGTTTGTACAGCCGTCAACATTCCATCAAAGCCCATTTCAACAAATTCAACTTTTAAATCCAGACGGTTAGCCATTTCTTTCACGATTTCAACGTCGAAACCGGTTAAGTCATTTGTTTCTTGCTCGTGATAAGAAGTTGGGTAAAGGGTGCCAGATGTTGCCACTTCAATTGTTCCCTTATCCTGAATTTCTCCCCATGTCGTTTGTTCCTCTTCTTTCGCATTATTGTTGCCACATGCTGCTAGTACTCCAAGTAAGACTAGCAATAAAAGCATTTGCTTTAATTTCATCTAGTATTTCCCCCTTTTTAGTCAGAACTTTACCATAGCAAATCTTCCCACATTTTAGCAAACGATTTAGACTAAATTTTGTGAAGTAGATTGGAGGCGAGTGTCGATTCGTACGCGTCCTGGCACAAACTAATAATGAAAAATAAGCAAGATAAAAAATGTGCAAGCGACGGGCATAAGAACTAGTTTAGTTTATGAATGAGAGGGTAACAGGACCATATCGAACCCCCTGAGATTTCTGTGGGTTATTCAATAATGGAAGGGGTATGAAGC
>ENA-ORXC01002121-ORXC01002121.1-marine-metagenome-genome-assembly--contig:-NODE-2121-length-11037-cov-4.595255_pt1 | contig 11037 bp, 7 predicted proteins | sample MGYA00237865_ERZ511478 | MGnify/ENA metagenome assembly ERZ511478 | reverse complement strand
CCGCGGGCGGCACGCCGGCCGTCACTGCCGCCGGCGCCCCGCAGGGGCGACGACGCATGGCGCCGACGCGGCGTGCGGCGGGGCCGCCGCGGGGGTCGGGCGCACGCGTGGCGGCGGCGGCGGTGGCGGCCGCGGCCGGCCGGTGGCGGTGGTCTCTTGGCCGCCGCCGGGGCGCTACATCCAAGCCGCCGACCGGGCGGCGGGCGGCGGGTGGCGGCCGCGCGGGGGGCGGGTGGGCGCGTGGCGGGCGCGTGGTGGGTGGCGGGCGGCGGGCGGCGGGAGGCGCGTGTCGGCCGTCGACCGCCCCGCCCGCAGCAACGGCACCAGGCGCCGGGGGGACGCGGCCGCGCGGTGGCCCGTCGCCCGCGGTATCGACGCACGGCCCCGGCCGACGCAGCGCCCGCGGGAGCGCGGGGGGCCAAGACCAATGTCACTGCGCGGCCGCGGCGGGGGGGGGCGTGGAGTGGAACCGGGCGCCGCGGCGACCCCGGGCGCGGCCGCGGTCGCGCCCGCCGCGGCGTGGCGCCAACAGGCACATCTCGGCAGCGTCGGAGTTGGGCGCAGAGTTTCGAGGCCCAAAGGGGTCAATCTCGAGCGAAATGGACGTATCTGGGGAGGACACGTGGACGTTGGGGACTCACGCCGCCCAGTGGGGCCCCCCCGAGGCCGCAAGTGGCACCAGCACGGGCGGTGAGTGGAAGCCCCATCTCCAGATCTCGGCCAGCTGGTGGAGATACTGTAAGAGCAGCGGACCAACCGAGTCGCACGTATCACAAAGGGAGTACACCAGAGAGACACAGAAAGCTGTTCACCGCCTACGAGGCTCAAAAAAAAAGAACATCGACACTCGCCCCAAAGTCACAGTCAACCCGCGCCAGAGCGCCACGCCTCCCCGCTCTTGGCAGCCCGCCACGACGAAGCGCACCGGGACACGTCGCGACAGTTCAGATGGCGGCGTCCTTGGCCTTGGCCGCCACCCGCTCCGACTCGTCATAGTTGCAGAAGGCACTAAAGACGACCGTGTACCAAGCCTTAAAGTCCTCCCCGTCTTGGCGGCCTTTGGAGCGGCGAAAGGAGACGACGGTCAGGCCGGCCGGCTCGCGCCGAAAGACCGACACGTTGGCGCGGAGCAGGTCCGCCCCCGTCCGACCCGTCGCCGCCACCAAGCTCCGCACGTGCACGCGGAGGGTGTCGGGAGTGACCTCCACTGGATCGACGCTCTGCACGCCCGCGGTACCCCGCAGCACTCGCACCAGCTTCTCCATCGTGGCCCGCGGGGGGAGCAGGGAGTTGAACTCCGTGAATCGGCGGTTGCGGCCTGTGCCCAGCTGCAGGGGCGCCTTGGCGAGAAGTCGGCTCGTGACGCCCTTGAAGCCGCCCAGGCGGGGCACCTCCACCGCCCCACTCGACGACGTGCCCGTCACGGATGTGACGGTCGAGCCCTCGAGCGAGCCGGCCACCGTGCCGAGCCCGCTGCCCGGATGGTCGACAGCATCAGCGAGGGAAGTACTCCCAGTGCCGCCGCCCGTCGCCCATGCGTCGGTCGGGTCCCGGTGGCGGCCCTCTGCCCGCGACCGTAGAGACCCAGAAGACGATTCCGACGGCATACCGTCGCGCCGCGAGGACACTAATGCCAAAGCGGGCGCGCTGGTGATTGCCCGGCCGCCCATGGATTCGTGACGCACCGGCGTCGGCCCCACCTCCAACTCCGAGTAGTCGGGGTCGTCGCGTTCCCGCTGACGGGAGCTCGAGTGGCTACCATGCCGTCGTCGAGAGGAGTTGGACGCCCGGCTGCCGCGGTGGCTCGACGGCGCGTACTCCCGCCGGTGCGCTCCCGGGCTCCCATGCCGCGACGACTTGCTCGCGCTATAGCGGCGCCCCTCGCGGTAGGATGAACGCCGAGGGCTGCCGCGCCGTGAGCTCCACCGCGGGCTCCCTGACCGCGAGTGCGGCGCAGACCGGTCCCGGCGGGCCAAAGCGTCGGGGCTCCTCCGCCGAGAGGAGCGATACGAGTCTCCCGTGCGGGACGACTCGCGGCGGTCCAAGTCGCCGCGGCTCCGCCGCCGCGCACTCCGGCTGGGGCTGTCCCGGCGGGATGACCGAGACGGGCTGCCTCGCCGCGAAGAGCGGCGCGACTCGGTACGGGTCGACGAGCGGGGCGCGCTATCCCCACGCGAAGACCGCGCGTGGTGTCCCGACGGCCGGGGCTCACGGCGACCCGAGCGGGACGACTTGTAGCCGCGCTCGTCCAGTTGCGACGAGCGTGTTGACCCGCGACGGGGTACCTGCCGGTCCGCCGGGCTGCGCTGCCGGTCGTACCGTGTTGGGAAAGTCGGCGAGACGCCACGCGAAGGGGGGCTCCGGCTTCGCCCATCTCGTGACGATCCGGAGTGCAGCAAGCTCCGGGACGACCGCCCCAGGTCATCGGGCTGCGCACCGTCTGGCTGTGGGCCACGCGAGGAGCCCGCGCGCCCTGCCGGAGGAACCCGCACATCGTCGCTACCGCTCCCAGTCGCATGGCCGTGCAACTGGCGGGGCGGATGGCCATCACTCCCAACGGCGCTGCCGATGGAGACAAGCGCGTCGGGGCTGGCGGGCGTCAAGCACGGTTCGTCCCCCGCAATGACCACCAGCTCACCGTCATCAACCAGCGCGGGCGGAAAGAGAGCCTTGGACGGCCCCGGCGAGGTGCGGGCCTCCTCCAACTGTTTCTCCGCGCGGCCCCGGCCGACGGCTCGCCACGGCTTGCCAATGTGCTTGAGGAGCTGATGGTCGCGGGTGATGGTGAGTTGCGACTCAAAGTTGCCGCCCGACGTCATGGGTGAAGATACACCGCGGCGGCCAGCGCTGCTGTCGCCGCTCTGTACCCTGCGCCCCCCACTGGAGGAGCGTGACCCCGCCGACGAGGGGCGGACCACCCGCGCACCGCCGCGCGCCTCCCCAGTCTCATCGTCGTCCGATTCGCCGCTCCCCAAGCTGTCGGACGGCCCTGACGCGTAGCCCTCGCGTTTACCAGCAGCACCGCCCGGCACGCGCCCAGATGCGGAGCTGCCCGAGCTCCTTGGCAACGCCCCCGAAGACGCGGCTTTCCGATCCTCGAGGGAAGAGGAAGAGCGGAGCGGGCCAATGTCCGACGAGTTGCGACCCGGTAGACCCGGGGTTGGGTGCGAGTCGACCCCGCCAAAGGGGACCCTCACGTGATCTGCTTCCGCCGCGGGGGCGTCAGCCCCGGTCGAGCTTCTTGATTGTAGCCCGTGCTTGGAGTCAAAGGACGTACGGCTGCGACAACGCACAGCTGAGCCCATGGATTTGTCGTGCCGCGAGGTGCTCCGATGCTTGTCCGACTCCCCGTTCGCAACGCTGCTGCGTCGGCTCCGCGTGCTCCCGCTCGCAGAGCCCCGCTCCCGACGAGAGTAGGTGCCACGCCGGTCGCCACCCGCGTCTGCAACATGGCCAAACCCATGACCATGCGAGCCGTGGTGGGCCCCGACAGGCAAGGGGGATACAGGCACTGATGGCGATCGGTCGGGCGTGTGCGACGAGTGCAGCTGCTCCATCGTCAGGGATGCGAGCTTTGGAGCATGCGCCACAGCATAGGGCGCATCCACCACCGTTGCCCCACCGTCGACCGAGTCCGATGTGCACGTATCCACCAGCTGCTGCCACTGGCTGTCCAGCACGCGGTTGTAGCCTCCCGCGTTGACATCCACCGGGGCCTCGCAAGCCCCACCTTGTGCACACCCGACGCAAAGGTTGCACGACACCGCCGCCGTTAAATCAACCAGCGGAGACGCTTGGGGCTCCGCCACCGGCAGTACAGGGGTGGTAAATGGTGCAGCATAAGAGGGCAAAGCCACCACACCGGGACCGTCGGCGCTCCTGTCGGAGTCCTCTGTGACAACGGCTAGAGCAGCTGCGGGTCGCAGGGTAGCCACAGAGGCAGACGTAAGCACCGGGGCGGGAGCAAGAACCGAGGTCGCGGCCAGAACAGGGGTGGCGATAGGAACAAGGGTGGCAGCAAAAACAGGGGTGGGGGCGACAACAGGAACAGGGGATCGAATGCGACCAGGTGCAGCAATAGGGACCGGGGCAGCAATAGGGACAGTGGCAGCAACAGAGCCGGGCACAGCAACCGAGTTGAGGGCAACAGGAGGGGAGGCAGCAATCCGTACCGGAGCGGGAGAAGCGTGCCCAGGAGGTAGCAAGGAAGATGGCACATGCTCGGTCCCCGCCAAAGCCAACGCCGAGTCAACCGCATCCGCTGAAGTGTCGGCAGGCGCATCATCGAACTGATTAGCACGGGAACTGCCGGCGTCATCCAAATCCTCACTCGGCTTGGCGTCAAGCGCCGCCATCACGGCGGAGTCCACGGCGCCCAGTGGCAGCGGAGGCATGCCAAAGGTCACGTCCCCGACATCCGCCCCTACCGCAGAGAGCGCCGCCGGAACATGCGAACCGTCGGACGCCACACCCGCCCCCGTGGCCGCAGATTCAGCGGCCATCTGTACATGAAGGCTGGGCGCAGGCGCGACACTGGCGGCGACTGCAACAGCAGCCGCCTCTCGAGCTACAGCCAATCGGCGGATGCCCTCTGCGCTCAGCGCCGGTGCGACACCGATGTCGGCAGACGGGTTTGCGTCTTTGTTGCCATGGTTCTGCTGCAACACTTGCTCCGTTTGTTGGATCAAGTACCGGCGCATCCGCTCCTGGTTGAGAGCGCTCTGCGACTCGTTGAGCGGCGCACTGTCATTGGCCGCCATCAGCTCGGCCGCGACCCGGTCAATGTTGTCTTGCCGCACCGAGCGGGTGGGTGATGTCGCCACAAGAGACGCGGCCGCAGACGCACCAGGTGGGGCGGCCGCCCGCATGGCCATAGGCGCATGCCGTACCGTGGCGGCGCCTGTCCCCAGCCGAGGTGGTGGCGGCAGCGCGCTGGTAGTCGCAATGACAGACTCGAGCTCCTCCCCCACTATGCTCGCCTCCCCATCGCTTGGCGCAACGTCGCCCATGGCACCCGGTGGAACCACGTCCATCCCCGCATCGCTCAGGTGTTCCGCACTCTGGAAGCGTGACAGATAACTGTTTCCCCGAGAGCGGGGTCGCCTGGCAGTCGGGGGCGGCAGCGGCGGGACCGCCCCGGATCGAAGCACCGTGTCGGGCAGGCCGCCCATCACGGGCAGGCGCGAGCCCGGACCAACCACGGACGCCGCCGCAGGGGCAGCAAAGACGGACGGCGCCTCGGATGGTTGACCGATGGACAGGGCCACATCAGGATGCACGTTGCCGGGGGTGTCGGTCGGCTTGAAGGTGGGGTTGATGAAGTTCATGCCCGGGAAGAGCGCGTCGTCCTCCTCCCGTTCCCTCGGCACGGACACGGCCACCGATGTGCACGATGCCGACGCATGTGCCGCCTCAGCCAGGGTCGACGGGGTGACTGGCAGCCCTGCTGGAGTGCGGAGTGGTGGCGGCGCAGGAGGAGTTTGTTGCGTGTACCACGGGTGGCTGCGGATCTGCTCAAGGTCGTACCGATTCTCTGGTTCCAGCTCCAGTAAGTGCCGTAGCAAGTCTCTCAACGGCTCAGAGAACCAATGCGGTAGCTCAAAGACGCCAGCCACAATCTTGCGGAAGAGCTCCGATGGGTCATTGTCGTCAAAGGGGAGCTCCCCGGCCACCAACACGTACAGCACAATCCCAGAGGACCACACGTCCACCTTGGCGCCGTCGTAACCTTGGATGGAGCGGGAGATGACCTCAGGGGCCACGTAGTTAGGAGTACCACACTGGGTGTGACACCGGTCTTCATGCTTCAACTGCAGCGTGCTGAGCCCAAAATCCGAGATTTTCAGGCACCCGGTATCGTCCAAGAGCAGGTTCTCCGGCTACCAGTACAGAGAAAAACACCAGTCACATGTGCACGCCAAGAGCAGATAGACATGGGTGCGTCAGTACACCTAAATCATCAGAAAAGGAGTACAACATGATGAATGGACAAGCAAGCCCCAACATGTCAACACCAAACCCGAATACGTAAGCATACCTTCAGGTCACGGTGGAACACGCCATGGCTGTGGCAGTGATGCAGGCCGTCAATCAGCTGCCGGAAGTAGTGCCGCGCCGAGTCTTCCGATAGCCGCTTGTGTCGTAAAATCTCGTGATACAGCTCCCCGCCGGTGACGAGCTCCATCACAATGACGACCTTGCTCATGGTCGTCATTGCCTGGTACATCTTAACCACGTTGGGGTGGTCGAGAGTCGTCATGATAAGCGTCTGAAGGAATACAGGCAGGCGGGGCGGCAGTGGAAGCGACGACAATAGTTCGAGGGCGAAAGTGGGTCAGCCATGAGTCAACATCCAGCTGGACGGTTGAATGAGTAAACATCGAGTACGTTCGAGCACGTGATAGAAAAAGATGACGTCTCAACACGTACCTCCTTGCGGACTTGGGCGTTCACTTTGCTCTGGAGGATACTTTCCTTCTCCATGATTTTGATGGCAAAGATGCGCCGCGAATCCCGGTGGATGGCCCGCTTGACTCTGGGCGCCGTGAGAGACCATTCCGGAGACGTAGGGGCCAAGGGGGCGCCAGGGGCGAGTCAAAAAAAGCAAGGATGAGGTTAGTTCCCTGCATCCAGAGCATCCGAAGAAAAGGCACGTCACACGCCTCGACGTACGGAAGGGTACTCCCCGAACGCGTGATAGCGGCGACGGCGAGAAAGGAGCCACTCAACGCCATCGCCCACGGACGCAATTCGCACAGACGGGCAAACAGCCAGAGGGCCACCTCGCATACTGTGAGAGGCGGGCTGCACCCCCCACGAGGTATCCCAGCTCGCTCTGGACCCCGTCGCACCGCCGAAACCCTGCGATGCTCGGCGCCCAGTCTGAGACCCCGGTGACGGGTAGCTTCACCCTCCGGCGCGGACCGCGCAGGCCACTCGCGGATGCTCCGCTCCGCCCCAGCACACACGCCGGGTACATCACATGCACCACAACTCGCACTACAGGATACCCGCACATTCTCCGAGCGCTCACGCATCACACCGGCAAAGTTGAGAAGCGCCCACACTGCATGCGCCGCGCTGGTGCCTCAGACATAAACACAAAGTGGAGACGACGCCGCGTCACGGTCTCGTGCTGCCGCAGTACCCAGCTCCCACGGACAAAACGTACTTGCCAAATGAGCCATGTCCGATCGTATCCAGCAGGATGTACGGACCCAGAGACGTGGGCTTGGATGGCCGAGGCATGGCACCGCCCAGCCGTCACACCCCGAGCTGCTCCGCCGCAGCAGATATCTCTCCGTGAAAACGCTCCGTCACCACCCCTCGCCCCTGCACGGCCTCACCCCCTCACCACGGGCGGCTACCAAACGGAGAAAGACGCAGCGGCCAGCACCACGGCCGCCGCGGGCCAACGGCGGTGGAAGCACGGGAAACCGACGATAGGCGGGGCCGCAGCACCCGCCGCACGAGCTCGACTCCAGAGACGCACGGGGAACCGGGGAGAGCCGCGCACCTCCCGGCCTGTCCCACAGCCGGTGCGTGCGGGCGGGGGGGCAACCGGGAAGACAGACGAGCAGGCCGGCACCGCGTGCCCGAGGGGCGCCGTCGTGGCGCGTCCTCACTGTCACTGCCGGCCGTCCGACCGACTGGCCGCACGCTAAAGCACGCCACGCCGACGCTGGCGGGCAGTCGACGAGACGCCGCGTCGCGCACTCGACGCGGGGAGTGGCGCTCGGCGCGCCAGAGCCACGCGCTGGGGGCCACGGCGCGCGTTCACACGCCGGCCGCGGACTCCGGCCGCTGGAGACCACAGGGCACGCACCGTCCCACGACCCCGCCAACTCCGCGACAGAGGACGGAGCGGGTGGGAGGACCAAGACTCGACGCATTGCAAGGATAAAAAGGAATCAACACACTGTCGACAGTAGCGCAAAGAAAACATAAATTTCTGGACAACTATTGAATAATGTTTATTCTAATAGCCATGTTTTTTCAGTCATAAGTGGATTATACCTAGAAGGTATGATCTGACGAAGTCTCAGAAACCCAAACAAATATATTTTTCAATATCAATATTTGCGCCCTCGAGATCAATCGACGATTGCTAGTCTCTCAAGTACACATGCTGTGTCAGGGGCACAGGGGACGCAGAGGAAGTTAAGGACGAGTGAGGGGGCAGGTGGGGGGTCGGGTGGGGTGGGTGACACCCGTCATTGTTCCGAGGCAGTAAAGTTTCGCATTTGATCGCGTCGGGATGTGCTGCAAGTGGTCAGATCGTTACTTCTTTCGGCTCCTCAGGGAATTCGAATCAACCCATTGCACCCTTCGCAAGAACTCGACCACCCCATCGCAAGTCTCTTCTGACACTGTTAGAAAATGGCTGTGGATATAGTCGAATAATGACTGTACTTCAAAGTCGGTGATACATTACGTCTGATTAAAATGGGCACACGTGTGAGCCGAACGGTTTCTCTGAACAAAGTTCGAAGTATCCCCTGCGGGTCAGCTGAGAAACACGGGCTGGGTTTTGACTCAGAAAGAAACAATACAACATTCGGATAGCGATTGAGGCGATTGTGCATCGGGTCCATCCGCTCGCCACTGCACTCGTGCCTGGCCTCAGACAGCAGTGTCACAAGAGCTCGAGTGCTCGTGTGTGTGTGCGCGGCTGGCGCAGGCCTGACTTGCTTTTTGGCCTGTTTGATGAGGTTTTCGGTGACCCATGTCAGTTCCGGCCAACGTGGGAGTGTCCTCCAAGTGGCCGCTGCACCGCGAAGCGGCCCGCCAGCCAACGGGACGGCCGCGCCGACACCAACCACGTGCACTGGACTAGTTTGGGCTGACAAAGAGCGTGTTGGGCGTAGCGGGGGGAATAGGACCGCGCGACGCTCAGGCGTGCACCGTTTCTCTGCTGTCAGAGGAGGTGGCCCAGGGAGCTGGACACTGGCGCCCTACCACTGACGCAGGCAGATGTGTTCCAAGAACGCGGTGTTGGTAGGGGAAGAATTGACGATTTCTGGCTTTTGACACCACACGCGAGGTCTGGTGTCAAGACCTTCACCCCTGCATCCAGCCACAGTGGACAAGGCATGCGCTGGCCCTGTCCCCGTCGAACGTTCAGCTTCGGAACATGGCTTGTGGTCAGGAGGGACGTACACAGAGCGACCATCCAGCCCTGAGCCCTGCAAACAGTAGACTCGTGAGCCGGCCCTCACGGCTCTGTTGTGAGTGCGCGCGTGCTGACCTTGATCTGAGCGTCGCTGGGTGGCTCCTAAATTCAAATGAGTGGTTTTAAGATTTACAGTGTCTGCCTGTGCCGTCCAATCCATTGCTTGCCATCACCATTCCCTGTGAATGGGCCAATCGCCGGTCGATCATTCATGATTCCGCAGTGGCAGCGTTTGAATTGTTAAGAGTCTCACGATCAGCGAGCACAGGCGGGTTCTGGAACGTATCCCATATTCCAGCACACTGGTACAGTCTCGTCGCCGCTTCTCGCAGCTCGCGTGCCGCACGCACACCAATGGTGGCGGCTGGTCGAGGAAGTGCACTGTCACAGCGTGGTTCGTGGATGCGGCCACGAGCTGTCCCCACGGCGGCGGCGACGGCGGCAGCTGCAGCGCCGCTCCTCCCCTTGAAGGTCCGCGGCAATGGGGCTGGTATCATTCCCGACCGCCGTTGTCTATCCCACCAGCAAGACGCCTCTCGGCCATCGTGGACTTCACGCGTGGCGCATTCCCGTCTGGAGAGGGCCGGCACCCCCGCGGAACGCGCCTCCCTCGCACATGGGTTGCGTTGCCCCCTCGTCGCCACCGGCACCAGCCTCGCCACCCAGCTGCCCCGCCCCAAACGAGGGTCAAGCGGTTGCGGCCACTGCCCCACCTCTGTAGGCTCGCCCCACCCCCCCGATTGCCCTTACCTCACCCCCTCGTGCCGAACGCGGACGACGCGGAGTAACACGACCCTGTCAATACAAGGCGCACCCCGCGCCCCCCCGCTGGCCCACTTCCGCGCCGACCCGCTGGCGTCCCCCTCACTTGTTGTACTTGGAGCCGCGGCGGATCTCACTCGCCCGGTACAGCTGCTCGACAAGCACCAGCCGCACGAGCTTATGAGGCAGCGTCAGCGGGGAGAGGCTCAACGCCTCCACCCCCCCCACCGGCCCACGCCCCGCCGCCCGCGCCACCGCCTCCCGAAATGCGGGCGGCAGCCCGTCTGCCTCGCCAATGACAAACACCAACCGGCTGCCGCCCCGCTCCAGCCGGTCGTACAGGAGCGTCGCAAAGGCGTCGCTGCTCGCCGGCGCCAACCCGCCCTCGTCCAAGCAAATGACGTGCGCGCGGGGGCCCGCCGTCGCCTTGCCACCGCCGGGCCTGTCGCTTCCGCCGGGGAGGAGGGCGGCGGCGGCGGTGGCCGGCGCCACCCACCGGCAGGCAATGTCCAAGCGCGGACCCGCGCGGGTGATGTACGTGTCCACGGCGCCATCGTAGACGGCGTCCTTGGTCGACCGCCGACCGAGGGTGACCACCTCGACCCTTGCCTTGGCAGTTGGGAAACGTCGGCCGCCAGGGGGGCGGGGGGACAGGTGCCGACGAGACGACAAGGGCCGCGGGCGGGGGGCGTGGATGAGACCAACGCCGACGCTAGCCGCAAATGCCATGCACAGGGGGGAAAGGCGTACCATTACGGGGCATGGGGGAGGAAGAGGGAGTGGGGCGAAGCGAGAAAAGGACGGTGGTGGCAATGTGCCGGCCAGAACCGGCTGGGGGGGGAGAGCAAGCGAGGAGGATGACAAAAAGCGCCAAGCGAGCACGGGGATCGCAGTGTGGTGCACGGCCTGGTACGACCTTTTTCACCACTGAAAGCGCGTTCGCGAAAACACCCTGGACTTGCGAAACGACAAAACCGTTTTCACACGACGAAAGATAGACGAGAGCGGCACGAGCATCTTCTGAGGGTGTCCTCGGACAAGAGGGCAACGCGGCTCAGACACAAGGCTACCTACACCTACGCCACTGTCTCGCCACACCAAAA
>ENA-ORXC01002120-ORXC01002120.1-marine-metagenome-genome-assembly--contig:-NODE-2120-length-11037-cov-5.335036_pt1 | contig 11037 bp, 15 predicted proteins | sample MGYA00237865_ERZ511478 | MGnify/ENA metagenome assembly ERZ511478 | reverse complement strand
TACTGTCCGACGAGTCCTCGCTCTCCTCATCCTCGCTCCCTCCACCCTCCATGTCGATACCCCTCGCACCTCCGGCAGACACTATCTCGTCCGCCGTTCCAGCCAGCACCCTTTCAGTGTCCTCCATGGACAGCCTGTCTTGCACCGCCATCTCCCGCGCAGGAGTTGGCGTGCTGACAAAAGCCTGCGAGCCAAATCGGAAATCCTCCATCAGGGATACGACTGCACTGACGCCATCACAAAGCTCAAGAAATGATGCAAGGTACGGGCCGTGCAAAGTATTCACCGTTGTAGCAAGCGCGTGAGGTAGAATTGTCGACTTCACCCAACAGTGAGCGATTGTGAATGGTTCCACAGCCTCCCATTCCTCCTGCAAAATCTCTGACGCGTCTTGGAGATGGGTGCCTGCGCCGTTCCGGATACCGCGGATCTCAACCCGTGCACGGCGAGTGGATGCGCGGCGACATTTCGGCGGCGTCGAATCTGGGGCGGCAAGCCAGTCCGACGGCCAGCCCCAGATACCTGGACCTTGCACCACCGCAGATGGGCTGCTTCCGCTTCCGAATCCGGCGGCTGCCAATGAAGTGCTGCCATTCTCTGGGAGTAAATCCGCATTCCGGGCCGCCCGCCGCACAGAAATTCGAGCAGTGCGCCTCTCGGCACTTCGTGCCGCCCGCCGCACGGAAATTCGAGCCGCGCGCCTCTCCGCACAGCGTGCCGCCCGCCGCATAGCAAGCCGCGCCGCGCGCCGCTCCGCCCCGTGGGCAGAAATGGATGCCGCACCCACTGCCTCGGGCGGTTGGTCATTGATAGTTGACCAAGAACTATCCTGAGAAAGCCACCGAGGCACTCGAAAAGCGCCACCGGACGCAGCCTCAATCGCCGCCCCGCCCGTGCGCAACGACCCCGTTGGCCCCCCGTTGGATTCACCACCGTCGAGCACGGAGCCCGCCGTGCGATTCGTGGTTGAAGAGGCGTCCTGTGCTCCCGCCACATCCGCCGCTCGTCCAGGCCCGTCCGTTGCATCGGGGGCACCGGCCGACGCGCGAACACCTATCGTTACGTCGAAGGAACTCACCACCAGGTCCAGAGGCCGCCGCTTGTATCTTCCTTTCAGACAATGGATAATCCCCAGGTCCAGTGGTTGTTAGACGGATGTACAGTTGGGTGGAAGCGCAACGGAACGTGACTTTCTCGCACTGGAGATCGCCATGCGCACCGCAGTTGTCCGACACCAGGACTACCGGTTGCGTCGTGCGGGCTCGCACTTCCGGTAGGAAGACCGTCTCAAACCAGGACTTTAAAATGTCTACGTCCATCCACGCGCTTTTCTGAGAGAAGTACGGGAGCGGGCCTGGCCGACGAGGAGGCTTGAAACGAAGCGGCTGCTGTGGCTTTTCGACGATGGCGATTGGAATCTTGTAGGTGCCGGTTGCGTTGCACGCCAAAACGAGGGTAGTGCGGTCTTTAGCCTTCAGGTCTTTCGCGCCCCTCGCCTGCCGCCGTTGACCCGCCCGGATGTACGCTCGGGTGTGGATGCACCGGTAGAATATCCCCGTCTCGTCCATAGTGTGTATTCGGTCCGCCGGGTAGGAATCTACTGCCGCCTGAATCGCGGCGATGCGCGGTGCCACTCCCACGACGTTCGCCGACCCCCCCTCCCCCCAGAGGGCCACGCTGCGCAGGTCGTGCCGAGCCGCCTAGTCTTGGACGAAGTGAGGGGAACCCTTAAAACCGGTGACCCCCAGCTCCGTCGCAATCCTCCGTGCACGGGCCTCCAGAAGGCCGCCTGACTCGGGAAGGTAGAGTTCGCCCACGCGCTGCAAGGTTTTGTACCAGGCCCACAAGGCCTGGGAGATGCTCTCAAAGTAGGACCGACGAAGGCGCGTCTCCGATAGGTCCTCTGACACTGCAGCCCGACCCTTGTAGTTGTCCCGGCTCCGGTAGACATCTCGCGCCGCTGACAAGCTCATACCAAGCCGGTACATGTCCAGGCAATCCGGTTAAGTGTGTCCAGCGTCCATGATATCGATAAGGGCGATTTTGTCACAAAAGGGAATGGATGCTCGGGGCTTGCGCCCCTCCCTCCATCCTGGGCGCTCAATTTCTCCCCGGACCGCGCCAGCTCCGGGCCCACCACCGCCCCGCCAACTCCGCCCGCTGCCTTGCCCGCGCGCCACGACGCCCGACCGACCGCGCTCGTCGGGACCACAAACGCTTTGCGTGAGTGCTGCCTCCGCCACGGCGTTCACCGATGGAGGTGGACAAAGCGGCGCGGCAGATGTCTCCAAAGCCTCAGCTTCGATCGCCGTAGCAGATGCCGCCGTCGCCGCGCGAGCAGCTATACGGATCACCAGAACGTTTTCTGGTGCTGGGCTTGGACACACCTCCTCTGTGGCCTCTGCTTCTTGCGCAGAGGCCACATCGCTCGTGCAACGCCAAGTGGCTGGGAGGTACAGGGAGGGGGAAAAAACTGTGGGGATACGAACCGCACTGGCACCCAGGATGCCGCACGCACATAACGCAATGAGCTGAAGAGCGGACGCAAGCTGACAAGGATCCGTCATCGCAAGAGCTAAAAATATAGGACCAACAAACCTAAAGAAGAAATCTTTAGCGCCCGCTCGCTAGACTCAAAACAACGTCAATCCACGAAGAAAACCGTACCGTCGGTACGGCTCTCAAGGCTCCAATATTTTCATCCAACCCAGGCGGACGCGGTCGGTGTGACAGAGATCAGATGACAAAGGGCGAACGGGCGGTGAGGAAGAGAACGGGAGGGCAGCGTCGGTGGGACCGACACAGGCGGGGATGACGACGGTGGGGCCGGCGACGGTGGTTGCTGGCTGGTGGGGCTGACGACGGCGGGTCCTGGACCGTGGAGCTGACGAGGGGGGGTCCTGAGCGTGGAAATCCGATGGAATTTCAATTCCTGTCGACCGGACTGTGTGCCGTTTGACGATCGGATGATCCGCTGACGCTCGCGGTGAGATGGTCGATCGAAAATCTCCCACTGATATGACATGTCGCATATCTGGAGCGCTTACACCCGAATGTGGACTTTAAGAACTCAGATAAACGTACTAGGCAGCGGACTGCGGGCTGGTTGACCGGCCAACATCGGCCGGCGCACGCCCACGATGCCACGGCTTCCAACCGATAGAGCCGGCGCCGACTGCATCGTCGGCGGCAGCCACGGCGGCGGGAGAGCAACTGAGGACGGCAGATGCGCGACCGGCTCCGACACCTGCGACTGCGCGGCCGCGGCGCGCTTGGCCATCACCTTGGTGTGGTGTTCCGCCCGCTTGTTGGACAGCTTAGAGAGCAGCGAGCAAGCGCCCCACGACCGCTCACATACAGCGAAGCGCGGCTCATGCAGCTCGAGGAAGACGAGGCCTTTCGCACTCGTGTCCCACCCTTGCGTACTGGAGGACGTGGCACGGAAAAAGTGAGGCGCGGCCAGGTGCTTCAGCTGGCGCGGGCGCTGCTTGGCCCCACAGTCGTCAGGGATGCCGAGAGCGGGCGCGCCGAGCACAATCATGTGGTGGACGACGGTGGCGTCCTCGGGCATGGCGAGAACGCGGCGCGTGGCGTTCTGGTGGTTGACGAGTACAAGACCCATCCGCCCGTTGGCACGGCCGAAGTTTCGCGCCTCGGAGGCGGGAGTCAGGCGTTGCGCGCCCGAAGGAGAGGCGGACACGGCCGTTCCGCTCGCCGAACATTGGTGTGCTGGCGAAAAATAACCCCCGAGGAAGCCGGAAAAGACCGCATGGGTGGATCGGGCGGTGCAGGCAGGCGCTGCCTCGAACGCGGGGGCGGCGCCTGCGGACGGCTGGTCGAAGGCAAACGGCCGCTGGCCAAAGTTTCCGCTACCGGCGGATTGGCCGCCTGTCTGGTCCGCATATATCTTGCTGAGGAACTTCGAGGAGGGGTGGGCGGCGGAGGGGGCGTCGCGGGGGTCGAAACCGTCGCGAACCTCGCGGCTGCGGTGACGGCCGCGGTAAGGTCCTCTGGTAGAGCCGAGTCACATTATTCGAAATCGATGGGGTACAGAGAAATGCCCAAGAAAAAAATCACCAGTGGAAGCAGAACGGTAAACCAGATCTTTTAGTATGCATGAGCAATCGCCCCATGCTCATCAAAACTATACAGCATGAAGCTGGAAGTCGTAAGCAGAGAAACGCACGACCAAAATCGAACATGTGGCCTCATGCTCGCGCTCAGGAAACGAAGGAGCACGTCGCATCACGCAAGGCGGCTGCGGGGTGGAAAGGGAGAGCGGGCAGGCGGGATCAATACAAGCCCGAGAAGATGAAAACGTACCCTCTGCGAAATCAGCGCGTGTACGTTTGCGACGGAGCACCATCACCACGACGCAGCAACAACGTCACAGCAGCGCGAGGGGGGGGTCCTTGCAATGAGAGCCGCGACGAAGTGGGAAAAAAAACGCTGTGGCAGGCAAAACACGGTGGGATGGCGAGGGTACAGGGGTGCTGCGCGGGTGTGGCGCGCGGGGGGTGTCACAACGACGGTGGGTTCACACCAGCGGCCGGAGCGGGTGACTGTGCGAGGAAGTGTGCCCAACCGGCGTCGGAGCATGCGCCACAGCACGCTTCTGGCACAAGCTGTGGACGCCCTCTCAAAGCACAGGCTTTAGACAAACCTCTGAGGCGCCGTCTGTGAACGCCCACCACAGACAAACGCTGTGAAAGCCGCCCCTCTCTGCACACCCCTTCCACGGTGGTGGCGGACGGGTTCCGTCGCCGACACCGGCGACGCTCAGACGGCGAGCCCTTCTAGATGCATCCTCGGCCGCGGGTCCTAGTATGCCTGGCAGAAAGGGTTCCTCTGTCCAGCGTCGAAACCCAGTTGCGTGCTGACATGAAATTACGCAGTTGTGTACACAAATCCAGTTGTGCTCTTGGGCCAAAACAAGTGTGTCAGCTCCAATGGCTTAGTCTTGCTGATCCCCCAATTTTGTTCTCATCGACCGAGACCGGGACTGCTTGTGCACTCAATTAATTTTCTAGTGAAGCCCTCGAAAGCTCCGCCAAGGTCTCATCTTTCATGTCGTGAAGTTATTTCCGTGCATACGTTGATTCCAAGCTGGCATCATTACTTGGGCCGTCTCTATCAAGCTCTGTCAGACGACGAGATTGGCCCGACATGGATGCCGGGGCAGCCACTCGCCTTGTGTCGACCCGTCTCTCCCGATAATTATCTTTTTCTTCACTGTTTTCTCCGTTCTTTCCGCATCTACTCTCCGGCCTGCCTGCAATCCTCCGAGACTGCTCGTTTCCTGTTTTTTTTCTAGTTTCTTTTCCTTCCTTCTGCCTCATTTCATCGAACAATTTTCAGCGATGCATGCCTCGAGCGCGCGGAGGTCTTGAGCCTTTGCCAGCGACTTGCGCGTTGAGAGTATCCGCGCCTGACCACCTACCAGCGCACCCCCTGCCCGGTCGTGGACTCGCTCGCGATGAAGAAGCGCGAAGTCCGGCGGCTGACTGTGGCCCTGCAAGATGGCAATGGGCAGAGTGTGCGTCGTGCTGCGGCCAATGCGCACACGTCGCGTCGCACACTAACGCGCTTTCTATCATACGTGGAGGAGACAGGAGATGTGGACTTTGACCAGGAGAAGTGGAACAAGCACGAAGATGCCCGCACCCGGTTCCCTGACTTGCGTGCCGCCGTTTTTTTTGCCGTGGAGCAGTACCCCGAAGAATATCTTAATGAAATATCGGATTTTATCGCACGTGTGCAGGCGTTGCCTGGGACTGATTTCTCCATCTCTCCCTCCTCGGTGTCACGCGTTTTGGCTGCGAATGGCATCACAACCAAGGTGATTGAGACTGGCTTTATTTCACGCAGTGAGCTCAGCCGGGCGCAGTGGGTTCACTCTCAGTGGGACATCCCCCTGTGCGCGCATGTTTACATGGAAGAGACCCACCGCTGTGGTCGGTCCGCCGAACGCAAGTGGGCCTGGAAGCTACGGGGACAGGGTTCCGAGTGCGACGTTACGAACAGGAAGGGAGTGAGCACTAGTTTCTTCGTAGCTACGAGCCACGACAAGATTATGGACTGGTTGATCACCCAACCACCCCCCGGGCAGTTGTCTGTAGAATTTTCTTCTCTTTGCCATGGCCCATCTTTTGCCCCACACGAATGCTTATGACCCAGCCTTGCGGTGGTCTGAGCAGCCGGAGCGCTGTGTCTTGATTTTGGACAACGCTCGTGTCCATGAAGAGCTCTCTTTGGCCGTGTTTCAGGCTGCCGGCGTTTTGGTTCGTCGTCTGCTTCCGCACAGTCCTGCCTTCAACCCAATTCAGGACGTCTTCTCTGTAGGAAGCAGTGACTGCGCCGAAACGTCTCTCCGGAGCAGTTCAACGATTGGCGATTTTGAAGCTAGCTCCGCATCAGATATGTTCACAAACATCACACTCGCGGTTTGCAACTGGGCGCTCGTGCGTACCGAGAAGGGGTTTCGGAAGCCGTAAATCTTCGCGTTGGAGCCCATACGCGCCGCGCTGATCTTGACCTCACCCAGGACGTCCTTCATGGACTTGTGCTTGGTGGGAGTGTACTTGGAATGCTGCAGCGCCCGAAAAGAACCATCAAAAGTCACCAGCGCGGCCTAGCGCTCCTCCTCCACTGTCGACCACGCGCTCGACGGGTGAGAGTGCGCCACCGGTTGCGCCCTCACCACCAGGTCGCCGCGCATGCCCTTGTCCGGCGCCATAGCGCCGGCCTGGCGGGCGCCTCCAGCTGTTGCTCCAGCGTCCTTCGTGGCCGCCACTACGGCGTCCACACGTCGCGCTCGCGGCCCAGCTGCCGCGCCTCCGAGGCACCACTCATCGACAATAGTAGCCTGCGTGACGTGAGCTGCCAGCAGGCTGCAACCGTTATCACTAGATGCCGCGGCCAGGGCCGCCTTGCCGTTCTTGCGCTTCTCTTTCTGTTCAGGTTCGCTTGCGCATAATCTCTGTTAAGCGTGCGTGCATGTCATTCATGCTGTGCTTACCGCAAACATATGCGGTATGCTGGCGTGATCCTCTTGGAATTTCGGCGACTTCTGTGTCCTCGCTGTGGCCGGGCACATTGCCGATCTTGCACGCGACGGGGCACACAGTGCATGTTTCCCGGCCGCATCCACAGAAGTACGTGGCCCTCATGTGGAGCGGGCACGTGGTGGTGGTGTGCCCTAGCAGGCGGCACACACAGCACTTCCGCTTGCCCTGGGATGATTGACCTGCAGAGTCCGAAACGCCCGGACATGCACGAGATCATAGTCGAGAGTCCGATGCATATCCGAAAGCACAGAAAAGCACCCCTGATTCACGTCACATACGATCGCTTCAGCCAAAAATATATAGGAGGAGAAGTCGATGTCCCGAAAGTACGACAGACAATTCTAGGACGACGCACGTCGCAAGATCGAAGAATGATCACAAAAACTCACCTGCGCGGCTGGCAGCGCTCGGGGCAGCATCACCAGATGTTAAAGACGCGTCGGAAAACGCAGCGGGAGCAGGGGTATCCGGATTCATCCTTCCGGGTGAGGCGCGTTGCTTCTCTCAGGCGGGACGAGGCGACCGGAATCACAATGGTTTTGGATCGACAGAGACAGTGTGCGGGACGGCGACGGTGCTGCTGGGGACGACGGTGGTGTCGACGACGGCGACACCACCATGAAGACCGCAGTACCCCCTTTTGTGGCCTGAGTGGGTGTAAGGCGCCACGCTCGTCGGTTGTCTGGCATTTTTCCTGTTTGGAGGCACGTGGCACGCCAGCGGGATCGCCAGGGGGTACAATGGCTGCAGTTGGAACGTCGGTATGAGGACGCGCGTCGTATTTAGGATAGAAGCGATTGTCATTCCTGCAGCAAAGTCGCTAAAGGTTTAAGAGATTTTCACATAAGATCTATAACGTGCGAAAGACAAGGAGTCCCGTTCCCGTTCGATGAGGACAAAATTGGGGGATTCAGAAATAGTTCGGTGACTAGGTGAAATAGCTGACCGATGAAATTCTGTGAGGCTGCCTATGAAGACCAACGTCATACAAGCACAGAAGTCCTACTGGTCTTCAGAAAACGGCTCCCGATTGAGCAGAATGAAGTGCACCCGCTTTCTCTCTATTTTTCCGACGACTTCGGCTAAAGCAGCAACCGGTACATAGCAGCGGGCTCCTCCCAGCCGGAGGATGCAATCGATGCCGTAATTGGTTGCCACATACCCAAAGTGCCCCGGGTAGTCTTTTGCAGATATGACTCGCTCCACCTAGGCAATTGCAATTGGACGGTCGTCAATGAAGACTTAGGCGTAATGCAGCACCGCACTAAAAGTAGAGACGCGGTCGTCACCGACGGTCCCGTTGGGGAGGTAAACGTTTTCCAAAGAGTTGATGCGCAACGAGTCGTTTCGCCGCCAGCAAGAGTCGCATCCGACCCGACAGACATCGATCCGGCGACTAGAGCGGAACCAAACTTGGTCAGGAAATCATTCTTTGCCAGAATATTCCGCGGAACCGCCGAGGCTTGTTCTTGTGTCAATACCGATCGCATGCCGGCGAGCTCCGCCCCGATGATGGCGGCAAAGGCGCTCCATTGGGGGAGCAACACGAAATCAGGGCCGATGCTCTGGGGGACAGTAAGCTGCCAGCAGGAAGCCCAGCCGGCGCTGGAGGCTTCCCTGTCTTGCCGGCCCATTCACTGGGTAAGTTCTTTTTGCCAAAAGATGTGAATAGGTCAGCCTTGCACGGCATCGTGACATTCTTCGTGAGGTTGGCGTGAGAACTTGATTGCGATCCAATCAGCTTGCCGAGCGCTCTAATTTTCCGTTCCATCGGAAACTGCCATACGATCCAGGCCGGACCGCGCGCGCAGAGAGGAGGAAATACGTCCAGACGAGACGCAATTGTGGATAGGCAGAGCGGCAGGCGCTCGGCCGTTCGGCGGTAGATCTTAGCGTAGTAGTTGGATACAAAGTACTTGATGTAGCCGTCAATCACCTCCATTTCTGCCTTAGACACGCCCCGATGCCGGAGCAGAAGGCGGCACGATCTGCTTTGCGCCATGAAGATACCGTAAGGCGCCGTTGGAACCTGCCCGGCACGGAGGACTTCTCCGCTGCAAAGGATGAAATGCATCCAGTCGACGGCCTTAAACGAGGTGGATGTCAATATTTATTAGAGTCTTGGCCTGGGCCAGGGGAATCGTATGCCGCCCTCCCCGCAGATCCCGGCAGATGAGCGACACGGTAGCCTTTGGAATAGTGTAGGTCTCCTCTTTGTTCTGGCGTATGAGCTTCAGTCCGGAAAAAAAGCTTCCCTAAAGGAGTAAAGACGTTTAGAAGCACCAAGTGCATGTTATCGTAGGGCGCAGCCGTCGGTACCATTGACCACAGGTGCTCTAGGTGTCGGTAGGCGGCGCGCATCGCTAGGCTGAGGGCGAAAAACAGGGAGTAGCCTTTCACCCCGGATTTCTGCTGCAGCTTTTCTTTTTGGTGACGGATTTTCCCGCAGCGCGTGCGTTCTCCCCCTCAGTGGCACTTGCTGCGATGCTTGCTGCTTTGCGGAGTGGCGCGGTGCAGTCTTGTACTTGAAACAGCGTTTCACGGCTTGCGGGGTCCTTAGGTGGGAAGTACACGTGGCTACTGGCAGGCACGTAGACCCCTTTGACACTTCTAAGCCGACTGTAAACGTAGCTGCTTACGCCTGTAAATCGGACAAGCTTGCCCCCACCTGGCTGGTCCGTCGTACAGTTCAGCACCCCCGCGCGCAAAAGGACGGGCGTTGCCGAGTTTGGGACCTTTCGTCCGGGGACATTTTTCGTCAGTACGTCCAACTCTTCCGAGATCGGGTGCAGGACTGACTCGACGTTCACAGGTAGCCTTGGCCCTGGAGTTACAACGAGCAGCAGCTGGTACTTAATCCGCGTCCGGTCTTGTGGGCGCATACTCAGCGGGGTGTCGGTAGCTAGCCAGCCCTAAAACACTCTTTGCCGGACGAATTGGAAGCCGTCGGTTCCCCAGTTCAGCGACAGGAAAGGACTCTGATCCAGCAGCCCTTTGTCGCGGTCATGACGAAATATCGTTCCTGGGGGTAGCCATGGACGCCGTCTGCTCCTTCGTCTGCGGCCTTGTGGGCAGCCGCCATGTTCGTGGCATGGATTCTCCGATCACAGGGTCGCCGACAAGGTGGGCGAGCCCGGACGAGAGGGTCCAATTGGTGACCTGTTTGACTGGCTGTCATTGGATTTGTAGCGCGCCCCCCCGCAGGTGTCGCATGCGGTCTGCAGGATGCACGTGTGGGTGTAGGCCACGCACCCATTGGCGCAGCAGTTGACGAAACGATTTTCGAAGTGGACGCCTGCCTCGAAAAGCGCTCCCTGAGGTAAGGAGTGCGGTATTTGGCAGCTGTTGAGCTCAACTAAAGTAGATCCGCAACCGATTCTTGCGTCACACCGTGTCGAACGATGAAAGCCTACAGCTCTAAATCAGCATTGCAATCCTTGAACTGGGTTTCAGCGAGCCGGACTTCGTTCGGGACTACATCTGGCTGGATGACAGGGGTAGGAGGCGGCCCAATATCTTGTTCCAACCCCGAGTCGACAATGTGATCGGGTGGCGGCTCATCGCCCGATTCGTTCGAGTCTTCGTCCGTACTGCTTGTCTCGTTCTGCTCTGGGATGTCTTCGGCGTCGCATTGTCGGGTGCCAATGGCAGCAGCTGTCGGCGCCACAGCGCCGGACACGGACACCAACCCGTCTTCCGACCCCGCCCCGCCGCTCGCCCCCATCCCAGAGGCAGATCCTCCGGCTGACGGCTGTCCCCCGTCGTCAGCCGGCCCGCCACCCCCGCCGCCACGACCACCTGAGTCCACGCGGGGGCGCTTCTCGCGGTGACGGTGCTCATACAACGTCGTTCGGGTGACTTTCTTGGGGGCCTTGCGGCTTCCATCAGTGCATTGAAAGCACGTGCAGAAAAACTGCCCTGTGGGTGCCATGGACGGCAGCTGGTGGGGGGGGGGGCGCGCCGTGAAGAG
>ENA-ORXC01002119-ORXC01002119.1-marine-metagenome-genome-assembly--contig:-NODE-2119-length-11039-cov-3.545247_pt1 | contig 11039 bp, 11 predicted proteins | sample MGYA00237865_ERZ511478 | MGnify/ENA metagenome assembly ERZ511478 | reverse complement strand
AAGTCCCAGTATGTTTTGTTACAGGGCGCTATGAACTTGGTCATGCAATTGGCAAAGTTCAACGAGTCACGATAGCCGTTACTGATGCAGGGTTTGCGAAGAAACTTCACGCGATGCTCGATCAATAACTCGGGGGTGATCGTATGAGTAAGATGCGAATTCATGAGTATGCAAAAGAACATAATACTACTAGTAAGGATGTTATCGAAAAGTTAACAAGCATGAATATTACAGTAAAAAATCATATGTCTGTGATTGATGATCAGGCGATGGCTAAGCTTAATAACGATTCGAAACAATCCAAAAAGGGAAGCGACAAAAACAGTATGGAAAATAAAAACAATCGAAACAACCCAAAAGCAAATGCAAATCAAAAGAATAGCAAAAGCGCGCCAAACAACCGCCGCGGTGGACGTCGTCCTAACCGTCGTGGGAAAGGACAACCTCCTAAAAACACGGCTGCTCCAAGAAGATTGCCTTCTAAGGTAACGTTTATTGGTTCACTTACAGTAGGCCAACTTGCTGAAAAGCTAGGTAAAGATGCTTCTGAACTTATTAAAAAGCTAATGGGTCTTGGTGTAATGGCTACAATTAACCAGGAACTAGACAAAGATACTATGGAGCTCATTTGTGATGATTACGGCGTAAAAGTTGAAGAAGAAGAGCTGTTCGAAGTAACAGATCTAGATAATTACACAAGTGAAGACGAAGAAGGTAAGCTTGTTGAGCGTCCTGCTGTTGTAACGATCATGGGTCACGTTGACCACGGTAAAACAACACTACTTGACGGAATTCGCGATACAAAAGTAACGCAGGGTGAAGCAGGCGGTATTACGCAGCACATTGGTGCTTACCAGATTGAAGAGAACAATAAGAAAATCACGTTCCTTGATACCCCTGGACACGCAGCATTTACAACAATGCGCGCACGTGGAGCGAAAGTAACGGATATTACGGTTCTTGTTGTTGCAGCGGATGACGGCGTTATGCCACAAACGGTTGAAGCCATTAACCACGCAAAAGCAGCAGAAGTTCCAATTATCGTTGCAGTTAATAAGATGGATAAAGAAGGAGCAAATCCTGATCGCGTAATGCAGGAACTAACTGAGTATGAACTCGTTTCTGAAGCATGGGGTGGCGATACAATTTTCGTTAACCTTTCTGCCATTAAGCGTGAAGGAATTGACAATCTTCTTGAGACGATCCTCTTGATCTCAGAAGTAGAAGAGTTTAAAGCAAACCCTAATAAGCTTGCTACAGGTACAGTGATTGAAGCGCAGCTAGATAAAGGCCGCGGGCCAGTTGCTACACTTCTTGTACAAGAAGGTACGCTAAAAGTTGGTGATCCTGTCGTAGTTGGTAACACGTTTGGTCGTGTTCGTGCGATGGTCAACGATCTTGGTAAGCGTGTTGAAACAGCTGCACCTTCTACGCCTGTCGAAGTGACTGGTTTGAGTGACGTTCCAAATGCTGGTGATCGTTTTGTGGCATTTGAAGACGAGAAAACAGCACGTCAAGTTGGGGAAGCGCGTAATCAGCAGCAAATTGAAGCTCAGCGTAAAGAATCTTCAAAAATGAATTTGGATGATTTATTTGAAAAGATTCAGCAAGGCGATGTGAAAGATATCAATGTTATCGTGAAAGCTGATGTACAGGGTTCTGTTGAAGCACTTGCTGGCTCACTTCAGAAGATTGAAGTAGAAGGTGTGAAGATCAACATTATCCATACAGCTGTTGGTGCGATTACAGAATCAGATATTATTCTTGCTTCTGCTTCTAATGCGATCATTATTGGATTTAACGTACGTCCTGATTCAAATGCGAAGAAAGTGGCTGATTCTGAGCAAGTAGAAATTCGCTTGCATCGTGTGATTTATACAGCGATTGAAGAAATCGAATCGGCTATGAAAGGAATGCTTGATCCAGTTTATGAGGAAAAAGTAATTGGTCAAGCTGAAGTACGTGAAACATTTAAAGTTTCTAAAGTAGGTACAATTGCAGGATCTTACGTAACAGAAGGTAAAATCACACGTAATTCTGGCGTTCGTGTTATCCGTGACGGAATTGTCGTATTCGAAGGTGAAGTAGATACATTGAAACGCTTCAAAGACGATGCGAAAGAAGTGGCAAAAGGATACGAATGTGGTATTATACTTGCAAAGTTCAATGATGTTAAAGAAGGCGACATTATTGAAGCCTATATCATGGAGGAAGTAAAGCCTAAGTGATTGGATACGTCGAATGTGAATGCATCATTTACGATGCGCAATCCTTGAAGGAAAAAAGAGCTGTGCTTCAGTCGGTAATAAGCCGACTGAAGCACAATAATCTTGCAATTTCTGAGCTTGATAGCCAGGATCTCTGGCAACATACTGTGATCGGTATTGTCACGACGGCTTCAAGCAAAACGGCGTGTGAGCGTGAGCTGCAGCGTGCCATTTCATTGATTGACTCACGTCCGGATATCGAACTCACTCGAGCAACTTATGAGTGGCTTTAGGAAAGAAACGAGGTGTAACGATGAGTAATGTTCGCGCAAATCGTGTTGGTGAACAGATGAAGAAAGAACTTGGTGATATAATCAGCAGGAAGATTAAAGACCCGCGCGTAGGTTTCGTTACAGTAACAGCAGTCGAAGTTACGAATGATCTACAGCAAGCAACGGTATTTATTACGGTCCTTGGTGACGAAGAGAAGAAAGAAGCAACCCTGAACGGTCTTGCAAAAGCAACAGGTTTTATCCGTTCTGAGATAGGGAAACGCATCCGTCTTCGTAAAACACCGGAGATTTACTTTGAATTTGATGAATCAATCGATTATGGTAACAAAATCGAACGACTTCTTGCAGATTTAAATCAAGCGGATGAGTAGTGACGAAGGGATAGGCAGGAATGTCTATCCTTTCTCTATGTCATCAGATTGAAAGGAGGAAGAGCATGAACGGCGTATTACCTTTAAAAAAACCGGCTGGGATGACCTCTCATGACTGTGTTGCCATAACTAGAAAGTTATTACACACCAAAAAGGTGGGACATACGGGGACGTTGGATCCTGATGTGACGGGCGTATTGCCTTTATGCATTGGAAGAGCAACAAAAGTTGCACAGTATATGACGGATTTCTCGAAAACGTATGAAGCGGTTATTACACTTGGCTTTTCAACGACGACGGAAGATGCATCTGGAGATAAGGTGGATGAAAAGAACGTAGAGAAAATCCCATCAATTCATGAAATCGAAGAAGCCCTTGCAACGTTTAGAGGGACAATTGAGCAAGTTCCTCCGATGTATTCTGCTGTTAAAATAAACGGAAAAAAATTATATGAGTATGCATTTAAGGGAGAGGTCGTTGAGCGTCCGTCTCGAAAAGCCACTATTCATGAGCTTGAACGAATTGGTGAGGTAACAAAAGACGATGGAACTGTTTCAATCCCTGTTCGTGTCACATGCAGTAAGGGGACTTACATTCGAACACTTGCGGTCGATATAGGAGAACATCTTGGGTATCCAGCTCATATGTCATTTCTAATTCGCACCGCTTCTGGCCCATTTAAACTAGAAGAATGTTTGACATTTGATGAAATTAAACAGATGATAGAAGATGAATCGCTCTCTCTTTTCCCGATGGAATATGCTCTTTCTGCCATGCCATCTTTAACAGTCGAACCTGAGCTTGAAGCAAAACTTCAAAATGGAGCTGTACTTCCTCAGGTGGAAGAGATGACAGAAGATCGACTCGTTATGTACAATAAGGACGGAGAAGCAATTGCAATCTATCAAAAACATCCTGAGAAACCTGGCTTAATGAAGCCTGAGAAAGTGTTTTCGAGATGAAGTTAGAAGGTGAAACCGTTGAAGACAATTTATTTATCGCATCCACATCAATTGAAGGCGGAACATCCTGCGGTCATGGCGCTTGGATATTTTGATGGCATTCACCGTGGTCATCAGAAAGTGATTTCGACGGCAAAAAAGATCGCTGATGAGAAAGGTGTAGAGTCAGCAGTTATGACTTTCTATCCTCATCCATCAGTCGTTTTAGGGAAATCCACCCCGCAAACGAAAGCCATTACCCCCCTTGATGATAAAATTGATTTAATTGAAGGAATGGGGATTGACGTTCTTTATATCGTGAAGTTCGACCAAACGATTGCGGGCATAACCCCACAACAATTCGTAGACGACTATATTATTGCTTTATCTGTTGTACACGTTGTCGCAGGGTTTGATTATACATATGGAAGCAAAGGGAGAGGCACGATGGATTCACTTCCTTTCCATGCGCGAAATCAGTTTGATCAAACCGTTATTGATAAAGTTTCACAGCAAGATGAAAAAGTTAGCTCAACCCTTATTCGGTCATATATACGTGATGGAGCGGTAGAGAACGTTGAAGCGGTTCTTGGCCGCCGTTATGTGGTTAAAGGAACGGTTGTAAAGGGAGACCAGCGTGGTCGTACAATAGGTTTTCCAACAGCAAATGTTGACCTAAAGGATGATTATCTTGTTCCTGATACGGGCGTTTACGCTGTGCGGATGCGGGCGAAAGAAGAGTGGATGGACGGTGTATGCAACGTCGGGTATAAACCAACGTTTTATGAAGAAAAGCCTGATCAGCCGTCTCTAGAAGTGCACGTATTTGATTTTAGCGGTGACTTATATGGCCAGCAGGTAGAGGTGGAGTTTTACGAGAAGATTCGCGGAGAAGTGAAATTCTCGTCCGTAGATGACTTGATTGCTCAAATTGGTCAGGATGCGAAAGACGCAAAGAAAATCTTGAAATAGATTTCCCTTGCATTTTAGAACGAAAACCTGTAATCTATTATCTGTACGACAAGTACACAACCTATACTGGGCAATCGAGTCACCGACGTTTGCGCGGTATCAGGGGATTAGAAATTAAGGAGGTGAAACGGATGGCAATCACACAAGAGCGTAAGCAAGAGCTTATCACTAAGTTCAAAACTCACGAGAATGATACTGGTTCTCCAGAGGTTCAAATCGCTGTCCTTACTGAGGAAATCAACAATTTGAACGATCATCTACGTTTCCACAAGAAAGACCACCACTCTCGTCGCGGTCTTCTTAAGATGGTTGGTAAACGCCGTAATCTTTTAACGTATCTTCGTAACAAAGACGTTACTCGTTACCGCGAACTTATCAAAGAACTTGGTCTACGTCGATAATGATTCAGAAAAGCGGGATATTTCCCGCTTTTTTATTAGGTTAAAAATACATAGATTTCTTCCTTTCTTTTTAGAAGTAAAAAGGTTAGGGTATAATAAAAGAAATGATTTTATTGGATGAGAGGAGTTCTCACATTAATGGCACAAGAGAAGCAAGTGTTTTCAATTGATTGGGCTGGTCGCGAATTGTCAGTTGAGATTGGTCAGCTGGCGAAGCAGGCGAGCGGTGCAGCATTGATTCGCTACGGCGATACAGCTGTACTAGCAACGGTTACAGGTTCTAAGGAGCCGAAAGACCTTCCGTTTTTCCCACTAACGGTTAATTATGAAGAACGATTATATGCAGTAGGTAAAATTCCTGGAGGCTTCATCAAGCGTGAAGGCCGTCCAAGTGAAAAGGCAATTCTTGCGAGTCGTTTAATTGACCGCCCGATTCGTCCTTTATTCCCAGATGGTTTCCGTAATGAAGTTCAAGTAGTGAGCACAGTTATGAGCGTAGATCAGAACTGTTCTTCAGAAATGGCAGCAATGTTCGGTTCATCTCTAGCACTTGGAATTAGTGATCTTCCATTTGATGGTCCGATTGCTGGTGTGCTCGTTGGACGCATCGACGGTCAGTTCGTCGTAAATCCTAATGTTGATCAGCTTGAACAAAGTGACATTCATTTAACAGTTGCAGGTACGAAAGATGCAATCAACATGGTTGAAGCTGGCGCTGAAGAAGTACCAGAAGAAACGATGCTAGAAGGTATTCTATTCGGACATCAGGAAATTAAGCGTCTGATTTCTTTCCAAGAACAAATCATCGAAGCTGTAGGAAAAGAAAAACGTGAAGTCGTTCTGAAAAAAGCAGACGAAACGCTTGAAGCTAAGCTTAGTGAGGAATACCTTACTGATATTCAAGAAGCTGTAAAAGTGATTGAAAAGCATGCAAGACAAGAAGCGATCGATGCTGTCATGACGCGTGCAACGGAAGCCTATGAAGAAAGTGAAGAATATAGCGCTGAAGAAGTGAAATCAATTTTGAATAGCTTTGTGAAGCAAGAAGTTCGTCGCTTAATTTTGAAGGATAAAGTAAGACCAGACGGACGTGGCGTTGATGAAATTCGCCCGCTTGATTCCGAAGTCGGTATCCTTTCAAGAACACACGGCTCAGGCTTGTTCACTCGTGGACAAACTCAAGCACTTAGCATTTGTACACTTGGCGCACTCGGAGACGTTCAAATTCTTGACGGTCTTGGTACAGAAGAATCGAAGCGATTCATGCACCACTATAACTTCCCTAAATTCAGCGTTGGTGAAACAGGCCCAATGCGTGGACCAGGTCGTCGTGAGATTGGTCACGGTGCTCTCGGTGAGCGTGCTCTTGAGCAAGTTATCCCAACAGAAAAAGATTTCCCTTACACAATTCGTCTTGTATCTGAAGTGCTTGAATCAAACGGCTCAACTTCACAGGCAAGCATCTGTGCAAGTACGCTTGCGATGATGGATGCTGGTGTCCCAATTAAAGCACCAGTTGCTGGTATTGCAATGGGACTTGTTAGTGATGGAGAAGATGTAACAGTACTTACAGACATCCAGGGCATGGAAGATGCACTTGGTGACATGGACTTTAAAGTTGCTGGAACAGAGCAAGGTGTAACGGCGCTTCAAATGGATATCAAAATTTCAGGAATCAATGAAGACATCCTTCGTCAAGCGCTTGAACAGGCTAAAAAAGGTCGTCTTGCAATTCTTGAAAACATGATGAGTGCAATCAACGAACCTCGTACAGAGCTTTCTGCGTATGCACCGAAGATCTTGACAATGTCAATTAAACCAGATAAGATCCGCGACGTAATTGGACCAAGCGGTAAAATCATCAATAAAATCATTGAAGAAACTGGCGTAAAAATTGATATTGAGCAGGACGGTTCAATCTTTATTTCTTCTACTGAGCAAGAGATGAACGCAAAAGCGAAGAAGATCATCGAAGATCTTGTGAGAGAAGTTGAAGTTGGCACAACTTATCTTGGTAAAGTGAAACGAGTAGAGAAATTTGGCGCATTCGTTGAGCTATTTGCTGGGAAAGAAGGCCTTGTTCATATTTCTGAACTTGCTGAAGAACGTACAAATAAAGTAGAAGATGTTGTCTCGATCGGTGATGAAATTATGGTTAAAGTAAAAGAAATCGATAAGCAGGGACGCGTCAACTTATCACGCAAAGAGATCTTAAAAGAACAGCGTGAACGTGAAGAACAAAGTCAAAAGAGTTAAGGAATTCGGCTGAGGCCGGATTCTTTTTTTGTTTTCGGTGATTGATGCTGAATCGCTGACTAATTGCCTTCTTGTATAAACCCTAGTTCTAGAGCTTGCCCCATCAACATACTTTTTTACAAAAGGGGGCAGATGAATGAAGAAATCCTGGGTTCAATTCATTGTGTTTATTATGATCTTAGGCGTAGCAGCAGGTTCACTTCAGAACCCCTACACATCAATGTATTTAACTGATTTAAAAGAGCAAGCGACAATCAACGTCAACGGAAGTCCGTTATATAATGAAATTTTACAAGCGAAGGAACGAATGGATATTCCACCTGCGAATGCGGTAGTTGATCGTGTGTGGAAAGGCATTCCTGGATATAATGGAATCATGGTTGATGCAGAACAGTCTTACGCGAAAATGAAAGGAAAGGCCTTTGATGAAGAGATGCTTGTAAGAAAAGAAGTCGAGCCTGATATTCAGTTAGATGATCTAGAACCTACTGCCGTATACAAAGGAAATCCAAATAAGCCAATGGTTGCCTTTATGATTAATGTGGCATGGGGGGAAGAGTATTTACCTGACATGCTACAACAATTCAAAAAATATAACGCGCACGCAACTTTTTTTCTCGATGGCTCCTGGGCAAAGAAAAACCCTGATATGGTACGCATGATTGATGAAGAAGGTCATGAAATTGGGAACCATGCTTATTCTCATCCTGACTTAAAACAGTTAAGCGATGCGGCCATTCGTAAAGAGCTTGAAGATACAAATCAAGTGATTGAAGCAACTCTTGATAAAAAGCCTATTGTTTTTGCCCCTCCAAGTGGAAGTTATGCAAACAATGCTGTGAAAATTGCGGATGAACTTGGAATGCAAACGGTGTTATGGTCAGTTGATACAGTCGATTGGAAAAAACCTGCCCCACAAGCCTTAACAGCAAAGGTGTTACAAAATGTACACGCAGGAGCGCTAATTTTGATGCATCCAACTGAACCAACAGAGAAAAGTTTAGAAGCACTCATTCGGGGAGTTGAAAAAAGAGGCTATCAGTTAGGAACAGTCTCACAAGTGTTAGATTCGAAGCGGGTGGAGAAAAGGTGATGGAATTGTGTCAATTCTACATTAATGATATAGTGATTTTGGAGTGTTACGAAACATAATGGTTCGATACAGGAGGAACAAGCTTGATAAATAAAGTAACGTGCAAAAACGGTGTAAGAGTAGTGTTAGAAAATATTCCAACAGTTCGATCGGTTGCGATCGGGATATGGATTGGAACTGGTTCTCGTTTTGAACCTAAAGAGTTAAACGGCGTCTCGCATTTTCTTGAACATATGTTTTTTAAGGGGACAGAGAAGCGTAGCGCAAAAGAAATCGCTGAATCATTTGATAGCATTGGCGGTCAAGTTAATGCGTTTACATCCAAAGAGTATACGTGTTACTACGCAAAAGTTCTTGATGAGCATGCAGATTATGCACTTGACGTGTTAACGGATATGTTTTTCCAGTCAACGTTTGAAGCAGGTGAGCTTGCGAAAGAGAAGAACGTTGTGCATGAAGAAATCAAAATGTACGAAGATACGCCAGATGATATTGTACATGATATGCTCAGTCAAGCAAGTTATGGTGACCATGAGCTTGCGATGCCAATTCTAGGGACAGAAGAAACCTTAAAAGATTTTTCTGGAGATACGCTTCGTGAGTACATGCAGACGCACTATACCCCTGACAACATCGTCGTATCCATTGCTGGGAATATTGACGAATCCTTTATGCAAAAAGTTGAAGCAGCTTTTGAGCACTGGGAAACACCTGCAGGAAAACCTGAAGTACAGGCACCAATCTTTCATTCTGGCCAAATCGCTCGCAAAAAAGAAACAGAGCAAGCTCACTTATGTTTGGGATATGCTGGGTTGCCGTTTGGCACAGATGATATTTATAGCTTAATTGTTATGAACAATGTGCTTGGCGGTAGCATGAGTAGTCGTCTTTTCCAGGATGTTCGTGAGGATCAGGGTCTTGCTTACTCGGTGTTCTCGTACCATTCTGCTTATCAAGATAGCGGCTTGTTAACGATTTATGCTGGAACGGCTCAAAATCAGCTTGATCGTCTATATGAAACGATTCAAAAAACACTTCAGGACTTTAAGCGTGATGGAATCACTTCAAAAGAGTTAAAGAACTGTAAAGAGCAGCTAAAAGGAAACTTAATGCTTAGTCTTGAAAGCACAAATAGCCGAATGAGTCGGAACGGTAAAAATGAATTGTTGTTAAACCAGCATCGCTCTCTCGATGATATTATTACAAATATCGAAAGCGTTAATCATGAAAAAGTAAACAATATGATTCAGTCCATGTTTACAGATGAATTTTCAAGTTCCCTCATTAGCCCTAATGGCAAATTGCCAAGCAGCATGAAATCATAAGAGAGATCCCGCCTAAATAAGGCGGGTTTTTTCATGTCTTCCAAGAAAGACTCTTTCATAGACTAAGATTATCAACCAGTATAGAAGGGGGACGGTATTATGAGACTAAGTCAACTTAGTGGGAAAGAGCTTATTGATATTGAAAAAGGACGTAAGCTCGGGGTGTTGGGACAGACGGATCTCCTATTTGATGAAAAAACAGGATTATTGAAAGAATTAATCATTCCAAAATCTTCATGGATGGGACTCAAACGAAAGGACCAGGAGATCTCAATACCGTGGGAACATATTGAAACAATTGGGAGAGATATGATTATTTTGCAAAACAATCAGAAGGAATAAAACTGGTACTCTTATCGATTCACCAAGCGGGCATACCCCACATAGAATGTTGAGAAATTACAATAATCCCCGTAGTAAGACGTGGAAAAGGAAAGGGGAGGAACGATGCTAACGAATCAACATATCGCTGTCATTGGCGGTGATGCCCGCCAGCTTGAAATTATTCGGAAGTTAACTGAATTAAATGCGGATTTGTATTTAATCGGCTTCGACCAGCTTGATCACGGATTTACCGGTGCAACCAAATGTACGTTAGATGAAGTAAAGCTAAATACCCTTGATGCAATTGTCCTTCCAGTGAGTGGAACTACGATCGAAGGAGAAGTCGATACGATTTTCTCTAATGAAAAAGTCGTATTAACAGCTGAACAGTTAAAACAAACGCCAGAACACTGTACGATTTATAGCGGGATTAGCAACAGTTGTTTAGATAAAATGGTCACTGAAGCATCGAGAACGTTAATTCGCTTATTTGAACGAGACGATGTTGCCATTTATAATTCCATTCCGACAGTTGAAGGAACGGTCATGATGGTAATTCAACATACAGATATTACAATTCATCAATCCAACATCGCAGTACTTGGCCTTGGACGTGTAGGAATGTCTGTTGCGAGAACCTTCGATGCACTTGGAGCGAATGTTAGCGTAGGGGCAAGAAAGCCGGAGCATATTGCACGCATTACAGAGATGGGGTTAAAGCCATTTCATTTATCTGATCTAGCGAACCAAGTATCAAATCTAGATGTGTGCATCAACACCATTCCGGTTCAAATCGTCACGTCACAAGTAATCGCCAAAATGCCAGGTCATACGCTCGTCATCGATCTTGCTTCAA
>ENA-ORXC01002115-ORXC01002115.1-marine-metagenome-genome-assembly--contig:-NODE-2115-length-11053-cov-3.742985_pt1 | contig 11053 bp, 17 predicted proteins | sample MGYA00237865_ERZ511478 | MGnify/ENA metagenome assembly ERZ511478 | reverse complement strand
GAAAGGTGAAACGATTAATGTAATGATGAGCGATGCACAGGTGGAGCGCATGGCAACGGCAACGGCAACGGCAATAAAAGATATTGATATTGTTAATATTGTGAGTGACGAACTGGCAAGGCGTGAATTATTGGCTAACGAGCAGACCGTGTAACTTTATAAGGAATCGCCAACACTTTACATAAGTACTTTATTTCAATTTCGCCTCTTATTGGCATAGGCAAAGTTATTGAGTGTACTTTTTTAGTCGTCAGAGAGTTGCGCCTTAGCGTAGCAAATCCATTATTATCAATCAGGCAATAACATCCAGGATAATAATTTATTGACAAAGCGTAAACATCTATCTTTTTTGACGATGCTTTGTGATGTGGCTTAAATCCGACTTTAATTAATTTGTCGTAAAGTTTTTGATAAAGCATTAATATGAATTTAACTAATTTAAAAAATGACCCCGACCTTTGCGAGCATCAAAAAAAAATTCTCGCAAAGGTCGAGGGTAATTGATGAAATTGCAAGGCGTGAATTATTGGCTAACGAACAAAATGTTTAATTTTTCCTGCGAAATGAACGCCATTTACAAATCTCACAAATACAGATTTATTTTTAATTTCTGAATGTGAATTGTGGGTCCGGCGTTTATTTTGTTGAATCAAATCCCCATGTATTTCGTCACCTTCATTCATTTTTGATATGTCGAAATTTCTAATAAAATAAAGGTTGCCATTGTATTCAGCAAGCAATATTTTAAATTTCCTGACTATTGTAAATCTTTTCATTAATATGAATTTAACTAATTTAAAAAATGACCCCGACCTTTGCGATCGTCAAAAAAAATTTCTCGCAAAGGTCGAGGGTCTTACGCTGCTTCGTAAGGGTGTGCTCAATGAGGCCCAAATAATGAATAAAACAGGCTTAACTCGCAGAGAAGTCCGCACACTTAAAGGCTATGTTAGGAAGCGAAGTGATACGGCTACGGTTCGGGTTTGATTTGATACATTTTTGCTCGGTCATAAGGCATGCCTAATAATTCTAAAAAAATACTGCCTTCGTTGTCAATATTTTTTCTAAGTTTAAGCACGAAAGAATCAAAATTTACATCGTCGTCCGAATCAGAACTTTCTGCCAATAACCTAACAACTTTAGATAAGTTGCTTTTTGTGTATTCTGATTCATGCTCGTCAATAAGAGCTATAAGGGAATTTTTAAAATCTAACATATTATAATTTATTTAATTTTTACAACATAGCTACTCATGCCATTACTGGCGATAAATGTTTTTGCCGATAGTGACAATACACGCAAAACGTATAATTCTTTTTCGTTATTTGAAATTTCTTTAATCAAACCCACTGTTTTCCCTTCCTTGTGGATTCCGCTGATAAATTCCAACTCGTCACCTCTTTTCACTTGAAGCCCTTTTTTGAATCTCTGGAGCGCGATAAATTCTAAATTAAATTTTGCCAATTTGGCTTCCCAAAATTTTACTTCACCGCGGGCATCCGTATTGCCTGCGGATAGTAGGCTTTGTGCCTGTCTTAATTCATCTTCGATATAATCCTTTGTATATTCCATAATTATTTATTTATGATATGAAAAAATTTCCCATCACCTAAAAGGCAACGGGAAATTAAAACGGCTCTCGCCTGTTTGCCCTGCTCGATTCAGGACTTTGGAATAAAATGTACTCATTTTATTTCATTTAAAAAGTGGAACATTTCTATTCCGGCATAACAGCCGAAGTAGCATTCAAATCCTTGTCCGATTTTATGCCAATTGACAGGGTATTTTTCTGCCAATAGTTTTACGGTGTCACCATTGCCTTGATACTGTATTTCATTAGAGTTCGCATCCATTATTATGAACTCTTTGATGCCATTCTCAAAGTAGAAGTCAGCTGCCGCAGCAAATTGGCTAAACGGGAGAATGCAAAAATGGATTCCACTGGTGTTCAATGATTTTTTCGCCCGTTCTACGGAAAGAATCTCTTTCTCGTAGGTGATACCCATCATTGCTCTTTCGAGAGAGCGCATGAGGAAGATTTCGTTTTCAGTTGCGCCAAATCGCTTCAATCCAAAATATGCACCTTCGTCATTGGCTGCAACGAGCAAGTGATGACGTTTCGGAGCTATTTCAAGCAACTCTAAGGCTTGAATTATAGAGGCAGGACGGTGAGACAATTCGCCGTGATGGTCAATAATGACGCACTCTTTTGGGATATTTTTTCCGAAGATTTCAATTAGTACAGGAGTTTCTCCGTTCTCTATTGATTTTTTTATTTCGGCTTCATAATTAGCAAAACTTGCGTCTGACCAGCTAAGATTTTTATTTGTAAATTTTTCCTCATTGTCAATGAGGATTTTTACTATGGTTTGCATTTCGAGGTCCATTGCCCCGATAAAAAAATGATACTTTTTCATGTTTTTTATTTTTAATTTATGTGCATAAGTAAGATGGCAAAAAATGCCATAACCGCTATTATAATATCTAAACTTTTTGGGGCTTCTTGGCGGAATAGAAGGTCGTACATTGTACAAGCTAATAATACAGTCATTACGACTGTTGCTACTACTCTAATAACTTCTGCTATAAGAATTTCTAACATAATATTTTAGTGAAAATTTAAAAAAATATCCAATCAAGCAAAGCCACCCTAAATTACCGGATGCGTGCCGGTGTGTGGCGGCGGCTTTGCTCTCGCAGACAATGGACGTGCCTGTTGATATTGCCACAACTTATTTGTTGTGTTTTTTGGCTTGGGCTTCTGTCTCGTAGATATCCATTCTACCAGACCTTGCCGAGGTTGTAATTTCGCCGTGTATTTTCGGGTCTTCGCCCTTGAAAAATCTCACGACTGCATAGTAGGTTTCGTACATAATTATAATTTTAATTCGTTAAAAATTGCCTATCCGCACCGTTTAAGGATTAGATAGGACTTTCAGTGATATTAATATTTTTCTAATTTTGCAATTAAGTGGATTAGAAAAATAAAAGGTAATACAGCTACTGTAATTGTAGCGGCTGTCATTAAATGCTCTTTTTTCATTATCTTATTGCGCTAAAAAAATCTCGCTAATGTCGTCGTCCAAGTCTATCTCGCCTAATGATAACATTTCACATATATCGTTTATTGAGTTTTCGTTATCACCCGACCACTCTTTGCCGTAATGCTCGTAGTTACCGTTGCCTTTATCTTCGCGCATCTCAAAATTTACGATTGGAAGTTCTGCATCTTCTTCTTTTCTTAAAAAAAGAGTAATATCACAATTCTCTCGCAACCATTTCATTTCGGTTTCATGGTCAGTTTTTGCATCTACAACGCCATTTTTGAAATGGTCATTATGGCAGTTTTCGCGATTAGTTCCGTATTGGTCAAAATCCCAACCTTGTTTTTCGAGGTCTGCAATTGAAACGTTAGAGATTGTTAATTCGATTGTTCCTGCCTCTGTGTTTAATTCGTAATTTGTCATGCTACTGAAATTTTAAAATGATTAATGATAAACGCTTTCGCGTCATATTGTAATACAAAGATAAGATAAAAAAACGAGAATAGCAAATTTAAACAAAAAATAATTAATAAATGTACTAAAAATAAACTTGGTCACTTTCGACCATGATAAAATAATAATATTTGAAGTTGGTTTAAAAATCGCTTATAATTGCACCTAACGATTATGAAAAAAATAAGAGACATAGGCAGAATTGACGACTATTGCGGCATGAAATTACGACAAGACCTTGCGGCAGTTGGCGATGCCGATTTTATGGTCAAGGTAAACAGCCCGGGCGGTTCGATTATTATCGGTGCCGATATGTACAATGACATAAAAAATCACAACGGCAAAACTTTGGCGGTTGTTTCTGGCATGGCTGCATCTATGGGTTCTTATATTCTTGGTGCTTTTGATGAGGTTCATATTGAAGAAAACAGTTACATAATGATTCACGATCCGTGGGGCGGTGTCACTGGAACTTCTGAAATACTGGATACTGCATCAAATTTGTTGAAAATGATGCGTGGCGATTTAGCTAAAACGTATGCTCGTATGACTGGTGAAACGGTTGAAAAAATACGGGAATATATGAAAGCTGAAACATGGTTTTCTGCAAAGCAAGCAAAAAAAATGGGCTTTGCTTCAAAGGTAATTCCGCAAACTAAGCAAGTCGAAAAAGGCGAGCCGTTGTACGAAAATGCGTATGCAATAGCTGCGCGAACTTTTAAAAATGCACCTGATTTTAATAATATTAAAAATTCAAATACTAACGATATGGCAGACGAAACTAAAACTTTGACGGCACAGGAAAAAGCAACTTGGTTTGATAAAATTTTTGGCAACAAAAAAGAAGATGCTCAAAATGAATTGACGGCAAAAATTATGACACTTGAAACGGAAGCATCCGCACAAGTGGCAAAAGTCGCTGATTTAACCGCAAAATTAGCCACTGCAACGGCTTCACTTGAAGCAGCGAACAAATCTATTGCCGATGAAAAAGAAGCCCGTGCAACGGCTGAAAACAGCTTAACAACTGCAAACGCAAGCGTGACCGAATTGACAACGTTCAAAAACGGCATTACCGAAACGCTCAAAGGGCTTGAAACGACTGAAAAGTTTGGTGCGGTCACTGCCGAAAATTTCGCTGATTATGTCGGTAAAATTATCGCTCACAACAAGCTACTCGGCAAGTCCGATAAGCTGAAACTTGAAACATCAAAGGATGCGGATGGCGCGTACAAGCCAAAAAATGAAGGCGAAAAGCGGGAGACGCCAAAAGACCGAATGATTGCGAGATTGACGAGCGAAGGCAAAAGCGAAGATGAAATAAAGGCAGCCGTAGCGAAAACCTACGGATAAGACCAAGACAAAAAACAAATAACACCTCAAACAAACACAATGATTATTAAACTTATTAATACTATTACAATATGATTTTTACAGCGCAAAACGTCATGGGCGTTGCAACAGCGGCAGTCGGAATTTCTGCAATGGCAAGCACACCGAATGCACGTCCGAAAAAGGTACAGGAAATTTTGGAAAACTGCCAATGCGTTGGTCAGTTGTCCGTAGGCGGTCACGTTTTGGACTGTCTCGAAATGAATGAAATTGAAAGTGTAAAATTCCGCGAATCAATTGTAAAAGAATCGCAATTGTTTCAAGTTGGACTATTGAGAATTGAGAATACAAAGTATAATCAGGGCGCAAAAATGAAGTCTTATCGCATTACCGTACCACCCCCAAAGACGGAGTGTTCGGGGATGAGTGCTGTAAATACTTGTAGCTTTAATCCCGAAAATCTATCCATCTACAAAAATGAACGATACTTTTACACCAAAGCAATTGGCGGTGATTATACTCTATGTTTACGCGAATTTATCAGCACGGAATGGGCGGATTGGGTTAGCAATAACGTAAATGACATTTCAAGTGCTGACGATTTCCGTTCAAGTGACTTTGGCGGTATGATTTTGGACAAAGTGGCGCAGGGGTTCAATGCGAGTAACCGTCTTGACAAGTTAATGATGATGTCAATTAATGGCAGTAGCGATACATTCGCTAACTGTGATTATGGATTTTTGCCAAAATTGATGTTTGCTTCAAACGGTCAATATTACGCTGCTAATAAATATGACTTGTCGAAGGCAGAGGACGGGCAAATCATTACCATTCATCATGGCGCGGTTGTGAATGAGTACACTGTTGGAGCTGATGGTACTATTGCAGAGATACTTGAAAAATTAGCTACGGACGTAGAATCATTCGAGACGGTGGACTGCAAAAAATACTACTCGGCAACGTATGACGAAACGGCGCAATGTCTTACGGTTGTACACCAATATGCCACGCAGGAAATTTACTTGGATATTTACGTATCGGATGACCCTGTGGATATTTCAAGCCAATGCAGACGAAAAGTTCAATGTTTACCGGAGCAATTACAATGCCCGATGAACGCCAATGACGCACCATTGCAAATCAACTACCAAAAACCTTCAAAGTGTAATTTCTACCAATATATGATGGAAGTTGACAACCACTGGCAGTGTTATCTATCCGACAACGACCTAATGGATAAAGTGGACTGGAACCAACGCCGTTACCTTATCGACCCAAAAATGAGAAATACAGCGATGCAACAAATCAAGATGATGGCATTTCAAATGTTGAGGGGTTCGTCGGACGTTTCGAGCATAGCTAATGAGTGTGTACCAAATTCTGTTTTAATTGACTTTGAATGTTTTAGAAATACAGGCTTATTTATTGGTACTTTTCCAAACAATATGATAGCATTTACGGATGGAACTCTGGAGAATGGAAAAGTTACATTGCCTAATATCAAGGTAAGAGAAAGCAAGTGTAATTATGACCAAATAGACATAATGACAAAAATGACTATTGGCATGGCGTGGGACTGTCACGCGCTTGGCATTCATAACGCTTGCGGTTCACCTTATGAGAAAAAACTTGAAGGTAAGACATTGGATGACGTAACTAAGTCAAATATCCCTTGCTATTGTCCTGAAAATTGTGCTTCGCGTAATACGACAATGACGAGCCTATCAGCATCCTATAATGTCACAAGCACTTACGACAGGAAAGCAGACACAACTGGCGTCACTGTAATGATTATGCCGTCCACCGATAACGCTACTTTTACGGGCGTTTTAAGCACCGGCAAGGGTACTGCGTTGCAAGCTGACATGAATGCTTTCACGGCAACGATACCGGGCAACCAAACTGGTAATGTTATCACCGTAAAAGGTTCTATTAACGGCAACGGTACGAGTTCGCCACTGTTTTTCTCGAAAGAATTATAAGATAACTTTTTATTCATATTGCATTTATTTCCATGCCTTGAAAAATAGGCGTGGAAATAATTTTGATTGGAATTACAAAAATATAAATATATGTTAGCTCTCTTAATGGTATTTGCTTTGGGCTTAGTAGGCACTACGGAAATTTGCTTCACTGGAACAAAAAAAGGCGGTAAGCGTAAATGTTACAAGTCGAAAAAAATAGTCGAATTATGGTACACCGATACGGCTTGTATTGACAATATCGTATGGGAAGAAGTTTGTGGATGCCCGAAAGTTTCTATACTTTCATTCGACTTGGTTCGTGACCCGATTACGGGCTTGCCTTTGAACTACTTTTATCCTGTTGAGTTTGAGGGTGATAGTGACGAAGGCGCACTTTGGACGAAAAATTACACCTACGCGGACGGCACAAAGTCTTATCTTGAAACATTCGTCTTACGTGTACGACAGGGCTCTGACTTGGAAATTGCATTAAGTAACAAAGAACTTGGCGGTGAGTTTGCTTTTAAGGCGCGTACAGAGGGTGGTGAATTTTTGGCTATTAACTTTGAAGGTGGTCAGGAATTGACCTCAATTACTGGCGGTGACAATAGCGTATATTGTGAATTTACGTACAGTGGTAATGTAAATTGCACAAGGGTAAAAATAGACTGTGAGTTCGCTGAAAAGGCTTGCGAGGAGTTTGAATGTCCGCCTGATTTTGATTGCGATGCAGTTGTTGAAGGCGAAGGCGACGAAGGCAAGCGGTTAGCGAACAAAGAACCGGAATGGTTATGCCCTCCCGGTGACTACATGATGAAACCCGAATTTGCTAATTTAGCAAGTGTTTCAATTCGCAAGCCCGTTAAGCCGGGCAGTGGTTATATTGGAGAACTTACCCAAATGTCACGCTCGAAATTGCTACGCATGGCAGGGCTTGGTAGGCTGTCATTTGCGGCTAAGAAATTCATTATGCCCAAAAGCGAGATGCCAAAGGCAACGCCTTTAGCATCTACAAAAGCGACCAAAAAAAGCGACAATAAAACAACGTAACCGATACCAAAAAAAACAAATTAATTAAATAATACAAATTCATATATATGAAAGCGATTATAAATCAAAAAACTTTTGACCGCATTAAAAAACATGGTTTTCTTGCGCTGAATATTGGTGGTGTGTCTCATACGCTTGTATTGACCAACGGGGCTGCAAAAAGTCCAAAAGACACGGACGTTGTGTTTTCGTCACCCGAACAAAAGGATGTTTTCGAGACGCAAAAAATCTTGCTTCGTGACAAGCCCAACGGCAGGGCAATTTTTGAAAATTTCAATGAATTGCAAGCGGCGTTCATTAGAGGTGAAATGCAGGGCGCGACAGCCGTTCACTTGAACATGGAAAAGGCTTTGCTTGCGAAGGGTACTGAATGGGAGCGTGAAGAAACGGACGAGGAAAAAGCTGCAAGATTGGCAAAAGAAACCGAAGCAAAAGAAGCTGAAAAAGCTGCAATGCGTGCCGAGTTGTTGGCAGAAATTAAAGCCGAAAAAGCTAAAGAAGTTGCCGAAGAAAAGGCTAAAGAAAAGCCGAAAGTTGGCAGACCTAAAAAAGCATAATGCAAGTCAAGCAAAACATACAATCAGGCAAAAACACATTAACATTAGATTACGATTTATCAAATGTTAATGTGTCCGACTTGACTGTAAAAATGACACACGAAAAAACGGGCATTAAATTAAGTTTTGATGTTGCTGAAATTCAAATTCCCGAAAACTCAAAACCATGCCCATCAAAACAAATGCCAAAATGCAATTTCAATCATTGTATTTTATTTGAATTAAATTGTCAATTAAAAGGTATTTATAATTTGCAAATATGTTTATTGAATGAAGTTATTTGTGAAATATATGTGAAAGTAATATGAATAATTTTGAGGGTACGGCTTATGCAAAAGATAATGGATTAAAACAGGTAGAGAGATTGCCCGTTATTCGTGCAAGTGTATCTAATGGAAATGTAAACGATATTCGGGATTGTGACCCATGCAGAAAGGCAAAAAAAAGTAAGAGTAAAGATTTTCACGAAAGCGACTATCTTACTGGAAAAAGGTTAAAACTTGCGAATGACGGTCAAGATTACATCCATAATGGAGCAGATAATTTCTTGCCGAATCGCATTATTGAAAACATCAAAAGGTCACGCACTGCAAAGGCTTCATTCCGCGTTGTTAGTTCAATCGTGGACGGCGATTTGTTACTTTGTGACCCTGACAGAAACCAATTAGATGAACGCGCATTAAATGAGCTAAAAACACGTCATGCGGATGTTGTAAATTTCGATAAGTTAAAGCATGAATTAGCGTGTCAAATTACGATGTTCGGAAACATGCCAATGACTTTTGGCTATGCCTCCAATGGCTTTGAGTTCGCGCCGAATCAAATTAAGGCGAGGCGAAATGAAAAATTCCGCATTGGCTATAACGACTCAATAGACGGCGAACCGATTAAGAACGTGCATTATTATCACCGTGACTGGGGGTTTGGGATGCAATACGCGAATGTCGCGCGTAAAGCAAAATTTTCTAAATCTTGGTTGACTTGGAATAGTGAAAAGCGAAAAGCGGCAGATACGCCGATATGGATTCCGGCGCACAATGATGAGTTGGATTTATCCGACCCCGTAAATAGATTGCAGTCGCACCATGTAATGCAAGATGATTGCTTGAATGAACACTATGCACATGCCTATTGGATGACTAGCGACAACCTTAAGGATACCGAGGTTCAATTTTATTCATCTTGTGTATCGCATGGGATGCTGAAAAATGGATTTCATCATTCAATGATATGTTACGTTTATTGTGATGTGATAGAAAAGCCCGGTAGTGATGAAACGAATGGTGAGGATGTGTTTAGGGCAAAAGTTGACGGCATACTGGAGACGTACAAAGGTAGTGTCAATACGGCTGAAATTCTTTTTATTCCTGTCTATTCGATGCTCGGCGAAAAAGCAGACAAGCCGTTTCATATTGAAAGTTTAAATCTGAAATATGAAACTACTCAATATGAGTACGAAGAAAAAAGAGCGCAAAAAAATATTATGGAAAGTTGGGGCATAACGATACCTGAACTGATTGGCGTACAAGGTGACAATAATTCGTTTTCAGATAGTGGCGGCAAGTACGAGTTCGCGGTATGCGCTATGATTGAGTTTACGGCTGCGCCGATAATTGAAACGATGCAAGGGGCTTTGAATTTGGCGATGTTTGAATTAGGCGAAGAAAACATATTAAAAATATCTCCAAATGTAAATGCTTTCTTGCGTATCACTGATAGAATTGCACCGTACATGAGCATAGACGCGATGTATGAATATTTGGCTAAGTTTGGAGTGAAACGCCCCGATGACGATGTAATTGAGAATGAAATTAAGCCGCGAATAGCAGCGATGCAAACGACAAGTAACAATGGCAATACAGCAAGTAATAACAATACCTAAGCCAATAACGCCACAAGAAAAATGCGATGCGTGTGGTGCGGTCTGTTGTCCTGTTTACGACCAATGTATTACGGATAATACGGGATTGAAATTGAATGATATTACGACCTCATTATTAGAACAGGCTAATGACGAGTTGATTAAGTGTTTGGGGCAAAAATGTTTTGACGAACTTTGCCAACAAATTGAATTTGCAAAACAACAAGCCCAACTCGAAAACTCTACTAACTGGATTCAATTTGTTGAAGCAAAATGGCAAAACGTTTTGACAAATCGTAATTTCAAATTGTGGTACTCGCGGATGCTCAAATACTTTTTCCTTTGCAGTGATGCAGGGCAAAAGGAAATAACAATAAAGGATGAAAAGGCAGGGCGTGAAATAAAGACTAAGCGTAACGATAAGAAACAAATTGAATTGTTATTCGGTCAAATTGAAACATCCTTATCGTTATTCATTTCGGGGTGTTGGAACTATTTGAAAAATCAATTTGAATGCGCGCAAATCAAAACAAAACGAAATGAATGTTCGCCATGTGGCGCAAATCAAAACAAAACGAAATTAGGTTGGTGCAGTGGCAACGGCAAAACGTTTTGAGACAAAATAAAAAAAAGCCTTACTGAAAAGTCAGCAAGGCTTGTGAAAAAATTGAAATTGGAATAATTGATTATCCAAACTTTTTCTTTTTATTGTAGGTGTTTACTACGTTGTCCAAAGCATAGCCCGCACTGGGAGCGACAAGACCTTGAGATATTTTACCTACGTAATTTTCA